>ERZ1292630.42-Hain-H41-02um-R3-42-length-152376-cov-49_pt1 | contig 152376 bp, 119 predicted proteins | sample MGYA00564408_ERZ1292630 | MGnify/ENA primary metagenome ERZ1292630 (study PRJEB36523, sample SAMEA6512641) | groundwater metagenome | collected 2019-01-08 | study: AquaDiva: Metagenomics assemblies of 32 groundwater samples
CTAGAACGAACCACCGACGGTTCCTAGCTAAGCTTTGAGCTTGAGCAGGTCCCGCGCCATCCGAATGCGTCCCGAGAAATAGTGTCCCGCCTGTCCGCAGACGTCATATCGTTCCGCAATCGGATAAAAATGGGACAGTACAAGTTGGTTGATGCCGGCTTCCTGCGCCACGCGGCCGCAGAGCCCGGCGTGGAGATGTCCTGCGCCCGGGCGGTTTTCCGGAAAGGAACAGTCCAGGATGGCAAGATCTGCCTCGTGGCAGAGACGGACCAGGTTGTTGCAATAGAGGGAATCTCCCGAGTAGGTGGCGACGTGGTCCTGGTATTCGATGCGGTAGCCTACGCAATGCAGTCGGGGCGCATGGGTCACGGTCCCGGGTGTGATGCGGGTATCGCCGAGGCGGAAGGTGCGATCGGAGACCTCTCGAATCGTGACGCGAAACGGTGGGCGGTTGAAACTCGGGAATGTGGTCATCATCGCGCGCATCAACTTGGCGGTGCCATGCGGACCGATCAGGGTCAACGGAGGTCTGGTGCCGCCCTGGTACTTGCAAAAGATGACGGCATCGAAGAAGAAGGGAATGAAGTCGGCGAAGTGGTCGGCGTGGAAATGAGAAAACAAAATATGTGTAATCCGGTGCCGATCGACACCGCTGGTGATCAAGTTGCTGAGCGTGCGCGGTCCGAAGTCGAGGAGAAACGTCTGGTCGGTCTGAACCAGGTACCCGGCCGCAGCGCGTGTCGGGTGAACGTTTGTGCCTGAGCCCAGCACCGTGACCCGGATCATGCAGTCGGCTTCTCCTGAAAGCTCCGGTGGAGGCGGCGGAGGAGCGTACGCAATTGCTCCGCCTCGGCGGCGGTGAGCGCTCGTTCGAAAAAGGGGCGTAGAAATGCGATCTGGGCCGCAAACGTTTTCTTGAACAGGCGGTCGCCCTTCTCGGTCAGACAGATGCGGGTGCTTCGTCGGTCGTCGGCGACCGGCGTGCGCCGAATCAACCCCTTATCTTCCAGGCGGTCGAGCACGCCGGTCAGCGTCCCCTTGGTCACCAGGGTGGCGGTAGAGAGTTCGGCGCAGGTCAGTCCTTTGGTATCGCCCAACGTGGCAATCACGTCGAATTGCGAGGGGGTCAGCTTCAACGAACGCACGTGACGGCTATCCATGCGCCAAAAGGCGAGGTAGGTCTCGACCAAGGGGCGGAGGACTTTGAGGTGCGGATCGTCTTTGAGGTCAGGAAGCTCCATTGCGCGCGCAGCCTAGTCATCCCATCGGGTAGCTGTCAAGAGTCGTCCGTCGAAGGTCGCGTTGACGCCGCACAGACCGTCCCCCTATCATGTCGCCTGCCATGCCTCGTCACGCGCAATCCGGCCAAGCCAATCTGACCACGATTCTCCTCCTGCTGGGGCTTGTTGTGTCCGGTGTCTGGGTGTGGAAGCGTTTGTCCCCGGACATGCAGGACCTCATCATCGACCAGGCGATTCCCCTGGCCACCCTGTCGCTTGCGGTACTGGCGGCGGTGTGGATCCTCATTGGAAAGATCGTCACACGCCGGCGACGGAACCAGCAGCGGGCGCGGCTGATTAAGCTGTTCGAGAGCCAGGCCTCCTCCGAGAAACGACTCACGCTGGCATTTGCGGTGATCGAGGTGAACGAATACCGGCGAGTCGGGCTCGAGTCGATCGCGTCGCAGCTCCAGGAATTATTTGTGACGACCCTGAAGCGGGCGTTGGGAGACAAGCAACATCAGATACGGGGAATGGCGGCCAGCCATCTGGGAGTGATCGGCGACGACGCGGCCGTGGCCCATCTCCTTGCGGCCCTGGAAGATGACCATGCCTACGTGCGGTCCAGCGCCGCGTTGGGCCTCGGTCGTTTGCGTGCCACTGCAGCCAAAGATAAGTTGGCCTATGTCAGCAAGGAAGACTGGGACCAAACAGTGCGGAGTCGGGCACGCGAGGCGTTGGAACGTATCCGATAAGAAGCAGCCTAGCGGGCAGAGCAGATGGTCGATCGGTTACGCGGCCCATTCGAGCAGAACGATTTCAGGTGGACAATTCAGTCGCATGGGGATGACCGACCATCCGATCCCACGGTTCACGTAGAGCCGGTGGTTGTCTTTGGTATACATGCCGTTCGTCCGTCCATGGCAGCCCGGCGGCAGCCAGAAGGTCGGGATGTGGGGGATACGCCACTGACCGGCATGGCTGTGTCCGCAGAGGGTCAAGTCCACGTGGTGTTCAGGCGCAAGCTGGTCCAGGATATTCGGCGCATGCGCCAGCACGAGGGTGAACCGCCCCGCTTGCGGTGAGGGAATGCAACGGAGATCCGCGCGATGCAGCGATGGATCGTCAAGCCCGACGAGGGCCAGTTCGCCTGTGGCCATCGGCAGGAACGTGACTTGGTTGAGCAGGAGCGTGACTTTGCGTCGGTCGAATTGCTCGGTGAATTCGTCCACCCGGATGCCACTGTAGTGGTCGTGATTGCCGAGCGTGACGAAGACCGGTGCGAGACGCCGGAGTTCCGTCAGAAAGCGAAGCACATGCGGCAGGCCGTCGCGGACGTTCAAGAGGTCGCCGGTGATAAAGATCCAATCCGGCCTCAGGTCGGCGACGGTGCGGACGAGCGCTCGGTGTCTGGGGCGATAGCGGTCCAGATGGAGGTCGCTGAGATGCACGGCTCGCCGTCCCGCCAGTGGAGCATGGACGAGGGAGAGGCGGGTGATGGCCGGTGCGGACAGCCCGATTTCGATCCCCGGCATCACATTGAACAGATGATGAAAGGGGCGGCTCAGCCAGTGGCCGATCCAGACGCGCGTCAGCTCCTGCCACCGCATCAAGGAGGAGATCATTCCATCACTCGATTGAGATGCGCCTTGTCTGCGGTGGTAACGCGGTAGCCCTGGTCGTACAGTTTGCCCATGCCGGTCATGAGCGCTTCCATGCCCCGGGCTTCGTGTAGGGAATCGAAGTGTGAGGTGAGGGAACGGAGATGGGCATCCGCTCCGAGCGACGGTTCAGAGGCCAGGTTCAGCGCGATGAGGATGTCGTGCAACTCACGGCTGCTGTAGGTCGAATTGTCGTCGCCGTCCCCGACCAGGGCGAACTCGTAAAAGGTCAGGCTGAGGGAAAGAAAGGCCTGGGTCCGTTGGAAGTCGCTGCGCACGGCGTCGATCCCCCCCGGGTAGCGTGTACGGCAGTCGGAGTCTTCCTGCTCTGAGGAATCAGCCAAGATCCATGGTGACGTTGTCTGTCGGCTCCAGGCGATGTTCTGTACGGCGGGCGGGGCCGGTTTGTGCCGCTGCTGCTCGTAGAACCAGGTCATGCATTGACTGGCTACGGCGAAGGCCTGCTTGTCTGTGTCGGCCTGGCGGTGGATGTGTTCGGTGAACCGGGCGAAGACATCGATGCCGTTCAAGCGGGTCGCGGCCATGGATGACGGCGCGAAGCCAGTCGTCATCGCGCAGCACAGCATCCAGACGGCGCAGTAGATATGACCAAAGCGGATCGACATCGGAATCGTCTACAGATAATTGCAGGAGTCGTGGACGGCCTCATTCGAGTATAACACGGGTCGTCCCTGTGCCTACCCAAATGACCGCAATTGTGCCCGACGAAGCACGAGAAGGAAACCTATGCCGCCTCCATCCTGGCTCGATGACACGGTGCCCTATTTGACGGCTTCGGTTCCTGCCCTCGGCGGCCGGATCCGCAGCACTCCGGATGATTTTTGTGTGGAAGAGCGCCCCCTCTATCTGCCTTGCGGGGAAGGTGAGCATTTGTATGTCCGGGTGAAAAAGCGCGGGATGTCCACGCCTGACCTCGTCTTGCGACTCGCTTCTCAGCTCCACGTCAAAGCCCAAACTATCGGGGTGGCCGGGCTGAAAGATGCGCAGGCCGTGACGACGCAGATGCTGTCGTTGCAGGGAGTGAAGGCGGAAACTGTCGCGGCATTACCCACCGACGACCGGTTGCTGACGCTGGAAATTCTGGGGCGCCATCGCAACCGGCTTCGTAAGGGGCATCATGCGGGCAACCAGTTTCGCCTGGTGATCCGGGATGTTCGGGAGCGCAGCGAAGACGATCTGCAACAGTTGTTCGATGAATTGGTGCGGCGGGGCGTCCCCAACTATTTCGGTCCGCAACGGCAAGGGCGATCGGGGACGAACTTTCAATTGGGTGCCGAGTTGCTCCAGGACGCGGCCCGTCGGAACAAGATGCCTCGCAACAAACGCATCTGGTTCATGAATGCCTATCAGTCCCATGTGTTCAATCGCATTGTCGCCAAACGGATTGAGAGCATCGACCGGGTGTTTCTGGGCGACTGGGCGATGAAATCGGACAACGGCGCCTGTTTTCCCGTGGAGCAGCCGGAGGTCGAGCAGCCGCGTGCCGACCGGTTTGAGATCAGTCCGACCGGACCACTCTTCGGCTCCCGCGCACCCTGGGCGACGGGAGTCCCAGGTGACATTGAACGGGGCGTGGCAGCTGAGCTGGGCACCACGCCGGAGCTTCTATCGAAGGCCGGCGCCGAATGCGGATTCCGTGGCGAACGGCGAGCCCTTCGCGTCCGTCTCAACGAGTTGTCCTGGTCGCTGGAGGGCACTGTGCTGACCCTTGGCTTCTGGCTGCCTCCCGGTTCCTACGCCACGAGCGTCTTGCGTGAAGTGGTGAAGAAAAGCGACTGACCCTCGCGCCTCATTCCTTCCGGCAGATGGTAGAATTTACAGAGTCAGGCATGTTCCCTCCGGACGCCTTCCGCTCCGGCGCCGGCACGAGTCGTGAGAGGTCCGTCATGACCGCATCGCAAGAAACCGTTTTCCTGCAGGGCCACATTATCGATTCGTTGATCCTGGCCAAAGTCCTGGATACGATTCTGATGATGGGCGGCACCTTCGATCTGCAGGACGTCACGATCGGTGCGACCAGGGAGGCCCCCTCTCAGGCGCGGATTGTCGTGCGAGCGTCGTCTGGCCGTCTGCTGGCCGAAATTCTACGGGCCATCCAACCGCACGGTGCCGCCATTGAGCGCGAAGCGGATTGTCGTTTCGAACCGGCACCGGCCACGGGAGTGTTTCCCGAACAGTTCTATGCAACGACCCATCTGTCGACCCAGATTCGTCTCGACGGCGAGTGGGTGGAGGTAGAAGGGATGGAGATGGATCTCGGCATCTGTGTCGATCCTGCCAAGGCTCGCGCCAGGACCGTTCCCATGGGGGCGGTGGCAGCCGGCGACCTCATCGTGACCGGGCGGGAGGGAATCAGGGTCACACCCCTCGCTCGTCCCGTCGAGCGTGACGTGTTCGGATTTATGGAATCTGTGGTGTCGTCGGAGCGGCCGCACCACCCTGTCATTGCGGACATCGCTCAGCGCATGCAGAAGTTGCGCGAATGGCATCGACAGGGGCGCGCCGGGGCCAAGGTGCTCTTTGCCGGCGGCCCGGCGATCGTGCACGCGGGGGGGCGAGAGGCCCTGGCCTGGTTGATCGAGTCCGGGTACATACAGGTCTTGTTCTGCGGCAATGCCTTGGCTGCGCACGATATGGAAGCCGCGCTCTACGGCACGTCGCTCGGGTATGGGCTGACGGCCGGCCGCTCGGTGCCGCACGGGCATGAGCATCACCTGCGCACCATCAATCGCATTCGTACCATCGGCAGCATCGAGCAGGCTGTGCGGTCGGGCGTCATCACCGGCGGAATCATGGCGGCCTGTGTGCGGTGCGATGTGAAGCTGGTGATGGCGGGCACCATTCGCGACGACGGTCCCTTGCCCGGGGTGCTGACGGACTCCATGGCGGCGCAGCAGGCCATGCGCGCGGAAATTCCAGGAGTCGGACTTGCCCTATTGGTTGCATCCACGCTGCATGCGATCGCGACCGGCAATTTGTTGCCGGCCACTGTGCCCACGGTCTGTGTCGATGTGAATCCCGCGGTCCCGACGAAATTGGCCGACCGTGGCAGTTTCCAAGCCGTCGGCCTCGTCATGGATGCCGCCTCATTTCTCACAGAACTCGCGCGTGAACTCGGGTGGCGTCCATGAGTCGTCTTCTCGTGTGCCCCCCCGATTATTTTCAGATCGATTACGAGATCAATCCATGGATGCGGCGGGAGAACGGCGTGGATCCGGCGCGTGCCGTCCGGCAATGGCAGGCGCTGATGGTCGTGCTGGAGCAGGATGTCGGTGTCGGGGTTGAGCGGATGCAGCCTGTTCAGGGGCTGCCCGACCTGGTCTTTACGGCCAATGCGGGAGTCGTCGTCGGTCGTCGTGCGCTGGTGAGCCGCTTTCGCCACCCGGAGCGACAGCGGGAGGAAACGCACTTTGCGCGATGGTTCCGTGAGCGCGGATATGAAGTATTGACGCTCGACCCGTCTCTGTATTTCGAAGGCGCCGGCGACCTGCTGGGATTTCCGGACACCTGGTTCGGCGGCTATCGCCAACGGTCTGATATCCGCGCGTTTCCGAAGTTAAGCGAGATATTTGAACGGGAAATCATTCCGCTCGAACTGATCGACAGCCGGTTTTATCATCTGGACACCTGCTTTTGTCCGCTCAGCGGCGGTGACTTGCTCTATCTCCCCTCGGCGTTCGACTCCTACGGCCGGGCCGCCATTGCGGAACGGGTCCCGGAGGATCGTCGGCTCGCGGTGCCTGAAGAGGAAGCGCTCAGATTTGCCTGCAATGCGGTCTGTGTCGGCAAGCAGGTCGTGATCCCCGCCGGTTGTCCGTTCACGACGAAGCTGCTGGAAGATCGTGGCTATCGCACCCATTCTGTTCAATTAGACGAATTCATGAAGTCGGGCGGCGCAGCCAAATGCCTGACCCTCGCCCTCGATTGATTCCTGCCGAACGTCCGCGCCTACCGAGATCGGAACAGAAATGAAAGGTAGAGGCCCGCGATAGCGGTCGTGGTGAGCTCAATCGTGAGCAACAGCCGGCTGACGATGGCATCCGGTTGCGGCGGGGCGAGGATGAAATGAAACCCGAGAAAGGCCGCCGGCTGTGAGGGCGGGGTTTCCCAGGGCGGCATGAGCAGGGAGACAATCAGGACCGTGACCATGCCATAGAGTATCTGGATGTTGAGTTGTTCTCTAGCCGACCCGGGGGAAGTCGGCGCCGTCTCACGGCCGGTACCCGATGCAACCCCCGCCCCACACTGAGTGCAGTAGCGATTGATTTCGGGCAGCGCACGTCCGCAGGCAGGGCAGGGTTTCATGACAGTCGTTCCAGATGGAGCCTGCAGCCTAACGCGACGGCGGCAGGATTTCCAGTGGCGAGATAGGGGATCGCTTCGTTGACAGCTTTCAAAGTCCCTTCCTATAATCCGCGTCCATGAAGTCTGCATTCTGCATTCCAGCTGCCGGCCCGCTCCGCCACGTCATGGTGGTGGGGCAGTGATAGAGCCACCGGCCATCAAACATGTGGCAGTCATCGGCGCCGGGGCCTGGGGGACGGCGTTGGCCCGGCATCTGGCTGAAAAACAGGTGCCCGTCTGTTTGTGGGCCCATGAGCCGGAGGTCGTTCAGGCGATCCAAACCCGGCGTGAAAACTCCGTGTATTTGCCTGGCGTGCTGCTTCCGCCGACCTTGTCTGCGACGAATATTTTATCCGACGCCATAACCGGCGCTGACTGCCTGATCTTCGCGGTGCCTTCGCATGTAGCCAGACCGGTGCTGCGCCGGATCGGAGCGGTACTGCCGCAGCCCATTCCACTGGTCAGTGCGACCAAGGGGATCGAAGAAGAGACGCTTGCGCTCGTCACGCAGGTCATGCAGGCGGTGCTGCCTGCGCATATGCAGGGTTCATTGTTGGTCCTGTCAGGACCGAGTTTTGCCAGTGAGGTCAGCCGCGGGAAACCGACGGCGCTCTGTCTCGCCGGGCAGGATGCCGGCATGGTCAAGGCGATTCAGTCGTTGTTCATGACGCCGAACTTTCGCGTCTATGCGGACGATGACCTGATCGGCGTGCAACTCGGCGGCGCCTTGAAAAACGTGATGGCGCTGGCTGCCGGTGTCGTCGATGGGCTCGAACTCGGGCATAACGCCCGCGCTGCGCTCATCACCCGCGGGCTGGCCGAAATGATCCGGCTGGGTGTGGCGATGGGCGCCGATCCACGGACCTTCTATGGTCTCTCCGGGGTCGGGGATCTCATTCTGACCTGCACCGGTCCCTTGAGCCGCAATCATTCGGTCGGGGTGCGGTTGGGTAAAGGCGAACGCTTGGAGGGGATTCTCGCGAGCATGCAGGCGGTGGCGGAAGGCGTGCGCACGACAAAGGCGGCGCTGGGGCTCGCCCTGCGCTGTGGTGTGGATATGCCGATCGTGCAGGAAGTAAACGCGGTGCTCTTTGCCGACAAGTCCTGTCGTCAGGCGGTCGGTGATCTCATGGAGCGCGAGGCCAAGGGGGAGAAGAGCCCGTCATGAATCAGGACCAGCTCCAGGCGTTGCTCACGAAGGTTCAGCAGGGCGCGCTTGCGGTGCCGGATGCGCTGCACCAGTTACGCACCCTGCCCTATGAAAACTTGGGATTTGCCTCGCTCGATCACCATCGCGCGCTGCGCCAGGGGTTTCCGGAAGTCATTTTTTGCGAAGGCAAAACGGTGGCGCAGGTCATTGCCATCGCCAGAACTCTCCTGCGGAAGAACAATTCCTTGTTGGCGACGCGGGTGGAACCATCGGTTGCGCGGGCGCTGCTGCGTGTGAGCAAGCGGGCGGTCTACCACGAAGCGGCGCGGGTCGTCGCCATTGCGCCGCCCAAGTTGGTGCGCCGGGGGGCTGTGTTGATCGTCACCGCCGGCACCGCCGATATTCCCGTGGCGGAGGAAGCGCGGGTGACGGCCGATATCATGGGGAGCAAGACCGACACGTTGTACGATGTAGGAGTGGCGGGCTTGCATCGCCTGCTGGGGCAGCAGGAACGGTTGCATGATGCCCGGGCTCTCATCGTGGTGGCCGGCATGGATGGCGTGCTTCCGAGCGTCGTCGGCGGGCTGGTTCGGCAACCGGTGATCGCGGTGCCGACGAGCCGGGGCTACGGGGCACACTTCGGCGGGTTGGCCGCATTGTTGACCATGTTGAATTCCTGCGCGGCCGGAGTCGGAGTGATGAACATCGACAACGGCTTCGGAGCCGGTTGCCTCGCGCATCGAATCAACATGGTGGGGGAAGCATAGCGAAGTGCGCTGACCGGTAGAGTAACCGGTCGGCGTGCTGGCTTCGACGGCTTAGTTCTTCACGACAAACTTGCCGCGTTTGGGCCACGACAACATCTGCGTGCGTTGGCCCTTTTCTCCGTTACTCAGTAGTTTAACCCGCACTTCATATTCATAGGACCCGACCGGCACCTGCTGCTTGTTGTGGTCCAGCCCGTCCCACACGAGATCCACCTGCACATGTTTCTGTGGCGTGTCTCCGGCGGCGCTGGTGGCTGTCTGCGCATGTTCATTCACCGGCTGCCGGATCGACAGGAAGCGAAGCGAGGTCATGGAGGAGGAGGTGACCAGGGCGGACACCTCCAGCATCAATCGTTCATCGACTTCCTTGGGCAGTTGCACCGTCGCGATGAAATGAAAGGGCCCGTCCTGCGGGCGGTAGGGCATCGGCGCGGCTTGCAGCGAGAGAATTTTCAGGTCCGGCTCCGGGCGCGGGACGCTGCTTTTGCCCTTGGTTTTGGCCAACGCATCCAGGGGCTGTCCTCCCAGCAGGAACGCGGCGCTGAACAGGATCAGCAGGCCACGTCGGATTCCATGCGATGCGCGACGGACAATCGTAGATCTGAATAGTGTGGCATTGATCATGGTGTTGAAGTCGGAGCGTGTGGGCCGGTGGTCCGATGGAATGCGTCTCTTGATTGGGGATAACACAGCATCGAAGGGCTGTCAATGAACGAGCGGAATGATTGCTGTCTGGATGCGGCTCCGGTAAGATGCCGCTCGCTCGCAGTGGATGATGAGTCGTAGGAGTGACGTGGCCACACATCTGCATTTCGACTGTTTCTCCGGCATCAGCGGCGACATGACCTTGGGCGCGCTGGTCGATGCGGGATTGCCGTTTAAAGATCTCGTGCGCGGGCTGGCCTTGTTGCGGATCGAGGGGTTTCGTCTGACGCGGACACGGGTCGAGCGCGGGGCCCTCACCGCCACTAAAGTCGATGTGCTGGTCGAGAAGGGCTTTCGCGCGCCGTTAACCCTGGCGCAGATCAAGCGGATCCTAATTAAGAGCGGCCTGCCGGCGGTGGTGAAAGAACGGAGCCAGGCCGTGTTCGATGTGCTGGCCCACGCCGAGGGAAAGGCCCATGGCGTCGAACCGGCGCATGTGCATTTCCACGAAGTCGGTGTGATCGATTCGTTTGTCGATGTGGTCGGCGGAGTGTTGGGCCTGCATCTCCTGGGCGTGGAGCGCGTGACGGCCTCCGCGATCAATGTGGGGTCGGGCACCCTCACGTCTGCTCATGGCTCATTGCCGGTGCCGGGGCCGGCGGTGGCCGCATTGGCGGTCGGCCTGCCCGTCTATGCCGAAGGTCCGCCGCGGGAACTGGCGACTCCGACCGGGGTAGCGTTGTTGCGAACTCTCGCGACAGAATTTGGGCGCTTGCCTCACATGCAGGTGCGTCGGGTGGGGTATGGAGCGGGAACCGCCGATCCGGCGCATTGGCCGAATGTGTTACGAGTGTTCGTCGGTGAAGAACCGGCCGCCGCAGGTTCGGTGGAAACCATCGTTGAACTTCAGACGAACATCGACGATTTGAATCCGCAGGTCTACGAGACCGTGTTCGATCGGGTGTTTGCTGCGGGAGCCGTGGATGCGACCTTGGCACCGGTCACGATGAAAAAGGGCCGGCCCGGGAATGTGCTCTCCGTGCTGGCTCCCCCGGAGAAGGTGGAGGCCGTGCTGGCCGTGTTGTTCGCCGACACAACGGCGCTCGGGGTCAGGACCCATGAGGTGCAGCGACGGGTGCTGCCACGACGATTTGTCCCGGTACAGGTCCACGGCCACGAGGTGTCCATCAAGGTGGCGGACTCCCGACCGGGTCGGAGCAAAGCCGCTCCTGAGTATGAGGATTGTAAACGGATTGCCGAACAGAGCGGCCGTCCGGTGAAAGACATTTTAGAAGCGGCCATGCAGGCCTATCGGCGCACGGCAGGACGTGCGAAAAAAGACAAAGGGAGCAGGTGAACACAGAAACTACCGCCGCTGTCTTCTTGTGCGAGGTGTCTTCCTCTCGAGGCCTCCAGTGACGATCCTGTTCTATGTGGGATTGTTTGTGGCCTCGGTCGTCATCACCCTCGCCGGGTGCCACCTCTTTACGAACGGCATTGAATGGCTCGGCAAGCGTCTCAACATTTCTGAAGGCGCGGTCGGGAGCGTCTTCGCGGCGGTCGGGACGACCCTTCCGGAGACGTCGATTCCGATCATCGCGATTTTTTTCGGGGCCGGGCGAGAGCAGATGGAGGTCGGTTTGGGCGCGATTCTCGGGGCGCCGTTCATGCTCAGCACGCTGGTCCTGCCCATTCTGGCCTTGCTGTTGCTGCTCTATGCGAAGCTCGGTAAGCGGACGGCGACGTTCAAGCTCAATTACGGCGAAGTTCGTGTCGATATCAGCTTCTTCCTCATCAGTTATGCGCTGGCGTTGACCTGCGCGGTCATCCCCTCCAAGCTCTTTCACGTGGTTGTCGCGGCAGTGCTGTTGGGTATGTACGTCTATTACATGAAGCTTAAGTTCTCGGCCGAAGATGAAGAGGGTGAAGGGGGGGGTGAACTGGAGCCACTGTTGTTCGCCCGCCGGTCCTCCCGTCCGTCGTATCTGACGATCGGGGCGCAGGGGGTCGTCGGATTGCTGGGCCTGGTCGGTGGGGCCCATCTGTTCGTGACGGCCGCGAATTCCATTTCAGCGGAAATGCAGGTCTCGCCGCTCATCCTCGCGTTGCTGATCGCTCCGTTGGCCACTGAGTTGCCGGAGATGTCGAACAGCTTTCTGTGGTTGTATCGGAAGAAGGATCGGCTGGCCGTTGGAAATGTCACCGGTGCGATGGTGTTTCAGGGCTCGATTCCCGTCTCTGTCGGGTTGCTGGGCACCGAATGGACGCTGGGGACGACGGCGCTGGCGACCATGGTGCTCGCCGTGACCGCCATGGGCTTGAGTCTACTGCAGGCGGTCTGGTCCGGGCACTGGCGGCCCTGGTTGCTCAGCGGTAGTGCGCTGCTGTACCTTGGATACACACTGTTCTTGTACGCACATGGTTCCTAAACGCACGACTAAAACAGCGCGTCCGGTCCTGGGTCTCACGATGGGAGATCCGGCCGGGATCGGACCGGAAGTCATCGCCAAGGCCTTGGCCGATAGGGCTCTGACGCGCCTCTGCACCCCCGTTGTCGTCGGCTCCCGTCAGGTCATGGAGCGGACGATCGCCTGGTTGAAATTGCCCTTGCAGGTGGTGGACTTCAATCCGGCGAACGGCCGGCGGTTGAAGTACGGGCAGGTGGCCGTGGCGGACCCGCTGGAAAGTCCGTTACCGAAATTTCGCATGGGTGCCGCTACAGCGGTGACCGGTGCAGCCTCCATCGCATTCATCAAGGAAGCGGTGAAGCTGGCGCAGGCGGGGCGCCTGGGCGGGATCGTCACGGCCCCCATCAACAAAGAAGCCATGAACATGGCCGGTTTTCACTACCCTGGGCACACGGAACTGCTGGCAGATCTGACCAAGACCACAGAGTTCGGGATGATGATTGTCGGTGGGCCGCTCAAAATCATGTTCACCACCACCCATGTGGCGATCAATGCCTTGTCTCCGCTGCTGACCACGGAACGGATCAGCAAGGCCATCCGCCTCGCGCATCTCGGGTTGACGAAGTATTTTGGCATTGCGCGTCCCAGGATCGGCGTGGCGGCGTTGAATCCGCACGCAGGAGAGCATGGTCTGTTCGGCAACGAGGAGTCGACCAGTATCGCACCGGCCGTCAAGCTGGCCAGGGCGGCGGGTATCAAGGCCAGTGATCCGCTTCCGGCGGATACCCTGTTCGGGAAGGCCGCCCGCGGCGACTACGACGGCGTGGTGGCGATGTATCATGATCAGGGGCTTATTCCTCTGAAGCTGGTCGCATTCGGAACCTGCGTGAACCTGACCGTGGGGCTGCCGATTATCCGGACGTCAGTGGATCATGGAACGGCCTACGACATCGCCGGCAAAGGGGTGGCCGAGCATGGGAGTCTGCTGGAGGCCGTGAAGGTGGCGGCCCGCCTGGCCAAATCCTGGTCGCCGGTTACCAAAACGTCCCGATAGGAAAGAGGGGGTACGTCCATGGCAGAGACAGGACTTTCCGCCGCGACGATGATCGATCAGCAGGTGAAGGAATTGGATGCGATCGCGACACGGACCGTTCAAGATTTCAACACCACCTTGGGCACCGAACGCATGGGGCAGTGGAAGATCCGAACGGTGGCGCTGCTCCAGCAACATGCCGGACAGAGTGCAGCGGATGAGCTGGCGCGAAAAAAGCCCGGTATGGCGTTCACCAACGATTTGATCGAAGAGTTCACCGACGAGGTGGAAAGTTATCGCTCCTACCTCGTGACGCTCGCCAAACGCATTCGGGCCGCGGCCCCTCCGGCCGCCAGCTAGCCGCCAGGGCGAGGTTATGGCTCCTTCTTTCCCCCCGGCCCTGAAACGGCTCGGTCAGAATTTTCTCATCGACCCGAACATTATCCGCAAGATCGTATCTCTGGCGGCGCTTGGCCCGGAGGACACTGTGTTGGAGATCGGACCGGGACGGGGCGCCCTGACCGCCGGTTTGTGTGCTGAAGCGGGGTGGGTCATTGCCGTTGAGATCGACCCGCAGTTGGAGCCTCCTCTTCAGGAGACTCTCGGACATTGCCGCAACCTGGATCTTCGGATCGGGGATGCGCTGGCATTTCCATATGAGACGTTGCCGCTACGCACGGTGGTGGTAGCCAATCTTCCCTATTATGTCTCTACGCCGATCCTCTTCGCGCTGCTCGATGCGCGTGCTCGTCTCGATCGACTGGTGCTCATGCTGCAAACGGAGGTGGCACTCAGACTGGCGGCCAAGCCGAACAGCGAGGACTATGGGGTGCTATCGGTGTTGACCCAGGAGGCTGCTGAAGTGGACCTGGCCTTTCGGGTGTCCGCGAATTGTTTCCGCCCCCGTCCGACCGTTGGATCGGCGGTGGTGCACCTTCGGATCAAAACACAGGAAGGGTTCGATCCGGTCCGGCACGAACGGTTCCGGCGGCTGGTGCGCGCGTCGTTCGCCCATCGTCGCAAAACGCTGGTGAATTCCCTGCGCGATGAAGGCTATCCTCCCGAGCAGATTGCGCGGGCTACAGAGGAAGCCGGCGTGCCGCCGCAAGCCCGGGCGGAGATGCTCACGCTCGACGACTATCGCACCCTCGCGCGCGCATTCGATCGTAATCCAGGGTGACTCCGACCCCTGTGAGTGGTGAATGGGCGAGGCTTCATCGGCCTGCGCAACATTGCCGCTTTGTTTGAAAAGGCGTTTTCCCTGTGCTACGATCCGCCGCATGGGTGTATCCACCACGGCAAAGCGCGGTGACGCCCGCTCAGCCCCTTCCCGTTCCTCTCATGTGAAGCGCGAAGTGATCGGGGTTCTCCTGATCGCCGCCGGTCTCTTGATCCTGCTCAGTCTGGTGTCGTTCGTTCCCGGCGACGCCAAATCGATGGCGGCATCCGGAGCAGCCGGCAATCAGCCCAAAAACATGATCGGGTCGGTCGGAGCGCTGTCGGCGGCCGCGTGTTTTTTCATGGTCGGCGGCGCCGCCTATCTCTTTCCCATTCTCCTCGGACTGCTCGGCGCGCGTTGCTTTACGCCGATTCCGCTCACCATGCGACTCAGAAACGCCGGCAGCGGTCTGGCGGCTATGGTGTTCTTGAGTGCCCTGCTGCATTTGGAAGTGACCGCGGTTCCCACGATTTCCAGCGGCTGGGTCAATCGCGGGCTGGCCGGCGGGATCATCGGGCAGCTGTTGGCCGACGGGGTTCGAAGTTACTTTGCCACGACCGGCGCGCATATCGTGATCCTCACCGGCTTGATGGTGGCGCTCCTGTTTACGGTGCCCCTGTCGCTGACGGCGCTGCTGCAGCGAGTTCCCGACTGGTGGGCGGCCGCGCGCGAGCGGATGGCCGGGCTGGTGCCGGAATGGCCGACACAGCAGGAGGAGGCTCAGCCCAAGCGACTCCGTGAGAAGAAGTCGCGTGCTCCACGCGAGGTTGAGGGGCAGGACTTCGATCGCGAAGTGCAGGTGGTGGCTGAAGCGGTGGAGCAGATTCCCGTTCCTGTGATTCCTCCCAAGATTCAGCCCCCGATGAAAGTGGAAAAACGTGCGGTCTCGGCGGACGAGCCGGCGGCGGCCGTGGCGACGAGTCCCTCCGTGTCCGACGGGTATGTGCTGCCTGATCCGCAGGAATTGTTGAGCGATCCCTCCGGTCCGCTTGCCCGTCTCAGCGATGATGAGTTGAAACTGCAATCCGAAATCCTGACCAAGGCGCTGAAGAGTTTTGCGATCGACGGGCGGGTGACGGAGGTGCAACCGGGTCCGGTCGTGACGATGTATGAGTTCGAGCCCGCGCCGGGGACGAAGGTCGCACGGATTGTGAATCTTGCCGATGACCTGGCCCTGGCGCTCAAAGCCATCAGCTTGCGTATCGTGGCGCCGTTGCCCGGGAAGTCGGTCGTCGGGATCGAAGTGCCGAATCCCCATCGCGAAATGGTGTCTATGAAGGAAGTCGTCACCAGCGACGCCTTTTCGCGCTCGCGCTCCAAATTGGGGCTCGCGCTTGGGAAAGATATCTTCGGCGGTGCGGTCTGCGCAGATCTGAGAACGATGCCTCACTTGCTGGTTGCCGGCGCGACCGGAGCCGGCAAGAGCGTGGGGTTGAACACGATGTTGTTGAGCATTCTGTTCAACGCCCGCCCGGACGAAGTAAAGCTGCTGCTCATCGATCCGAAAATGCTGGAGTTCCAAAGTTACGATGGCATTCCGCATTTGCTCCGTCCCGTCATTACGGATCCCAAATCGGCGGCGCGCGGCTTGGGGTGGGTGGTCCAGGAAATGGAGCGGCGCTACAAGCTGCTGGCTGAGGCGGGGGTGCGCAGTATCGATGCCTACAATCGGCGGATTTCAGAAGTGCAAGGGGCGGTGTCGGATGTCTGGCAATCCGGCAAGCCTGAGCAGGTCGAACTGACATTTCTGTCCGAAGAGGAGCGTCTCTCTAAGGGCGAAGATGCGGAGCCCGCCGGCGACAATGGGCCGACTGATTCGGTCAAGCCGAGTCCGCCGGAGCCCCTGCCCTACATCATGGTGATGATCGACGAGCTGGCGGATTTGATGATGGTGGCCCCGAAAGATGTGGAAGATAAGATTGCGCGCTTGGCCCAGATGGCGCGCGCTTCCGGGATTCACCTCGTGTTGGCGACCCAAAGGCCGTCGGTCGATGTGTTGACCGGCCTCATCAAGGCCAACTTTCCGGCGCGTATCGCGTTTCAAGTCTCATCCAAGACCGACTCGCGCACGATTCTGGATGCCAACGGCGCCGAGGCGCTGCTCGGTCGCGGCGATATGTTGTATCTCGCCTCGGGGACCGGGAAGCTGATGCGGATTCACGGGTCCTATGTGTCGGACGACGATGTGCGGCGGGTGGTCGAATTCGTCAAAAAGCAGGCGTTGCCCTCCTACTGCCGGGAACTCCAATCGCTCAAGATCGAAGAGGCGGAAGAGGAGCAAGCCAAGGACGAAGTCTACGAACAGGCCAAGGACCTGGTATTGTCCACCGGCCAAGCCTCTGCTTCCCTGATTCAACGGCGTCTCCGCGTCGGGTATCCCAGGGCGGCGCGTATGATCGAGCAGATGGAGGCGGAAGGTGTGGTCGGAGCAGCAGGCCGGGACGGGCGTCGAGAGGTCCTCGGCCGTCGTGGGCCGGTCGGTGGAGATGAAGCATGATGCGGATATTCTTAATCGTTGCTGTGCTGCTTATGAGTGGAATTCCGGCAGTGGCTCAACCGGTGACGCCCGATGAACCGGCGGTCGACCTCCAGTCTCTGCAGGAGGTCCAAGAAGTCGTGAAGAAGATCCAGGCCCGCTATGAGAAAACCAAGGACTTGCAGGCCTCATTCACGCAAAAAACCAGGATCGAAGGATTTTCGACGCCCGTGATTTCGACCGGACATTTCTATATCAAGAAGCCCGGGCGTCTGCGATGGGACTATATCGAACCGGCCACGGAAGAAATTTACGTCAACAAAGACGACGTCAAAATGTATGTGCCGGAGCACAAGCAGGTGCTGGTGGGCAAGCTCACCTATATGGCCGCTTCCCAGGCGCCGCTGCAATTGCTGCAAGGGGTGGCCAAGCTGGATGAAGAATTCGATATCGAACCGACGGCGAACAAGGACCGTGGGGCAGGGGGCATTCTGCTGGTCTCTTTGACTCCGAAGCAGGGGCGGGCCGAACCGGAGCGCGCGATTCAGAAGATTGTGATCGAAGTACAGCCGAAGACGTACTTCCTCAAGACGATCGCGTTGCATGAGGTCAGCGGCAATATCGCGACCTTTGAGTTTTCAGAATTGAAGCCGAACAGCGGACTGAAGGACGACCTATTTGATTTCAAGGCCCCGGCCGATGTAGAAATCGTGAGGGCGCCGGTGCTGAGCAGACCCTAGTTCTCGACATCCGTGACGCGTAAAACGTACCTCGCGGGGACGCAGAGCGTATGGCTGATGGCGTATAGCTGATAGCCCTCTCTCTTTCGGACCATACGCTACGTGCTATACGCCATACGCTCATTCATCCGGACAAGATACGAACGACGCTTCACGAAAGGCGAAGGTATGAGCCCAACCTGTACAAGCAGCGTGACCGAGGCGGTGGAGCGGGCGATCGCGGCGTTGGATCTCGACCGGCTTGAGCGGGAATATTGGGCTCAGAACGAATTCCTGTATATCCCGGAGTTTTTGCCGCGCGATTTTGTGGAGGCCACCCTGGCTCAGCAAGCCCAGATGCTCAAGTCAGGGTTGAACCGCAATTATATTCCCGGGCATAAGAAGGGCGGCAGTGTCGGCTATTATGCCGTGATGGAGAAAGCGCCGCAGTTCATCGACCTGTATCGCTCGGATGCCTTTCGGGCGATGCTCAATCGGTTGACCAAGGTGAATTTGCTGCTCTGTCCCGACAACGATCCCCATTCCTGTGCGCTCTATTACTATACGGAAGCCGGCGATCACATCGGGTATCACTACGATACGTCCTACTACAAAGGCGCCCGGTACACCATTCTGATGGGGTTGCTCGATCGGTCCTCGCAGTGCCGCTTAGTCTGCGATCTTTTCAAAGATGTGCCGGGGAAACAACCGGTGCACCGTGAATTGGCGACTGCGCCAGGCGATCTGGTGATCTTCAATGGCGACAAGCTCTGGCATGCCGTCACGCCGCTCGGAGAGCAGGAAGAGCGGATCGTGCTGACCATGGAGTATGTGACGAATCCCGATATGGGCGCGTTCAAGCGCCTGTATTCCAATCTGAAAGATTCATTCGCCTATTTCGGGTTGCGCTCGGTGTTTAAGCGGGCGTACGCTCCTCGCTCACAGTCCTGACATCCATCCTTCGCTGCTGCAAGCTTGCCGACCGACTCCTTCGCGTGTGTCTTCTCGTCAGGCCGCAATGGAATCACGACATCATCGTGGCGGTTCCTCTTCCTGAGCGAGTGCCGGAAACCGTAACCGGAAGGTGGTGCCTCCGCCTTCGGTGCTGTCTACCGTGATGGTTCCGGCATATTTAGTCACGATCTTGTGCACGATGCTGAGTCCGAGTCCCGTCCCTTTGCCGGCTGTTTTGGTGGTGAAGAACGGATCGAAAATCCTCGGCCGGATGGAAGCCGGGATGCCCGGGCCGGTATCGGCAATGGTCACCTGGATCCATCTGCCGTCCTGACCGGTCGTTAACGTCAAGCAGCCGATCCCTTCCATGGCCTGGGTGGCGTTGCTGATCAAGTTGACAAACACCTGATCGATTTCTCCCTTTCGCGCGCGAAGAAACACAGGGGCTTCGAACTGTGTGGCGATCTCCACTCGGCCGAAATGAGGCCCTCGCCGGACCATCTTGACCGCCTCGAGCAAACGCTCCGCCACATCGATCTCCGTTTCTCCATCTTTCCCGGCCGCGCGGGCATAGCCGGCGAAGTCCCGCACGACGGTGGAGACGTGACGGGCGTAGCCCACAATATCGGCGGCAAACTGTTTTACCGTGTCCGGATCGTCCTCATCCAGGATCAACTCGGCCATGCTGAGAATAGCTTGGGCCGGGTTGTTGATTTCGTGCGCCATACCGGACACCATGGTGCCAAGGCTGGAGAGTTTTTCAGCCTGGATCAGTTCATCCTGGAGTTGTTTGTCGTCGGTGATATCCCACAACAGGATGCCTACTTGATACTGCGGGGAGTCCGGGGTCGAGACCGGAAAAAACCGATAGCGATACAACCGTGTGGCGACTTCGCACTCACGTTCAGAGAGCCGATGAGGCGAGTCTGCCGTGTGCGTGCTCCATTCCACCACCAGCTGTTGAAGCGCGGACTCGCTGAGGGAAAGACATTCGCGCAGAGGACGGCCGATCAGCGATTCTCCGGGAGGCGCAAAATACTGCTGGGCCAGCGCATTGGCATACTGAACGTGCCAGTCGCTTCCGCACAGGAAAATCGCGCCGGGCAGACTCGCCAGCAGGCTCTGAGTCATGCGATGCGCCGCACGTAATGCCTGCGCGGCTCCTGTGCGATCGATGAACTGTCCGATCTTCATGCCGGTGTCGGCGAGGATCTGAATCAGGTGGCTGTCGGAGGCCCGCCGCTGTTCGGTATACAACTCAAGCACTCCGTGGATGGTGCTGCCGGTCCGGATGGGGACGATGCAGGCCCCGTGAATACCCAGGCGAGAGGCGGTCGGTGCGCGGGTGAATCGGGAATCCGCCAAGACGTCCGGTATCCAGAGCGGGAGTTTGGAGGCCCAGGCGATGCCGGGGAAATCCATCCCCGGCGGGAACTCACTGTTGCGACAGACCGAGAGAAACTCATCCCATCGATGCGATGGGCGGACCCAGCTTCCCTGACACGTCAGCTGGTCTCCCATCGGCCCGCATTGCCACAAGAGCGCCATATCCCACGGACCCATTGTGCCTGCGACGTGGAGCAGTTGCGGGATGGCTTCTTCGACGGTGCCGGCTTGCGCGAGGATATGGCTGACGGAGAGTTGTGCCTGCCGTAGGCCCTCCTGCTGTTTGTGAGCGCTGATGTCCTGGAAGACCACGACTGCGCTGACCGGCCGGTCTCGCTCACGGATGGGACTGATGACGTATTGGACAGGAAACAGCGAGCCGTCCTTCCTGGCGAAGGTCTCGTTTTGGATGCGGTGAATGGCCCCGTCATGAAGCGCCGCGCAGAGACAGAAAGGGTCTGAGGAGTACACCGCATTGTCGTTGCCGGTTCGATAGAGGAGCGGTGCCAACGGTTTGCCGATCAGCTCGGCCGCGCTCCATCCGAGCATCCGCGCCGCGGTGGCGTTGACGAAGGTGGCGCATCCTTGCGGGTCTAGTCCGAAGATGCCTTCCCCGGCGCTGTCGAGAATCAGCGCGTTCTGATGGCTCAACCTGACGACAGACTCTTCGGCACGTTTGCGCCGCGCAATATTGCGAATGATGCCGCTGAAGAACATCCCTTCACTCGCGCGCCAGGATGCCAGCGAGAGCTCAATCGGGAATTCGTCTCCGGTTTTGGTCAGACCCACGAGCTCGATGGTGTGCCCGATGACCGTGGCTGTTCCACCCTGGGCGAGGCGCGTGATGCCGGCCGTGTGCGCGGCGCGAAACCGTTCCGGCATCAAGATGGTCAGCGGGCGCCCAAGGGCCTCTTCTTTGGTGTGCCCGAACATTCGCTCGGCGGCGCCGTTCCACCAGATGATGAGGCCGCTCTGGTCGGCGAGCACCATGGCGTCGGTCGCCGACTCCACCAACGCCCGGAAGCGTTCTTCGCTGGCCTGCAGCGCCTCCTCTACATGCTCGGCCCGGACGGTCAGCCCTTTCACCGAGACGGCCCGGCGAAGGATGGCTTTGAGTTCTTGGGAATTATACGGCTTGGTCAGATACGCGAAGGCTCCTTTGGCCAGAGAGCCGATCGTGTTTTCAGGCGTGACGTTTCCGGTCAGGATGATGACGGGGAGACTCGCATCCAGTTCCATGAGCACTTTCAAGACCGAGAGTCCGTTGATGTCGGGCAATTGGATGTCGAGGAGCGCCGCGTCGTAGCGCGTCTGTTTGGCTTGTTGAAGAGCGTCGGTTCCGGAAGCGGCGCTGTGCACCAGGTATCCCTCGTGACCCAACATGTCCGTGAGAGATTCCCGGATATCCGGATCGTCATCGACAATGAGAACGGGAGGGCGCATGGTGCGACTGCTCCGGATTGTGAGAAGTCTTCACGGTTTGCTGTGAGGGCAATACCTATGCCACCGGTGGGCCGATGAAGCGTGAGACTGCAGAGGGGGAACCTATTGATTCTGTGAGGAACAGCGAGAGAGGGGAAGGTCCGTGCGGTATGGGTGCAGCCAGGCGGTGCTCAAATAAATGCGGGGTTTATCGGATCGGATACAGCGGCGAAGAGAGCTGTGGTAGGACCGGCTGACTTGTAGTCATGCCTTCGATGCGGGTGAGTTGTCGAGCGGCAAGGTGAAATAAAACTGGGTTCCGACTTCCAGCCGGCTGTCCACCCACATCTGCCCTCCGTGCAGGGTCACCAGACTTTTGGTGATGAAGAGCCCGAGTTGGGCCCCCTGCGAAGTCGGCATGGCTGACTCGACCTTTGCGAATTCGTTAAAGACGTGGGGTAACTCGTTAGGCGCAATTCCGCATCCGGTGTCGGCTACGGTGATCTGGGCGAAGTTCGCGTCGCGGACGCTGCAGCTCACCGAGACCTGTCCGGATTTCGGGGTGAATTTGATGGCGTTGCCGACAAGATTGAAAAGTATCTGTTCCAGCTTGTCGCGGTCGGCTCGCACCGTGATCGGCTGTTCGCAAGGCAGCACTTCGAGCGTGATGGATTTTTCTGCGGCGAGCGTCTGAATGCTCTCCACCACATCTCGGACGAACGCGTCGATCTGCAGCGATTCGGGCTTGATCTCGATCCGTCCGACATCCAGGCGGGACCAGTCCAGTAGTTGGTTGATGATTCGTGTGAGTCGATCCACATTGTGTTTCACCCGCTGCAGGTAGTGCTCCTGTCGTTCGGAGAGTTGCCCGGTCAGCCCGTCTAGCATGTTCTCGACGAACCCTTTGATGGAGGTCATCGGCGTGCGTAATTCATGCGAGGCGACCGACACAAATTTCGAGCGCCGTTGGTCGTGCTCCTGAAGGCGCTCGTTCACCGTTTGCAGTTCGTGCGTGCGTTCCTGCACGCGTCGTTCGAGGTGGTCCGTCAATGTGGCCAGTTCGGTATAGGCGCGCGCATTGTCCACGGCAACCGCCACGTGGCTCGCAATGGTCATCATGAGATCCAGATCTTCTTGGGTGCAAGGCTGGGTTCCACGGTCGGCGCCCAAGAACCCGAGAATCCGTTGTTGGCTGCGGAGGGGGACGCCGACGAAGGAAAAGATCCCGGTTCGACGAAGGAGAGTCAGCACAGCCGGAGTGACCCGGTTGGCGACCGCCTCCACGTTCGATATCAGAACCGGTTTGCCTCGAATCAACATTTCCGCGACAAATTTGTCGTCATCCTGCACCGGGATGACAATTCGCCGGGCCATCTCTTCTATCTCTGGGGGCATTCCGAGGACCTGTTCGACCGTCGCGTTTCCCCGCTCCTTGTCCCACAAAAACAGGGCCATCCGAGCGAAGCCGAGATTCTCATTGAGTAATTGTAATATCGTCGAGAGAAGCCGATCCAAGTTCAGGGTCGAGGTGATCGCGGCGCTGGACTGATTCAAGGTCGTCAGTTGTGCGACATGTCGCCGGATGGTTTCAAGGTTGGCGGAGATGGCCTGGTTGCGCTCCTGCAGGGATTTGGTCATCAAATTGAACAGCGCCGTCAGTTGGCCGACTTCGTCCTGCGTCGTCGGAACGACAAAGGTGGAAAGATCGCCCTCGCTGACTTTGCGCGCGCCTGCGGCGAGATGGCGCAAGGGGGTGATGATCCGGCGGGCCAGCAGATTCGTGCAGAGAATGCCTGCCGTGATGATGCCAAGGGTGAGCAGGAGAAAGTTTCGCAGAACCGTCGCCAGTTCTCGTTGCATCGGCACCTCGGTCAAGCCGATTTGGACGACTCCGAAGGCCTGAGGGGTGGTCGGTGCGTTCGCCGCTTTGCGCGTTTCTTCCTCCTGGAGCGCCAGCGCCTCCAGGCGGGATTCCGAGCGCTTCATCACCGGGATGGCAAAATCGTAGAACGTTTCTTCGTGAATGCCTGATGTTGAAATAGGAAGGGTCGAGTCTTTCTCCCGGAGGGGAATTGTGTCCGCACCGCTGAGCCTGAGGCGCGTGATGGTCGGCTCCGTGCCTGAATGCTTGATCACCGCGTCCGCAATGTCGGGCCGCGGATAAAAAGGTCGTGCTGCCGATCGGACGGGTCCGAGCGGGCTGTCGAGTTTGCCTTTGCTCTTTGCGGCGAGGATCTGGCCGTCTGCGCCGGTGATCAGCGCATAGACCACCTCGTCGACCCCCATGACACCGTCGATGAACTGCTCCAGGATGACTCGTTCCTCGATGATGATGCCGTATCGTACGTTGTGGGCGAGATTCTTGACCAGAATGGTTCCGAGATCTTGCACCCGTTCGGTCATGGCGATGCGTTTACTGTGAACGAAGTACCAACTCATTCCCGAGCAGGTCAGAATAATGATCAAGCTGAAAAATACGACGAACTTCGTCCTGAGACTGATAAATCGTCCCGGGCCGCTCGGGTACAACGAGGGTGAGGTGAGGTAGTGCGCGAGGCCTTTCACGGTGGGTCCTTTCATCAATAGAGCTCGTCGGCCTTTTCCTCGAGGTCTCTGGGGATCTCGATGTCGAGGAACTTGGCGGTTTTACGATTCAGACTCATTTCGATACGGTCCGGGTGTAACGGTTTGGCGGGGAGTGAGACGTGACCCTCCAGGATCTTGCGGGTGAGTTGCCCGGCCTGCCGTCCGATATCGCTATAGTTGACCGAGAGGCACAGCAGGGCCCCGCTTCGGGCGAACTCGCGTGAAAACCCGACCACCGGCACGCGTCCTTCCAATGCGGTATTCAAGATAAACCGCAGCGATTCATCGGTGAGCACGGTGGAGTCAGGGACGAGCCACAATGCATCGATCGACGGCAGCAAGGTGCGCAGAGCGCCAGGCACATCCCGCTCGCTGTTGAGTTGGATCGGGACAAGGTCTGTCCCGTTGGATTTGAGCAGTCGCCGCGCGTCTTCGATCAGCGTCGCGGTCTTGGATGGATCGTACAAGGTGCCGACGTGTTTGAGACGAGGCAGCAGGGATTTAATTATGGTGAGCTGCCGCTCCATTGGAATTTCCATGAGCACGCCCGTGATGTTGAAGGCGTTGAGCCCATACTTGGACGGGTCCAGCACCATAGCGTAGACCACTGGAATGTCGACGATCTCGAGTTGTGCCGCCTTCGCTGCCTTCAACCCGACAGCGAACACCAATGCCGGGTCGGCTGCACGGACCTTGCGGGCCAGTTTCCGTCCCTTCTCCAAATCACCTTGTAAATCATATTCGGCGAGCACGACGTCGTGTGGAAGGGCGGCTTTGAAGCCGCTGACGGCTTGGTTATAGGCGGCGATGTCCGACGACTTGAGAATGACGACGTCCATTGCCGAAGCCAGACCGGTACTGAAGAGTAAGCAGACAAGGGCGGCGATGGTCCAACTCAGCCTCTGCCGATACCGATCGGCAGGCCCAGTGGTGAACGGTGATTGTACGAATGGGAACGTCACAGTCTGCGTCCTCGTCGATCCAGCCGGCCCCGTGAGCGATTGCCGAATGTCCCCTGTCTACTGGTCCGAGTGCCCCTTTGTCGCGTGAACGATACCGAGGACGCGTGTGGCCACTCCATCGGTGTTGCGATGAATACGGCCGGTCCAGGCCAGCCAATGGATGGAGTGATCGGCCCACACGACGCGATGCCGGATGTTGAGCGTGGACTGGTCGCGCAAACTGTGTTCGATCTGCATCAGGACCGACCCGCGATCGAGCGCATAAATCAGGCCGATATAAGCCGCATAGGTGCCGGGGAAAGACCCTGGGACCAGACCGAACAGGGCCTCGACGTCGGGTGACCAATAGAGTCGATCGGACTGCAGATCCCAATCCCAGATGCCGACTTCCGATTCGGTCAAGGCCCTGCGCAACCGTTCTTCGCTGAGGCGAAGGTGCGCTTCCGCCTGCTTGCGCTCCGTGATGCATTGCAGCGAGCCGGCCATGCGGCGCGCATAACCTTGCGCGTCCCGCTCCAGCACTTCGGCCCGCGCGTGAAACCAGCAGTAGTCGCCCTGCTTGGTCAGCAACCGGTAGTCGACATCGTAATGAGAGCTGCCTTTTTCGAGGCAGGCCGTCAGCCGATCGAATACGATCTCGCGATCGTCCGGGTGCAGCCGGGAGGCCCAGCTGTCGAGGATATCGGGAAATTCCTGCTCATTGTATCCCAGCATCTCCCGCACGCGCGGCGACCACCAGACCGGAGTCATCGGCGAGTACCAGGGCTGGTCGGGAAGCACATGGCCGTCCCAGAATCCGTCGTTCGATCCCCGGATGACCGATTCGAACCGCTCTTCGCTCGCGCGAAGCGAATCCTGGACCTGTCTGTAGTCGGTGATATCGCGAGAGATCGCCAGGAGGCGTCGTGAATAACCCCGCGTGTCGAGCATGGGCGTGACCTGCACGTCCCACCACTTCGGGACTCCGTTGGTGGTGGGACAGAAGCCGACAAACTTGCCGATCTCGCCGGCCTTGGCGGCTTCGAGCGCAGCCAGGGCGGCATTTCGATCGTCTCCCTCCCAGAGGTCCGCCCAGGGTTTGTTCAGGTAGCTGGTGAGATCGTCGATGTGTAACAGTGTTTTTCCCGCGTCGTTCATATATTGCAGCCGACCTTCCAGGTCCAGCACTTTGATGCAGTCGGCGCTGCTACGTAAGATTTGATTCTTAAATTCTTCGCTGTCGTGGAGGGCGAGTTCCGCCTCTTTCATGGCGGTGATGTCTTCGCACACGATCAGCACCACCGGAGCCTGTTGGTCGTTGAGCACGGCCTGAGCGGTTTCTCGCACCCAGATGACGCTGCCATCCTTCCGCACCTTGCGAAACTCCCAACCTCTGGGCCGGCCCATTTCGGAGAGGCAGGCGGCAAGGTTCCGGCGCACGTCGTCCCGATCGCTTGGGTGGAAGATATTCAGCACGGACGCTCCGAGCAGTTCCGGGACGTCATACCCGAGACGATCGGCGCCGAAGCGGTTGACCGACAGGACGGTGCCTGCGGCGTCCACCATGAAATACATGGACGGATTGTCGTCGAACAGGACCCGATACCGACGTTCGCTTTCGGTCAGCGCCGCTTCAACCCGTTTGCGCTCCGTCACGTCCTCCGCGAAGCCCGCGATGCGATAGACCGTTCCCGACGCGTCACGGATCGGGAATGCGCGATCCCAGATCCATCGCACCGATCCATCGGGGCGGAGGATGCGATATTCCTCACTGTACGCCCCCGAAATTTGCCGGCTCATGGCCGCGTCCCGGACCCGTAGCCGGTCGTCTGGATGGATGGCGTCCATCCACGAGCCCGGCATCGCGTAGAGGCTTTCGCAGGAACGCCCCCAGACTTCTTCGTACCCGGGACTGATATAGAGCACTCTGGTCTTGGCCGGATCGGTGATCCAGAACACTTCCCGTATGTGCTTCGCCAGCTGGCGGAATCGCTCCTGGCTTTCTTCGACGGCGCGTTCGGCTTCCAGGCGCTCAGTGATGTCGCGGAAGACGACCACCGCCCCTGCCACCGCGCCCTTCTCGATGATCGGGGTGCTCACATATTCCACCGGGAGACTGGTGCCGTCTTTCCTCCAGAAGACATCGCGCGACACACGATGGACCACGCCGTCGCGAAGGGCCGCGTAGATGGGGCAATCGCCGGCCGGGTAGGAGCTGCCGTCGGGCCGTGAGTGGTGGAGCCGTGTATGCATCGGTTGCTCGACGAGTTCGGATGGGTCATACCCGAGCAATTGAGCGGCGGTCGGATTCACGAAGGTGGTCAGGCCGTCGCGATCCAGTCCGTAGATGCCTTCCCCTGCTTGCGTGAGGATGACTTCGTGCAGATGGCGGAGGCGGTCGAGAATTTCTTCTGCCTTGCGCCGTTGAGTAATGTCGCGAATGATGCCGCTGAAAAAGACGGCGGCATCGGTTTTCCACATAGCCAACGACAGCTCGATCGGGAACTCGCTGCCGTCCTTACGCAGGCCCTCCAGCTCGACCAGACGACCGATAAGGCGGGACTGGCCGGTGTTCTTCACGCGGGCGAGCCCTCGCTCGTGAGCGGCGCGATACCGTTGCGGCATCAACATGGTCAGGGGGTGCCCGCGGGCTTCGTCATCGGTATACCCGAACAACCGGGAGGAGGCCTGATTCCAGGAGAGAATATGCCCGTTGTGGTCCGCCAGCACGATGGAGTCGGTGGCGGCCTCGACCAGAGATTGAAATCGTGCTTCGCTTTCGCTCAGCGCATGTTCGGCGTGCTCGGCCTTAGCGGCGAGCGCCTGGATGCCGATAGCCCGGCGCAGGACGGCCCGCAATTCGTCCCGGTTATAGGGTTTGGTGAGGTAGGCGAATGCGCCCTGTGTCAGTGAACCGACGGTACGGTCGGCGCTCGTGTAGGCCGTGAGGATGATGACCGGAAGCTGCGGTTGTTGTTCTTGCAACGTCCGTAGGACCGAAGAGCCGTCTCCGTCCGGCAAGCCCAAGTCCAATAGGACGGCATTGTAGTGATGGTCGTGGGTCTGCGTGAGCGCTTCCGCGCAGGTGCCGGCGACGCTCACGTCGTAACCGTCGTGGTTGAGTAAGTCTTGTAGCCCGAGGGCGATGTCTGGATCGTCGTCCACGACGAGGATCGAATGGCCGGGCGTAATGGCTGTCATAGCGGCCTCGCTGTCACTCCGGATTTCTCATGTCCTGCAACCTTGCTGTGAGCTGTCCGATAATTCCGTCAAAATCTCACTGTGACCCATCCCATCGACCGGCTGCCGATCCGGTCGCCGAGCGGATGCTCCCGATGTGTGTCGTTCAGTGCATTGAAGATCGAGAGGGCGACTTCCGCGTCGCGCATGTAACCGGCGGCGGCCTTTTGTTGCCAGAATCGATACCCGACTCGCAGATTGAGGAGGTTGTAACTCTGGACGCGATCGGTCGGGACAACGATTCCAGCAGCCGGATTATTCGCTAATGCCGTGAAGCTCTGTGCGATGGGATAGGTGGTCGCCCCGACATAGTAGTAGCTGAGCTCCCCGCTCAGGCCGTTTTCCCATTCGGCCCTCAGCCCTGCGCTGACTTTCGATCGTGGGGCACCTCGTCTGACGGTGCCGCTGAATGACTGGCCGATTTCCTCGTAGGCGTAGTTGGCAAATCCGCTGAGCCAGCGGCTGACGAGAAACTCAATTCCGGCCTCGCCGCCATAGATGTTCGCAGAGCCCTGGTCGTTGACGAATTCGGAAGCACCGCCGGAGGTGATTCGGCTGCCGATCAGATCGGAGACATGGTTGAAAAATAGATCCGCCCGTACCCTCAGGCGGTGTTTCCAGTACCATCCCTGGTATCCGGCCTCATACGAAATGATCTGTTCAGGGGCGAGTCTGGTCGATCCGCTGATCGGAACCGTCGACGAGATTGAGGGTGGAAACGGTACTCCCGTTGGAATGGTCGTGGTCACGCGTTGGTCCTGATGGGATTCGAAGAGAGTCGGTGGCCGATAGGCAACTGATCCGGAGAGGTGAAAGGTGTGTCCCTCAACGGGCTGGTAGAGAATGGCCACTCGCGGGCTCCAGGTTCCGGCGATTTGACTATGGAGATCGTAACGCAGGCCGGCGACGATCGTCAGTGTGGGAACGGCGCGCCATTCGTCTTGGATGAATAGACCCAGACGGTCTTCCCGGCTGAATTGATCGATCACGGTGCTTGACAGCGAGTTGTGTCGATAGGTGGCTCCATAGAGGAGCCGATTGGTCGCCCACGGGTTGATCGTATGTTGCACGTCTACGTTATAGGTGTTTCCGGAGAAAGGGTTGGTGGATTGCCCGTTACGATCGGTTACGCGGAGTAGATTGACCAATTGAGAACCGGGGTTGACTGTCGTGTCATCTGCGAATCCCGACCACCAGGCTCGAACCAGAAAGGCCCCCTGCTCGAAGAGGACGTTGGCATACGCAAGCGAAGGTCGGCTTGAGTTATGCGTGACTTCACCGACCGGACCGTCGTAGCGATTGGTCTCGACCAATCCTCCGGACACCTGAAGCTTGGACATCGATGAGAGAGCGTATTCGGTCTGTACATTGAACTTGTTCGACCGAAACCCCAGAGCATCACGATCCCGCCACTGTTGTGTCTGATCGCGACCGATGGAGAGGCGATAGCCGAACTTCCCGACGGTCCCGGCATGGACCGCGGCGCTGCTGATCGTGCCGAGTTCACCTCCTCCGAATTGCAGGGTCGTGCCCTTCATCTCTTCAGGCGATTTGGTGATGATGTTGATGACTCCGTCGAACGCATTGAATCCGTAGACCGCGGAGGCCGGCCCCTTCAGCACCTCAATCCGCTTGATTTCAGGGAGCGTGATCGGGATGGATTTCCAGAATACGTTTCCTTGAACGTCGAGGTAGATCGAACGTCCATCCACCATGACGAGCATCTTGTTCGCGAAGGGTTGATTCCCTCCCCTGGCACTGACGTTGAAATCGCCTCCCGTCATCTGCATGACCTCTAGCCCCGGGACGCGGCGAAGAACGGTCGGTAGATCCGTCGCGCCGGATTGACGGATATCCTCGTCCGTGACGACGTAGACGTTGGACGGGGCCTGTGAGATCGGTTGCTCATAACGCGACGCAATGCTCACGGTTTCTTCTTCCTTGAGCAGCTCCAGTTCTTCGCTCCTTGCCACCGGGGCCAGCTCTGGCCGCTCCGGTACAGACGATTCGGCCCATGCCGAGCCTGAAATGCCAATGGTTATCACTGCCGCCAGCATCGGGTGCCCCGATCTCTTCAACTCAGAATTCATCATTCAGAACTCCCCCTGCGATCCCTCCCCCCATCCCTGCCTTCTCCCCCTCCCCATTGCCCTCACTCCGCGCGGGGAAGAGGGGAGCAGGAGAGGTTAAGGAATGACTCCGCACCTGCATCGTTTCTCCGCCTCGCGCCCCTCCACAAATCTGGTGATATCTGCTATCGTGAGCCGATCGGTGTAAGCCCTTGGGAACATGGAGGTGCTGGATGAGGACCTTTGCCGCATATCTGGAATGGGACCCGGAGACACAGCTGTATGTGGGGTTTGTGCCGGGAATTTCGGGGGCACATAGCCAGGGCAAAACGTTGGATGACCTCCAAAAGAATTTGAAGGAGGTTTTGGAGTTATGCCTTGAGGAATACCGGATAAGTGGAGAGGAACTCCCTCGATTCGTCGGCTTGCAGCAGATCGAGGTTGCCGGGTGAGCCGACTGCCGATCGTTGGCTGCAAGACCATGGAAAAGATCCTTCTTCGATTGGGTTTTGAAAACGTTAGGCAGAAAGGCAGTCATGTGTTTTACCGTCATCCGGATGGCAGAACGACGACTGTACCCCATCATCCAAGTCACGACTTGGCCCGTCCCCTGATCCGTGAAATTCTTCGCGAGATCGATCTCACACCGGAACAGTTTCGCCACGAGTTGGACAATCTGTAAGGGACCGGCGACCAGGTGTGTAGGTCCACCTTCAAGGCCGGCCATCTTGGCCATTTCTGACAGATCGGTCTTCATCGCCCTCTCCGTCACCGCACCGTCTCGGCGGCGTCCACAGGCGTGACGTTCATTATTCTTCGCGTCGTGGACCTCGGAACTCATCATTCAGCCTTCAGGCCTCCTTCAGAACGTGGCATTTACTCCGAAGAAGAAGCGCCGACCCGGCTCGGGAAACCCAGGATTCTGCTCGTAGTTGGCGTCCAACAGGTTCTCGATGGCGATATAGGGCTTGATGCCTTTCCTCACCTCGTAGGACACCTTGGCATTCACCAGAAACAGATTGATCTGGCTGGGCAGTCGAGTCGGAGGCGAAAAGTCGGCGAATGTGAATGGTGCGCCATTGATGTATGCAAGCTGGACGAACCCGCTGACGCCGATCGGCGCCTGATACATCAAACGACTATTGACTTGATGGTAAAAGGTGCTGCCCGGTGCCTGGCCCAGGTTCTCGAAGTCGATATTCGTGTAGGTGTAATCGGCGGAGAGGGAGAACGCCTTCGTCACTGTCGCAATGATACCGGCTTCGATGCCTTGAGCAAGCAACGACGTCAGATTCTGGTCTTGGGTCTGGTTGCCGGGCAGTTGAGCAAAGCCGATGACATCGTTCAGTTTGTTGCGGAACCAGGTTGCGCTCGCCGTGATGCGCTCACCCCAGAACGACTGTTCGGCGCCGGCCTCGACGGAGAAATTCCGCTCGGGTTTCAATTGGGGATTGCCGATGCCGCCGAAGAGATTGAGGAGCCGGGGGAGCCGGCTCTTGTCTCCGAGCGCCGCATGCAGTCTCGTGCTGGTGAAGGGTTGATAGACGACCGACCCCCGAGGGTTCGCGGAGTGGATCGTGCGTCCTCCGCCCGTATACAGCAGGTCATAACTCATCCCGGCGGTCAGCAAGAGGTTCGAGACCGGCGCATACTCGGTCTCGACGAAGAAATCCGTCGTGAGCGATTCCTGTTGTTCCTGCGTCGCCAGGAGGCGGTCCTCCCGTTTGTGCCGGTCTTGTTTGATGAAGGTGCCGGCCTTGAGCCGCAGGGTTTTCACGAGGTCCAGCGCCGCCTGCAGGTTGGTTCCATACACGTCGTTGATATCGCGGCTCAGGCCGTTGGTCTGCGAAAAGGACTGGTCGGGGTAGAAGGCGAGGTCGTTGCTGAAGCGGTCGTAGTAGGCGTTGCCGCGCAGTTCGAGGTTGTTCCACACCGTGGTGGTGCCGTACAAATCGAGATATTGCCGCTTCCACGTGGGGAACTCGGTGAAGGTGAGGCCCCTGCCCAGCCGCCCGCCGCTTTGGAAATTGGTATTGACCGGACTGTCCAGGGCGGCGCTGTAATAGCCTGCTTGGAACGCGATGCGATCCTTCGCGCTGAAGTCGTAGCCGAGATTGACCGACAGGTTGCCCTTTTCATAGCCGGAGTGTTCCCTGAAATCGGTGGACTGCGCCGGTGTCGGCGTAAAAGATCCCGATAGCGGAAAGCCGTTGCTGAGACGATAACTGCCGGCGATGAAGTAGTTGAAGCCTCCCTTCGTCCCGCCGTGCTGGAGCCAATAGTCCTGGGTATTGTGCGCTTCATAGGAGGCCGTGATCCTGGTCGTCGGGACGGCGGTCCCCCGTTTCGTGACGATGTTGATCACCGTGCCTATGGCATTCGGCCCATAGGCGGCATCGACCGGCCCCTTCACGATTTTGATTTTTTCGACGTTGTCGATGGGAAGATTGTTGAAGTCCACGTCGCCGAAGAAGGGATCGTAGACGGGGCGTCCATCGATGAACACGATCGTCTGTCTAGCGGTGAGGCCCCGGACGACGGCGGACGAGGGATTTTTGCCGCCGCCGATGGAGAGAAAGAGGCCCGGCACGAACCGCAACGCATCCCCCACGTTGCGCGCGTTCTGGTCCAGAATGTCCTGCGCGCTGATTTCGTAGACGCTGGATGTCGGCCCCAACGGCTGTTCCGACGATGGGACGAGTTCCCCCAGGCGGAAAAGTTCCGCTTGCTGCTCTTCCTCGATCAACTCCAGCGCTTCTTTGCCCTCCGGCGAAATGGTGAGATCTCCCGGCCTGGCGGAGACGACGGACGACGGACTCGGAGTGGGGGCGGCCGGCACCGGCATCGGACAGATTCCTGCCAGGCTGGCCGACAACAGGGCGGCCAACATCGGATGACGGGGTCTTCTTAACTCAGCACGCATCGTTTAGCACTCAGAATTTCGGAACACTGCCGCCTCACCGTCTCGGCGGCGTCCACAAACGTGACGCTCATTATTCTTCGCGTCGTGGACCCCAGAACGTCTTGAGGAACATTCATCATTCATAATTCCTCATTCAAAATTTTAAGCTGCCTCATCCCGTCACCAGCCGGCCGATTTGGCCGCCCAAGGGCGGCCTCTCGCTCGCGAAGGGTCTTCTGTGGGAAGGGAAAGGAAAGAAGGCGCGTCCCCGCCGGGGTGGTGACGGCTGGGGACGCAAGATCAGAAGCTCCCCGTACAGATGGGCGGTGTGTCGTGGTGCCGGGTGGTTCCTGACCGGTCGTTCACCCATGAAGGGGCGATCGGTCTGTGAGAGGGGCGCTGCGCCTCGACGGACGCTCTGGCAGAGCTGCATCCCTTGGCGCATGACATACCGTGGATCCCTTGACCGGCCGTTTCAGGTGTCGTTGGACATATGGATGGAACAGGGCCCTATGGTCCTCCATAGGTCTCTCGCAAAAGGCATGCTCATAGTGCCGATGGCACAGGCGGACGAGGTGCCGGGATTCTGCGAGAATCCAAGCAATTCACCGCGTCGCGTCGATGGGAGTGGGGTCGAGAGGGGCTCGATACTCGAGGCGCGTATCTATCTAGATACAGGCTGTATGTCTTCAGATACAGGCGTTTGAATAGTCTTGTTTGTGCGTGGACGACCTGGCTTCAAATCTTGAAGCCGTGGCGAAAAAGGGCAGCCGTTTTGCGACTCCAGATTATTGAGGAGATCTTCAATCGCTGATGAAATCAGGCCGGCCATAGTGGTGCCCGACGTCCAATAGGCGGCATCGCGCATACGTTCCAAGAGCTCGGTCGGTAGGCTGACGGTCATACGTTGGCGTTTCTGGGATCGCAAATAGATAAATCGATTCATGGTGCCACTCCTTTGCACGAGACTACTGATGTTGAGCGCTTGGCTCGGCGCCTGTGTCATATCGATGCGCGAGTTCGTGGCGCAGGGATATGGTCAGTGTCATGAAGTTCACCGCTGCGGCGGATGCGTTTCAGGCTGCTGCGGGGCGGCGTCTTTCCATACGGCAACAATCAAGAGAGCCAACATGCCACTGACTCCGATCAGGAGACCACCCATGACGAGTTCCATGTCAGGCTCCTTTCTGTACTGAATGAGTATTCCCGGTGACCTCAAATGGAAAAGTCCCTGTACACTCCTGGGAATAGCAACAGCCGTGCCGTACGTGCCTGAGGAAAAGTGTTCGCCGATTCTCCCAACCCTTTTGAGAATTGCTGCATTCGGAGAGCGGTCTGACAAGAACCGTTGTCTTTACTCGGGGGTGTCTGGCGCACAACGCCTGTATCGGATCTCATTCACCGCGTATCAGATTGGATAACGGGGTTGAAGCCATGCAGGAAGAGGATCTCAGGTAGGCAGGTACACTCCGGACTGTTTCAAGAGGTGATGAAGCATTCGCTCCAACGACTGTTTGTCCTCCTCATATGTTATGAGGTCGAGCAGACAGGCGATGGCGTCGTACCAAAGGCCGGATTCGGAATAGCGATAGATCGCGTCACGATCGCAAGAGGTCCAGGTGCATGGCATGCCCAGCGAGCAGGCTTCACTATAGGGGATCCGTTCGATGGTTCCGCCTGCGACAATGTCCCGCGAAGGTTCATCCGGGTCCACGACCAGAGTTATGAACCATCGGTAGGACTCCTGCTCCTTGAATTCAATTCCATATTCCCGAGGCCTGGTACAGTGGATGCCTGCATGAAGAGGTGAGGGGAGCGAGCGTTCAAGAATAGGCCGAATTCCGCGGGAGTCCACTACTGTAATGGTCATGGCCTGAGCGGTATGCAGAGACAGGTACCAGCAGAGTGACGGATCGCCTTTGATCGTAAAGCCGACATGATCCGGGACCAAGGCGATCAGCAGGGGAACACCCGACTCGGCACCCCTGCTCTGCCCGCCGATGCGCGCTCGCGGCGCATGGTCCTTTCGCGGTTTATATAGGGGCATAGGCGAGTCTGGAGCCTTGATGAGGTCGGCCGCGCGACCGTCCGGAAGTGTCGACGCAAACCAGACGGCGCTGCGCCAGGACATCGGCCACGCCATGGCAACGACAACCAGCAGGGTGAGTCTGAGGTAGAACATCCTGTGCCGATCAGTAGGTGGACGGACTCAGGCAACGTGTCAGCGCCGGCCGGCATGGGCCTGCGCAAGATCCCATTCGGCCACACCATGCAAACCGACTTGCTTGAGCAAGGCTGCCCGCTGTTTTCGTAGACCCGTATCACCAGGATCGGAGGTAATGAGATCGCACAGGCAGGCCATGGCATCGTACCAGAAACCCGTGGCGGCACTCGTCCTCACCGCTTCCTGGGTGCAGGTGGTCGTGGCGCCCAACACCATACACTCGCTGAACTCACAGCGCTCGATCATTCCGCCGGTCACGATATCGCGTGAGGGAGAGTTCTCGTCTTTGATCACGGAGATATACCACCGGTATTGGATGTGTGCCTGAAGCGTGAAGCCGAGATCCTCAAGGTTGACGGCATGAACACCGGCGTGGTTCGGGGGTGCGATGAACCGTTCAACGAGCGCGCGAATCGATCGCTCATCGATCAGGGTGAATTTAATCGGCAACGCTGTGTGCTTGGAAAGGAACCAGTTGAGAACCGGATGTTGCTTGACGGTGATGCCGACGTGGTCGGGAACGAGCGCGGCAATAGCGGGGTCTTCTCCTTCGCTGCCTCTCAACGTCCCACCGATGCGAGCTCTGGGCATCACTTGCTGAGGCGCCTTGTACAGCGGAATTTCCAGTTGTACGTCAGTTCCCGCCTCGCCGCTGCTCGCGAGCAGGGCCGCGAGCAGCACCGTTGTGCCTACCTTCACGGCCATGCACAAGCAACGCCGCAACGAGCGAGGGGGCGAGGCGTACCCTCCAGGGTTCGGTGAGGGCTCGAGCGATGCGAGCGCGCTGCTGACGAACGTGTTTAACATTCTGCTAGAGCCAATTGTTCAATAACAGAAATGCCGACCAATACGCCGGATGTTCATAGAGCCGGCCGGACAGTAACTTCAGCTGTGCAATTTGCAAGGCGTGTGCCTTAGATATCGATGAGTTATGCAATTGGCGATAGAATTCTGATACCAGTTCCGACGACGCTTCATCGTTAATGAACCAGAGGGTTGCGAGGGCACTCCTCGCTCCGGCTTTCACCGCAATGCCGGCAAGCCCGAGCGCGGCACGGTCGTCGCCGATACCGGTCTGGCAGGCGCTCAACGTGAGGAGTTCCAAGGGATCCTGGCGAAAGCGAAGCAACCCCACCAGCCGCTCTAACTGCGTCATGGTCAGCCGATCGTCGAACGTCAGCAAGAATGATTGATTCACGTCCGTGGCAAACCGGCCGTGCGTGGCGATGTGGAGAATGCTGTAGCGGCCGTCCTTCAATTCCCTTTCCAAGCGTGGCGTGACAAAGTTGCGGTCGAGGAGTTGCTCGCCCTTGAAGAGCGAGTTGAGGTGGGCCATCTCTTCGGCGACGTGCGGGAGAGGAGGAAACCCCTGCACCGCTTGAGTCAAACCGCTGGAGAGCAGGTGAGCGCTGGTCCGGTTGATGGGGCGAGGGTCAGTCAAATCGAGGCCGGGGGTCATTGCGACGGCGTACTGTGCGATGAGGAATTGGTGGCCGTCATGGAGCGCCGACATGGGAATGGTGCGAAGCGGTCCGTCCGGGACAAAGACCAGCGTGTTGACCTTGAGTCTGCGAAGGTCCCCTAGAAGCGGTCGGAGCAACCAGTCATACAATTGCTGCGCATGGGGCAGGTACTCGCGGGTCGTCCGCTTTTCAAGCATGCGCCGGAAGCTGCGTATTTCGGCAGTCAGCGCCGACGCCGTCACCGGAACGGAGTGTCGTCTGAGGCCGTCCGGGAAGCTCACGAGCAGTTCGGTGCGATCGCTGAATATGATCGGGTAAATGATGGCCGTCGCAGGGGACACGGCATCCAGTTTGGTCAGTCGAGCCTGCATCTGGTCCACGCAATCATCGCGAAAATAATCCCGGAGCTCGGCGGCTTTGTAGGCCTCGATCGCATCGCGCGCCGCTTTTAGATAGGAGTCGGCCTCAGAGTCCTCTGTCATCAAGGCCGCCCGTTGAAGCAGCAGATCGGCCAATTCGAAATATAGCGAACGAATCGATTGATGGGCAGGATCCAGCGAGGTGTGCGAACCGAAAGCCACTTCGGCGCGGATCGGTTGCAGGGTGGCCGCCGCTTCTTGATAGGCCGACAATGCGCGATCGAGGTGGCCCAGACGGGTGAGGAGACGACCACTTTGCCATTGCCACCGGTAGAGCGATTCCGGTGCGCCGGCAGACTGCGCAGCAAAGACGGCTCGCCGGGTGAGTTGGAGGGCTTCGTCTAAGCGGCGTTCCCCCTCATAGAGATGTCCGAGGTGCCCGTAAGCATAGGAGGCGAGGCGCTTACCGCCGGACTTCTCCGCCATCGCAGCCGCCTCTTGCAGCAGCGCAGCGGACCGCTTGAGCCAGCGCGCATGCTCATCCGGCTGGTCCGCCGCCAGGTCGCGATACCCTAACGCCAGATTGATGAGCCCATCGGCCTTGTTGTGGGAACCGGCAGCCGCTGACAGCCGGTTATCGGCCTCACTCAAGGCTGCTGCCGCCTCATCAAATCGTTTCAATTGCATCGCCACCCGCGCGGCGTTGACGCGGGCGCGGACGAACAGTATGCGTACATTCTCCTCTGTCGCTCCTGCCGCGCTGTCTTGAAATGCGGCAAGGGCTTCCGGAAAACGGCCTTGTAACGCCAGGACAATGCCGAGGTCGTTCTGGATCGCCGCCGACAGTGTCTTGAGATTCCCTGTGTGCGCGATCTCTGCAGCTTGTGACAGATAGTCCGTAGCGGTGTCGTATTGATGGCTCGTCACATACGTTTTCCCCAACTCAGAGAGGGTGAGCGCCAGCCATTTTGGATCGCCGATTCTACGCGCGAGTTGCAGGGCCAATTCCTGTTGCAGGAAGGCTTGGTTCACGTGTCCCAATGCTCGTGCTGCATAGGCGGCATGGAAGAGCGCCTGAAGATGTCCCTTCACCTGGCCCGCTTGGTCGTATAGTTGCGCGGCTGCCTTCCAATCGACGAGTGCCTGCTCCAAAGCGCCCTGTTCCGCGGCGGAAAGGCCTCGCTGCATCAGTTCATCGGCCGACGGCGCGGTTTCCGCGGCGGATGCCGCTGTGCCGGAGAGCAGGAGTATGAGCCCGACTCTGAGCACCGGCTGAAGTGAAGCGCGAAGCCGTGATGCCATGTCATGCCCTTTCTGCCGCAGTCGTCTCGTTTCGTGGATTGCGGAAACCCCTATTCGCCACCTCCGAACACCCAATGTTGAGTTGAAAGTGACATCGAGAAAGCTCCTAGCCCGCATTATTCATGAGCGCTTCTGCTGCAATCGCCGATCCGCTGCTGCGACGAGCCTTCGGCCGACGGGCTCACCCCTCGGCCCCTCGACGTACTGTACGAGTACGCCTCGGGCCCTCACGGCTCCGCGCGCCGGTCTCGCGACGTGGCTCGACGATTTCGCGACGAACCGTCATGAATAATGCGGGCTAGGATGGTCAAAAAGGTCGTCCAGCAAGGCCGCAGCGATGCGAGGGGGCGAGGCTGTACCCTTGCGGTACGTTGAGCCCCTGAGCGATGCGAGAACAAAGCTGGCGGACTTTTTCAACATCCTATTAGAGTACCTGCACGACGAGTTGGAGATGGATACCATGATCCTGCATGTTGCCCTCGCCGCCCCGGACGTGATTGAGTTGCTGGCCCCAGTAGACTTCGAAGCGTGCACGTTCCTGGGGCAGAATGGTCCAGCGTAACCCGACTCCCACGCTCGCCAACGTGTGAGGATCAGGGGTATTCCCTTTGGCGTTCCAGGCCCGTCCGAAATCGACGAATTGTGCGAACTGCAGCCGGTCCTCGCCAGATGCGAACCGGAGGAGGGGCACGCGCGATTCAAGTGACGCGAGCACCGCATCGTCCCGCACGAGGGTGTTTTCCCGATAGCCGCGCACGCTGAAGCGTCCGCCGACGGGCATTTGTTCGAGTGGAAAGAGCCGGTCGTTGGCGATCTGCGCGGCCACGCGTCCCAACAACTGGATGCCCCACCATTCTTCTATCCGTTTGACCGCCTGGGCTTGACCCAACCAGGAAACAAATTGACCGTCCGGCAGAGGCCCGTTGTTGACGGTGGCGCCCAGGACGTTCAGTCCGACGCTGAAACGGGACAAGACGGCAAACACATAGGATGGAGATCGATGCGTATATTCCTGGCTGAATCGGAGTGCGCTGACGGTGGCCACCCCGGTCGTGGAAGAACCAGGAATGAAGAGCGACGGCAGCCCCGGAACGTCGAACGCAGACGTCGTCTTCAAATATAAATGTTCGCCGCTCAGAGAGAGTGCGACCTCGTCGCTCACGGTACGGTACACAGGTTGGCGTACCGCGATCCCGATGACTTCGGAGTCCACATTCAGATCCAAGGCGCGAAAAGGATTCTCGACGACCAGAAAAGCATTGCGCCGATAGTAGGCCGTGAAGGTCGTCTCGTAGGCGTTGAGCGGCACACTATAGGACGTATCGATGATGGGGTTCACGCCGTGCGAACGCCCGTAGGTAAACACAAATTGGTCGCCGTGACCCGTCACATTCTGGTGCGCCACTGTCGCCAGGCCGCGCTCAGCGCCGACCACCGGTGTTTGATAGTTGTTGAACTCCAGCCAGGCCTTGAAGGGGTTGGCGTCTTTGACCCGCAGATTCAAGACGCTTTCGCCACGAACGTCTCCCGGTCTCAGCTCGGTATTGATCCGTTCGATGCGCGGATCCTGCTGCAGCAGTTGGATCCGTTCCTGGAGAGGCTGGATGCTGACGGGAGTGCCAATGCCGCGCGCCACACGATTCCGTAAGTACGAACTGCGGAACCATTGGTTGCCTTCGACGTCGATTCGGGTGAGGGTGCCTTCGACGATCTGAATCACGATGGTCCCGAAGGTGACATCTTGATCGGGAATGACGGCTCCGGAGGTGAGATACCCTTTATTCACGTACAAGAGGGTGAGGGCCAGGCGAACCCGCTCCAGATCTTCCGTGGTCAGTTCACGATTGCGATAGGGAGCGATGACGTCAGCGAGCTCTGCGTCAGAAAACACGGTACTGCCGGTGACGTGGATGTCATGGACGAACACACGAACGGATCCCAATCTGTTCTCGAACGGCTTCTGCGGGGCGGGTGACACCTCCGGAAGGATGGGGCTTGGGGGCGGTGTTTCCGGTGCTTTGAACTCTTCCCTCAACGGAGCAGGCGGTTTCCCCGACCGGCCGGTCGGGTCAAAAATAGGAGGAAGCGGCGGTGCAATTTGTGCTGTGGCTGAAACTCCCAGGAGGCAGATGCTCATCGTAATGCCTATGCACACAGATCGGATATGAAAGATCCCACAATGCAATTCGGCTCCCTCTTCGCCTGCGTGCGAGGCTCACAAGGTCAGGAGCGACAATCTGCCGGCCAGTCACGGGCACCGAGTTGTGGTAACGGCCCGAGCTGATCGACCAGTTGTTCTGAACGTATCTGCGTCTGATGCGCAGACTCAAACGTGGGCATCTGTGCCGATTGGGTGGGGCCTTCGTCGGCAAACATCAGGGGGCTCATGAGCCAGCCGCCCGGTTCCGCAGGCAGGGCATCCCTTCCCGCGATCACGAGACTGCTCAATTGTCCGCCGGCCTGCGCCGCACAGCGTTGTCGCAAGAGCTGTTGCCCTTGTAGCGGTTGTTGCGGCAGGGTGGCTAAGCTGCCGCTCAAACTGGACACGGGCGATTGAATGTTCACGGCACCGCTCAAGCCGAATTGTGACGAGGCACTGATGACACTTGTCGGATCGGCCAGGAATGTCCCCGCGATAATGTTGATGTTGCCGCCTCGGCCCTGTACGGCTTGGGCGAGGATGTGACTGTTCTGGAGGGTCACGACTGCCGGATCGATCGTGATATTCCCGCCGGATGTATCGGGGCCGCCCAGAACCGAAGTGCTGAGTCGACCGTTGATGAATCGGATCGAATCGATCGCCTGAATAACGATGTCGCCGCCGCTCGCCTGGTTGGCTTCCGTCGTGATGGACGCATTTTGAGCGAGGAATCGAGGCCCGGAATTGATGGTCATGCTGCCGGCATTACCAAGTCCCGTGCTGCTGGCGGAAATGAATGCGCCGTCGCTCACGGTGACGGATTGAGCCGCGCTCAGCGAGACGTTGCCGCCGCTCCGAGTTCCTCTGGTAAGGGCGGAAATTCCACCACCCTCCATCAAGATATTTCCAGCGGATAGATCGATATTGCCGCTCTGTTCCTGGCCGTTCACCGACTGCGGCCGTAAATCCGTCACATTGGCGGATATATTCGTGTTGCGCAGTTCCATCGGGCCCCTTGCGCGCATCTCAATTCTGCCTCCGAGACCGATGTTGCTCGTGTCCGTCAACACATCGGTTCCTGTCAGGCGGATGGTAGACGAAGGCGGGTAGGGGACACCGTCAGGAATGGGGCCACTGACGCCGGTGATACTGATCATACCCGCGCCGCCGGTGCTGCCACTGCTGCTGGAAATGACCACTCTGGACGGATCGGCGACATCCAGTATCCTGGGTGCCGCAAGCGTCCCTCCTGGTCTGGTTCCAGGTCTGGTGGTCAACACATCCGAGTGCAGCTCAATGCGGTTGGCAATCCGATTCCCTTGCGTGGGGGCAATGATCCCTCCTCCGGTGATGTCCAAGTTCTTCGCAGACATGAGCAGGCTGCCCTGGACGCTCCGGCCGTCCGTGACAACCGTGCCCCCCTCCCCCGCGCCCACGACATCGATCAACCGGCCCTGGGAATCCAGGACGTTCGTCACATTGTTCACTTGTGAGTTCACGACGGAATGGTCGAGGATGATATTGTCGCCTCTGATTCTGAGATACCCCGGCAACCCTTCGTGCAGCGCTTCGACCGTGACCTCCGAATTGGTCAACTTCACCGTATCGGTGGGAGCATCCGGGTACGGGGCATCCCACACAGCACCGAATGAAAAATAGTGATCCTTGATGATCTTCGTGATGCCGGCCTGAGCCCGTCCATGTCCCGTATTCGTGATGAGGGAGTTGTCGGCTGTGAAGGAATGTTCGGCCCGCAACCAGATCTCGCCTGCACTCGGGCCGCCCTGACAGAGCGGGCACGACCCAATGTCCGATACCTCGGCATTGGCCTTGATGGTACTGTCTTTCAAGCCAATGTCCCGACCCATGATATCGATGCGGCTGAAGCCCTGGTTTTGCGCGGGTTGCCCATTGGGTTTATTATCGTTGATGGTGAAGTCTTGGGTCGTGACCGATACGCCGGAATCGATCAACGAGGCCTGCCCGTTCGTCCTCATCATCACGATCCCACCCGGCGCATTGCCGATGGCGTCGGAATGGATATCCGTGCCCCGTAAGTCAAACTCTCGTGCGAAATAATAGGTAATGGCTCTGTTGGGCTCCGAATCAGGGGCGGTGACGTGTCTGTACAGTCGCGTACTCGGAGGGGTGAAGCCTGGAATACCTTGAAGAGTAATATAGCCGGCCTGTCCCCCGACACATTGGCCGCCGCAGTGACTATCGCTTGAAATCAGGACGCGCCCGTCCGGACCGGATTGGGTTTTCAGGGTATCCACATTCAGCGTGATCGCCCCGGCATCCGCTCCGCCTGTGGTGTCTGCCCGTACGGCGGTCCCGTTTGCCAACTCAACTCGTTGGGCCGTCATGGCAATGTTTCCGGGAACGACCGTTGGGTCGACGGCCTTGGTGACGCCTGTAATAATATGGGTATGGCTCAGTAACACCGCGTCAGCCGGCCCTCCTGTTTTTCCTGCGATGCTAATAGTTCCGGCTCCGCCCCGGCCGGTACTGGTGCTCGCAATGGTCACCGGCGCGGCGCCGCTGAGCGGAGTGCCATCGACGCTGACATTGCTTCGCAGGGTGTCCACCTCAAAGCTGATATTCCCTGCCGTTCCGTCGATCGCGGAGGTGAGGATATTCGAGTCGTGCAACAGCGACACCGTATCCGCTTGGATAGAGAGCCCCCCTGCTGTCGAGGTGGAAGGTGTGGCATTCGGGACGGTCGCTGTCGCGCTCGCCTCAAGGCGGGCGTTCTCCATGGTGAATTGCCCACTGCGGATTACGATGCGCCCTGCGGTAGGTGCGCTCGTATGAACATCGGCTCCTTGAGCGAGTGAAATAGTTCCGAGTGATGTAAACCCGTTCAACGTTGGGTCGGTGGGCGTCGCCGCCGCCGCATTCGTCAACACCTCGCCGGCCGAGGCGACCGCGACAAGGTTGATCGGCCCGCCGGGGGCTAAAAGCTGGGCCGGTTGGATTGCGGTATGTGCGAGGGTTCCTCCTTGAACGGTAATGTTGCCTCCCACCAACGAGATGCCTTGCCCTTCCGCGACCGCGAGTTGCCCGCCTTGCACGGTGATGGCGCCGGGGTTCGAGCCCAAAAACCCAAACGCGGCCACCGGCGCGCTGGAGATGGCCGCATCCTGCAGCCCGGCAATCGCGTTGAACCTCGCCCCATCTGTCAAACGCAGATAATCAGCGGTGGTGAAGCTCACCGATCCCCCGACATTCAGAACCGCATTCGGCCCAAAGACGATCCCGGCTGGATTCATCAGGAACACATTGGCATTGCCGAAACCGGTGGTTTGGAGGGTGCCGAAGATGTTGGAGGGATTGCCGCTCGTCACACGGCCGAGAATATTGGAGGTGGCGAGGCCGGAGTCGTTGAGAAAATTGGCGATGTTGTTGGTCGGAACGCTAAACTCTCCGAAGCTATGGAACAGATTGGTCCCCGCTCGTGTTCCGGCGGTGATGTCATATTGCAGGGAGTTTCCGGAAGACTTGCTGATGTGGGTATTCAGTCCTGAGGATGTGATCGGCGGGGTGACTTGAGCGTGACTCGTGTCCGGCAGGCAGAGAGGAATCAGCCACCAGCAGGCGAACATGGTCGCGCATACACAGGGCAGCCGAGTTGCGCCCACGGCCAAGAGTCTGCTGCCCCCCATCATTTTCATGGCAATTGTGCATCTCAGGTGCAAGCGCTCAGGATCCGCAACTGTCTCCCCGGCCCATTTCCGCACGGTGCAGGGCGACTCCATTCATTCAGACCTCGCTATACTCTATGCGATTGCCCGGTCGCATAGGTCGATCATGAATAGTCCGGGCTAGGAAGATGCTCTCGACCGGCAATCCGGTGCAATGCCTGTTTTTGGCGCCCCATCGGCACGAGCCTCTCTTCCCGCCGTATAGAGCCATCTTCACAGCCCGCGCACTACTCCGACACCCTGCCGTGACCTGTTCCCTGGTTACGCCGAGGAGTGATGGTTCTTGGACATCTCTTTGAGTGCGCGAGACTCACTGAGGTGATCCATTCCCGTCGAATCGGTCGCTCTTGACCGAAGAGGGCTTGGATGCATCCAAATGCGTCCCACAGCTGCGAGAAGGAAGACGACACCGAGTAGGAGAAAAAGAATCACGAGCATGGTGACCTCATGGATCCGCTGTTCTCCCGTTGGCGTACTTCCTAGGGAAACATCCTATCTGCCTCGTGGATGCGCAAAGGTTGTGCCATGGAGGGCGAGGGAAGCATCAGTGATTTTCGATGGTAAGATGCGTAGTGATTTTGATGACATCCGATATCACGATCAGTCTCGTTCTCCTGGAGTAGATGTACGTATCGCCGCGAGGTGTATCGAATCGGATGCTAGGCCGTATCCAATCTGATACGAAATGATCGCTTCGATGAATGTGAATAGATACGGTCCAGACGTGAGGACGATGTCGGAAGAAGAGATCGTCCAATAGCAGGAGAGGAGGGTTACGCTGCCGGTCTGGAGAAAGGTTGCCGCGTCTCCTGTGATGGCGGAGACGCGGCAGATGGCGTGGAGAAGGCGGTCTGATCAGCGCTGGATGGGCACGATCCAGGAGGCCGTGTCATGCGGTTGCTCTTGGTTGGCAACCGGCGACGAGAAACCGGCTCTCTGCCACGCCGACAAGGCACGAGCACCATTCGATCAACGCTGTTCGCTCGACTGCATTGACCCATGGCCGTGGAAGAAGCAACCGTCATGCCGTCGATATCTGAAGATGAGGCCATCGCGGCGAATCGACGAACGGTTGTCCCGAGGCCGAAGAGCCTCTGCCGTAGGCGTGGGGCATGTTGTGTCTGAGGGCAAGAAACGGGGCATCGGGAAATAACGATCGGAGCCGTCAGGAACGAGTAGGACTCAGTAGTTGAACCGCAACGACAGCGAGCCGACATGCACCATGCTGTCGTATCGGCCATTGACGGTTGGGTTTTGGTTGTCTGCGATGGTGCGTACTTCATACAGACCCGCTTGATACGCGAGATCGATGGCGAACAATTTCGGCTTCAGCGGGCCGATGCCCAGTTCGCCGCAACGCACCAGCCCGAGGAACGAACCGTTTTCATGGCAGGCCAACCCGATTCCGACGGACGGAATGTGGGTATTGGCTGAGGGGACTCCCGGATTAAATGTGCGATCGGGTATTTGAGCCTGCTGGTTCATGTAGCCGGCCCGAAGAGCAATGTCCCAATCCGGCATCGAGGCCAGGCGTAGCCATCGGTATTCGGTGCCGATCATGACGGTGTAGGTGCTCTGCCAATTTTGCGGAAACGGCAACAGGGCGCCGTTCGTCAAATGGACATCGAGGTTCCGGTTGGATTTCCATCCGGTGTAGTCCACGTCGAATTCCAGCTTCCACTCGCGCTCGGACGTACGAACCGGCCAGATGCCGATGCCGCCGGAGAAGACCTGCGGCAGCACGAAGGTGGCTGTAGCGCCGGCGACTGAGGTGCCGTTGGCGAGAAAGTTGCCGGTGAGATGGAGAGTGGCTTGACTGCGATAGACCATGCCGATGTTGACGAGCGGTTTTCCGTCGCTGTTGCGAAAGGGGGTGTACAGGAGGCTGACGTTAAACCCTGCCGTGGTGTCGCTTCCGTTGATCTCCATCAGGGAGCCGGCCGGGATGCCCAGCCCGCCTGGCCAGATGGATTTCTGTTCGAGATGGCCTTCTCCGAAGAGCCCGGAAAAGGTGTAAATATCCGCGCCCAACCCGAACGAGAGCTGATCGTTCAGTTTGTAGGCGATGGTGGGTTTGATGTCGAGCAACGGCAAGGTGGTAAAGGTGATGGCGGTGCGAAACGGCCCATCGTTCGGGTATCTAGTCAAGGAACCGAACGGATTGTTCAATCCGATCCCGGCGGTGAAGTTCCCGAGTGCCGACAGTCCGAGGTCCTTGAGGTTCGCGACCAGGTACACGTGCCCGGGAGGAGGCCAGGCCACGCTTCCGTTGCGATCGCCTGTCGCTTGTGCACCGGTCGGACTCGTAAACTGGGTGGTGCCGCCGATCAGCGTGGTTCCGAACAGGGTTTGGAACCCATGCAGTTGTGTCATGCCGGCGGGGTTGTAATGGAGCGCGGAAGGGTCATCGGCCTGAGCGACGAAGGCGTTCCCCATGGCGGCGGCGGCAGCGGACTGGCCCTGGAGCCGTGGGGTTTGGGCGTGTGCGGCTGCTGTGAAGGTGACCCCGGCGGCCGAAACCAAGAGACAGAGAAGCAGGGCGCGGCGGAATCGCTGAGCGAGAGGCATAGGGTTACCGTCCTATTGGAGACTCGGATTTGCCGGAGCCGGCGATGAACCAACGATCGACGATGTGCCGCAGCCTGGTTCCATCGAAGGGCTTCAGTAGGTAATCTTGAGCGCCGGATTCCACTGCCGCCATGGCGCGATCCAGCGCCTCCACGGCCGTCATCATGACCACCGGCAACGTGGGGTGAGTGGGACGCAACTGTCGCAGGACTTCAAACCCGTCCAATTCCGGCAGGGCGATATCAAGCAACACGCCATCGACCGTCGTCTCCGCCAGCATACGTAATGCGGCTCGACCGTCCGCCGCGGTGCAGACATGAACGCCTTCCGCCTCCAAACGATCCCGCAGCAGGTCGCAAATGTCAGGATCGTCGTCGACGACCAGCACGCTCCGGCGAACGGCGGGGGCTGGTTCGCGCGAATGCAGGGGGAGGGTGAAGATAAACTCCGTGCCCTGATCCACCTCGCTACGAACCGTGATGCTGCCGCCGTGCAGATCGACCAAATCCTTGACGATCGCCAACCCGAGTCCCAATCCTTTGGTCTGGCCTCGCTCCTCCTGTTGCACGCGGAAGAACGGATCGAAGAGTTTGGGAAGCGCATCCGGGGGAATGCCTTGGCCGTTATCGCGGATGACGGTCCGAGCCATCTCGTGCGCATCGACCGAAAGCTCCACCCAGACGTGTCCCCCGTCGGGAGTGTACTTGATAGCATTATCCAATAAATTCGTCAAAATCTGGCTGAGCCGGTCTTGATCCGCCCACACCGGCAGTTCGGGATCCGGGCTCTGAAGTTCGATATTGAGGTGCTTGGTGATAGCCAGCGGCAGGAGTTGTTCGATGACGTCGCTCACAAGCGTCGGAAGACAAACCTGTTCGAAGGAGAGTACGAGTTTGCCGGCTTCGACACGCGAGAGGTCCAGCAGGTCGGTGATCATGCGGGCGAGTCTGGTGCCGTTGGCTTTGATGCGGGTGAGGTACTGCTCCTGCTTCATGTTGAGTGAACCGACGAGTCCCTCGAGCATATTGTCCGCGAAGCCGACGATGCTGGTGAGCGGCGTTCGAAGCTCGTGGGACACGTGGGCAAGAAATTTCGATTTGAGCCGATCCATCTGCTTGAGTTGCGCGTTGGCGGCTTCCAACTCCGCCGTCCGCTCGCGCACGCGCGCCTCCAGGCCGGCATTCAACGATTCGATTTCACGATAGGCCTGGGCATTGTCCAGCGCGATGGCGACCTGGCTGGCGAGGGTGACCAGGACATCGAGATCGTCTTGGGTCAGAGCTTGATTGTGCGTGCGGTCGACCGAGAGAGAGCCGATGACGGCATCTTGTGTCTTGAGTGGAACGGTAATGAACGATTTCACATTCACCATCGCGATCAATTTTTGATCGAACGGGTGCAGTCGGTCCCAGATTTCGTGAATGTTGTTCGTCAGCACGGGCTCGCCACGCAGGAACACGGTCCCTTCCACACTGTCGGGGTCGGAGACGGGCACTTCCTGCGTCCGCAGAAAATCCGCGACCTCCTGCGGCATGCCGCGCACACGAAAATCGTGCGACACGTTTCTGGTGCGATCGAACTGCGTGATCATGGCGCGGTCGTAGTGCAATTCACGGACGATCGTGTCCAGCACATTGGTGAGCAGCTCTTCCCGGTCGAAGGTCGAACTGAACAACAGTCCCGCGCGGTGCAGTGTCGTCAGATCATTGATTTTTCGTCGCAAGGTGACGGCGGTACTTTGTTGTTCGAGGTAGGCCTCGCGCAATTCCTCATGCCGCGCATCGACGGCCTGCTCCTGATCCTTGATCAACCGTTGCAGCGGTTTGGCGGCTTGGCGCATGTGATTGGTGATCATCCACCACAACAGTGACGCTGGAACCGCTGCGAGCCCCAGCGCTTCGATCGTCGGCACGTCAGGCCGGCGGAGATGCAGGTAGGTGAAGGTGCCTCCTGCGACGAGCATCCACATGGCGAGCGGCACGGCACTACGGACCTGCGGCGTCCACGTGAATTCCCATTCACAATAGGGATCGCCGTTGGCGGTGCAGGAGAGGTCTCTGACCGTGGCGGCCGGTGTGCCGTGCATTTGTGTCTGTACCCGCGCGATGCTGCTCTTGCAAGAGAGGCAGATCACATCCACGCACCGCTTCCGGTAGGGACCGAATTGCACCAGGGCCCGATCGGTGAAGGTCATGCGGAGGACAGCCGACCGTCTGGTCACCCGGCCGACCTCGAACTCCAGCACGCCTCGAACGTACTTGCTGCCGAAATAGGGCCACATTTTGTAGAGCTGCGGGGTCGAAAACGGGCGACAGAGGATTTGAATCAGAGGGGGGACTTTCCTTTCCGTTCCGACATTCACGTGAAACTGGGGATCTCCGGACAACTGTTCGCAGAACTCTCTGAGGTAACAGACGAATTCGTACGAGTAACTATTCCAGATATTGCGAAGCGAGTCGGGGGTGACGTGGTAGGTGCGGTCAGGAAGGCGGGCGTTGAGTAATCGACACAGCTCATCCAGCGCCTCACGGGCAGCGTTCTCCCCACTGGTGCGACTGAGATAATCGTGGAGATAGTCTACGTTGGATTGAACGATGACCCCGCTGATGTCGCAGATCTTTTCGCCCTGGTCGTTGAGGCCGAAGGGGCGAAACTCCATGAACGGTCGTTCGAGAATGGAGTGTTCTTTGGAGAGAAGGTCGGTCATACGGAAGCCGCCCGATTCGGTCGATGCCGCGTGACGGAGGAGTGCCCAGGCGGCCAGATCATAACGTACCTGTTCTCGGGAGGCGAGGCCCTCCGTGCAGCGTGGCGTCTGTCGGCGTGTGCCTGGTTGTCCTGCTGTGGCCCGTTATTCAAGATCCCGGCAGGCCGGGGCATCATGTACGACCAAACGATCGAGGTCACAGGTCTTCAAATATTCGACGATGGCCCGCCGGTCTTCCACCGGCAATTCACATCCCAGGACGCCGTTACGGCTCCCGCTTTCGCAACCCGGGACGGTGGCGAATTCGTGGCCTCCGTTCCCGTTTCCAGGGAGTTGCGTCCTGAATTCAAACCCTCCCAGCGGATTGCGGCTCGACGGTGAACCCGTACAGTCCTCCACCACAAAGCCCACTTTCTCCGGGTCGAATTGCATGGTCGGACTGAGATAGAAACACGCATGGCGCTCGCGGGCCGGAGAAAGCAATTCATAGAGGTTCGGGACCGATCCGTTGTGAAGAAACGGAGCCGTTGCCCAGACAGCCACGTGCGGGCGGGCGATATATTGCGCCGTATCTCTCCACGTATTTGTCACGTGCCGATACTCAGGATCCTCCGTGGCGCCGTTGAGCGCCATCAATTCGTTCATGATGAATTCCGACGCATCCTTGGCCGACATCCGGCCACGCTGCAATGGGCCGGTATCCACGGTGCGACGGGAAAAGTTTTCAAGATACAGTGGGTCAGTCCCGATTTCCTTCAGCGGCACGGTGGTCACGTGGAGGCTGGGACCGGTGGGGGAAGGATTCGTGATCTTGGTGGCGACATGGCAATGCGCGCAGAGGTTTTGGATGCCTTTGACCTTGTTGCCGTGGTACAGGTCGTTGCCTTTCGCCGCTAATTCTCGATTGATGGACGGGAAGGTGCTCGGCCAACGAGGTGGAGGCAGCCGGCGAGCGAGGGCCTCCAGTGTCTTGAGCGAGTGGACATCGACCGATGAGCGAAACAGCTCATTCTTTTCTGAAGGAGTCGATTCCGCAGTTTGCGTCCAAGCGAAGAGGCCGGCATTCACGCCGATCACTTGCGCGATATTTCTCGCGAGCGGATGTTGGATCGACCCGCTCCATTGCACCCAGTCATATTCCCATACACCCCACAGCGGCGGAATGCTCACCGACGCGTTGGCGGGCCTGAGGTTGTCCGGATGGAGGGGCGCAAAGACTGTATTGCCGCCGCGGCCGAGCGCATCGAAGCGGCCTGGTCCCCACTGCTCCGGAGAAATATCTTTCCCTCCCCGAGTAAGGAGCGCCTGGGTACGAGTTTTCACCTCCAGCGCCAGGGTGGTGAGCGTATAGGCGGTCATGGCTTCCCCGCGGCGCTCAAGCACGCGGGTGGCGAAGGCTTTGAATTTATCGGGCGGGTTCAATTCCTTGAGACTCTTCATGAAGGCGGGCACATCCGACGGAATAAGCTCGCCCAGGCTCTTCAGCAGAATTTGTAAGAACCGTGCGTTGTATTGGAGCGACGGGCCGCCTTCGATGCGAATCGACTGCTCTTTGTATCTGAATTCGGTGGTATGGCAAAAAGCGCAGGTGAAGCCGACCATTGCGGGCGACGACGCTCCCCGGTCGACTCGTGCGAATCCGACGGGAAGTTTGTCCGGGTGGGTCTGGTCACGCAGGATACCGGTGGCGGCGAATGTCTTGAGGAGCGACTCATCCTCAATCAACGCGACAAACCAGTCGTAGGGAATCAGCTGCGTACCGGCGGACGTATGGTACCACTGTTGCCGCTCCTGCTCAGGCCAACCTTGAACATCAGAAGCGCTGACGTTCTGTGACGGGGGCAGGTCAATCGCTTGGCAATGTACGGTCGACAATGCGAACAGGCCCGCGGCAAGTGCCACGACACGTCGGGGGTAGAAATGCATGGTTCATCTCCTCATGGTGGGCGAGATTATCTGAACGGGTCGTGCATGATCGATCCAGAGGGTGGTCAACCTGACGCGCATTCATCATTCATTCGCCCATTGTGGCGGCACTGATGGAGGTAAGTGCCGCGCTCACGCAGGTGCTGAGAAGCAACTCATATGCCATAAGCGCGGGAAGGGTACCTGGATCGGTACACGAAAGCCATTTATTTTTTGAGCGCGATGCGTGGCGGGTGGCAGGTTTGAAACCCGTCTAGTCCGGTATGGATATGGAAGAGCGGCTCAATCGTATAAAGGTATCTGAAGAGATACAGCGCAGTCGGCGAACGCGATCTGGGGACGATGTGAAGATGCTACTGGTGGAGATGTTTCATGGCAGCGGCGCAGAGGATAATGAAGAAGCCCATCCAGAGCGCGGCGCGTTGAAACGGAATCGATTCGTAGTTTTCGCCTTCCTCTTCCTCGTCCTGATCTGATTTGAAAATGACGGTATAGAGGAACAGCGTGAGGAGGCACAGAACCAGGATCAGCTTGATGCAGAAAATCCAGAGGTACTTGGGATGGTTCTGCATCCCCTGGCCCGTCTGGGAGACGAAGATCTGATTGACGTAGTGGAGGTTGATGCCGCCGGTGAACAGCAGGACGACCAGCAGGATCCCCGCCACCCGCTTGTAATGCTTGTAAAAAGCGTCGGTAATCGGGCGAACATATTCCTTGGGCAGGGCGGCTTCCCGGAGCCCGGGCTTGACGGCCATCACGATGAACGCGAGCCCGCCGATCCAGATCACAGCTGAGAGGAGATGGAACCAGTGATTGACGATCGGAATCAGCTGATTCAGATCAAGGAAGATGCTTTGTACGGAATCCATTATAGATCGGTGAGGGGCGACCAGCGAATGTAGCTGGGGCTACCGTAGGCCCTGCGTGGCGCCCGGTTCCTAATCCTTCCCTCGCATATCGAAATTGAAGACCGGCGCGTCGTTTCCAAATCGCTTTTTCCGCAGCTCTTCCATCAACTCAACGGTAACCATCGCGATTCCGGTTTCTCTCGCATGGCGCTCCACGCCCTTCTTGACCATGGCCCGCAGGAAATAGGGGATTCGGCTGAGTCGAAGCGCCGAGGCCTCGTCCCACGCGATATCGGTCTCTTCCGGAGTGTTGAACGCGACCTTGATCTTATCTCCGCCTTTCGGGGTGTACAGGCACCATTGGTCTTCATCGAGCCAGTCGCCGTGATCTACGTAGGGTCGAGCACGACAGCCGCCGCAGATGTCCGTGTACTCGCAATCGCCGCATTTGCCCTTGAGTTGGGGGTAGCGGAAGGAATTGAACACGTCCGAGCGTTCCCACAAATCGACAAAACTCGTCTCGCGAACATTTCCGGCCGAGAGCGGCATGTAGGGACAGGGGGTCAGTTCCCCGTTCGGAGTGACTCGCGCGTAATTCGTCCCGGCCAAACAGCCTCCGCCCATATATCCGGTGGCTTTGGTCAGGGGGGAATTGGGATCTTTCTCGTAGGCCAGTCGCTTGAAATGCGGAGCGCAGCGGGCGCGTACCAGCATATCTTTGTACTGGTCCTGGCAATCCACAAGATAGCCCAAAACCTCTTCGTACTGTTGGGGTGTGATGTCCGTCAGTTCTTCGCCGCGTCCGGTGCAGACCATGAAGAACACGTTCAAGACTCGTGCGCCGAGGGTGTGGGCCCATTCCACGACTGCAGGCAGTTCCTGATAGTTCATGGGCTGCGCACTGAAGTGAACCTGGAACTGCAAACCGTTGCGTTTGCACGCCTCGATGCCGGCCAATGCGCTGGCAAAGGCACCGGGAACGCCGCGGAACTTGTCGTGCTTGTCCGGATCAAGCGAGTCGATGCTGATGCCGACACCCATGACGCCGATCTCGACCAGCGTTTTTGCCATGCGATCGTTGATCAACATGCCATTGGTGCCGAACACGACGATGAAGCCGAGCCCCACGGCATGTCGGGCGATGTCCAGGATGTCGGGGCGCACCAGCGGTTCTCCGCCGGTGATCACCAGCAGGCATCCTTTGTTCACCTCGGCGATTTGATCGATGAGACGGAAGCATTCTTCCGTACTGAGCTCATCCGACCCGCCGCCGGCTTTGGTCGTCGCATCGAGATAACAGTGATCACACTTGAGATTGCAGCGCTTGGTGAGGTTCAGTGCGACCAGATAGGGTTTAAAGTCATCGACCGTGCGACCGTCGTTCGGCGCAGCCGAAGGAGAGGTCGGGGAGATGAACTTCGAGATTTGCTGCTGGAGAGACTCCAGCTTATCTCCGAGGAACGGGAAATTGAGAACCGGCAGTGATTTTCCCATCACCGGTTCGCCCCGGTTTTGCCGGAGGAGCCGGTCAGGTTGGCGATCATATCTTTCAGATTGCCGGTCTTCATGGCATCGGCCATGTAGCCCTTCGCCTGTTCGATTCCCTCAGTGGCCACTTCCAGGGTGATGACCGTTGTGCCGATTTTATCGGCATGTTTCTCGATCAAGGCCTTGGTGCATTCCCGCATAAACCCTTCCGGGGCGCGGTCCAAACGACCTTGAGCATCCGGCGTCCAGGTATAGGGCGACGAGGTTTCCTGAGGAGCCGCAGCCGGTTCCTCGCCATGGCCGATCTTAGCCTGGGTGTCGGTTCCGTTGGTTTCAGTTGCCGCAGGGGCCTGTTGAGGAGTGGTTCCCGTCCCCTTATTTGCAAAGATGGGCGTATAGTCTTCGGATGCCGCTTCTCGAATCATCGGGCCGGCATATTCCAGCGTGATCGTGGTCATGCCGAGCTTGCGGGCACTCTTTTCGATCTTGGCCTTGGCCCGACGACGTTGGAAGCCGGCCGGTACGGTGCGAATCGCTTCCTTCGCATCCTTGGTCCATTGCATCGGGATATCGTCATAGGCCATGTCGGTCTCAAGCCCACCCTCGGCCTTGGCGGCCGCTTCGAAGATGGTCTTGTCGACTTGTTTAAAGCGATCACCCTCGGCGCTGCACACCGGGCACTTCACGGGCGTGTCGCCCTTTCCGATATAGCCGCACCCGTCGCAAACAAAGTAGTTCTGGCTCATGCGATCCAGATAGGCCTGCGTACCGGGGCTGTGAGCCGGTTTTTCTTCCACCACTTGGGTCATCATCCCGCTCAAAGTGGAGCCCATCAAGTCCTGTGCGACTGAATCGTCCGCCTGCATCTTGTCGCGATCGATTCCGGCAGCATCCAGATTTCCGCCCAACGCCCGCATCGCATCCATCGCTCCCTTGGGGAGAATATGTCCGACGGCAGAGTCGACGACCGTATTGCTGATAATCGTGTGGCCCTTCTCAATGGCGTACCGGTGGATGGCGGTCTTGGCGACTCCACGGGCAAACACGGGAATCCGTTCCATGCGGCGCAAGGCTTCTTCGGTCCAGGCAATGGTGTATTCCGCCTGCGTATCGATCGGTGGCACATACTTCCGATTCGACACCAGGATGTTGCAAGATGCCGCCCGAAGCAGGTTTTCCGTGTTGCTGCCGATGTCCATGTCCTCGTCGCTGTGGACGCCGATACGGCCCACGATGAGGAGCCACGGATTTTCTTTCCGCACGTATTGAATGATCTTTTCGAAGGCTTTCCCGTCCAGGAGGGTCGTTTTCACATCGGTCTGCTCGGCCTGGGCGATTTCCCGCGAAATATCCAAGTGCGACTGATAAATCTTTGCCAGACCGCTGTCGATGACTTCCTCGTGCAGTTTTTCCTGCTCCTTGAAGCGGAAGACCTTGCCCGCCTCTTCATTGAGCACGCCGGAAATGCTGTGAAACGCCGCATAGTGGAAGTAGGGATCGAAGGCAGAAATCGCTTCAACCGGCACATTAAACGCTTTACCTAACGCCAAACCGGTCATGAGACCGCCGAAAGAGTACGGACTGCCGTCCACGGCCACGACGATCTTGCCGGCGCCTACCGGAGTCGGTTGCTTGATGATCAACATGTCGGAGTTGCGCACGCGCCGCAGCACCCGTTCCGTATTGCTGCCGATCACGCTGTCTTTGACCGCTCCGACTCCCAAGGCCCCCATAATCACGAGATCATAGGCATTGGTGTTGATGTCCTCAGCCAGCACTTTCCAATTGCGTCCCTCTAGGGAACGGCGTTCGACGGGCAGGTTGGCTTCGTTGCACTTCTTGTCGACGTAGTCGAGGTAGGAATCCGTGATGATCTGGAGCCCGCGGGTAATCAGCGAATCGTGGATCTGGCGCTGCCGGTCGAGTTCCTTCTCGTCGTGATATTCCTCGGGAAGGCCGGCCTCCATCTGCTTAAAACGCTTGTCGTGCATCTTAGCGGCATAGACGTGACTGCCCACAATCTTCGAGCCGTAGGTCTTGGCCAATTCGACTCCAACGTCGACGGCTGTATTGGAATGGTCGGAATTATCGACCGGGATATAAATGGTCTTGTACATCGAGACGCCTCCTAGGCAAACACTCTATAGGGGGATGAGATCAGAGAACCGCCAAGAATTCAAACGGTTGAATGGAACTTTACCCCAAAAGAAGCGGCATGATAGCACCGTGTTCTCGGGGAATGCAAGCAAACCAAGGGGCGTGCAGGGGCCTGTGAATAACGGCTAACTCATTGGACTCACAGCCGTCTTTTCGGTGGTGGCGGTTGTCGATTGAGCCGGGCGACGGGAACGCAGTATCTCCTCCAGGGTCAGCAATGCGTCCCGTCCGGAGTTGTTTTGAATGCCGCGAATGAGATTCGCATCGGCGTAGTGAGCCGTGTCCGGCTTCGAACCGGAGGAAGCCGTTTGAGAAGTGGTCTGAGAAAGTGATCCGGTCCAAGCGCGGGGGTCGCGGCTCCCTTCTTTTCGTTCCCATGCGGCGAGGCAGGCCTTGGCGATGATCTTGTTGAGCGGCGCCGGGTTATAGAGGAGTTTGCGGATGCTTGTCGGCGTCAACATAAGCGGGTTGTACCCGGCGGAGAGGTAGCCTTCTTCCAGCAGCCGGTGTTCCAGGTCCGTATTGGGTTGGATGCCCAGGAAGAACATCAGGGGGAAGACCCGTTCCTCTCCCAGGATCGAGGCGACCTTTTTGTAGGACTCGACGCTCTGGAGCAGGCTTTCTTCCGTCTCCTTCGGGGAGTTCAGTGAATAGTTGAGGATGACCTTGCCCTTGAAGCCCGCTTCGGCCAGATACCGGCACCCATCGTAGAGGCGTTCGAGCTTGAAGCCCATGTGCAGGTTATTCAGTACTTCCTGCGACCCGGAGGTGATGGCGACTTCCAAATCTCCGACACCCGATCGCACCATCAACTTGGCCAGATCCGGCGTGATCAACGAGGTGCGGATGTAACCGGACCACTCGATCTCAAGTTTTTCACTCACAATCCGTTCGAGGATCTCGGTGCACTGCGGATAGGCTTCCTTCCCGGTAATGAACTGCGCATCGGTAAACCAAAACCGTCGGGCGCCCCATTGGTGATAGTGCTGGGAGATGTCTTTGACGACCATTTCCGGCGGCCGGTACCGCACGCGTTTGCCTTCAATATACGGATACAGACAGAAGGCGCAGTCGTACGGGCAGCCACGTTTCGTTTGCACGCCGATCGACTCGTCCATATAGGCGTCGTGCTGCGGGAAAATGGAGGTCAGGTAAGGCAGATCGACGGTCAAGGCATCGAGAAGCGCCGGCGAGCCCTGGTTGCCCTTGCGCGTGTGCTTCCCTTCGCGAATAATATAGCGCTCATTGGCGAGCGATTCCCCATTGATCACCTTCAGAATCGCATCTTCACCCTCGCCTAAAATGCCGATGGTGCCTTCCGGCAGTTTTTCGATCAACTGATCCGCAAAGGCCGTGAAGGCGCCGCCGCCGATCATGATCTGCGTTGTAGGGAATTCCTTCCGGATCAGCCAAGGGTACGACAGGTTGGCGCGAATGTGGCTGTAGTAACGATAGAGCTGCTTCAGCCCGGCGAACGACGCAGCCACCCGCTTGATGGGGTTCCCGGCGAAATAGAAATTGAAGGCATGTTCCAGAGAGGCATCGCCTTCATGGGGGGAGAAAATCTGAATGTCCCGCCACGAAAAACAGACGAGGTCCGGCTTGAACTCAAGCGCGGCATCGCGAATCGCCTGACTGCGCTGTGACTCGGGAAACAACGACAGGTCCAGAATCCGTTGCCGCACCTCCGGTTTCCGGCGGTGGATAAAGTCGGCTAGATAGGTCACCCCGATCGGGTACACCTTCTTGCAGGGGAGAAAAATGTAGAGAATGGATTCCATGGTCGGAGCTGATGGCTAATAGCGTATGGCTGACAGGTGAGAAAGGAATGGCTCCCTACTCCCGGTGCTATTCGCCATAGGCCATACGCTCTTTGTTACTTGGTTGCGATGTGGATTGCGACAATGCCCCCGGTGAGGTTCCGGTACTCCACCTGGCTGAATCCGGCTTCGCGTAACAGGGTGGCCAACCGCTCCTGATCGGGAAACGTGCGGATCGACGCCGGGAGGTATTCGTATACCCCTGTCCGATCTCTCGCGACCTTGGTGCCGATCCAGGGAAGTAGACGAAACGAATACCAATCATAGAGGCTGCGCAGCCAGCCATAGGCCGGTCGTGAAAATTCAAGGCACACGAATCGACCGCCCGGCCGTAGCACCCGACGGATTTCCGTGAACGCCTGCGTCAGGTTGCCCACATTGCGCATGCAGAAGCCGGTGGTCACGGCGTGGAAGGTCTCGTCGGGGAAGCCCAGCTGCTCGGCATTGGCCTGCAGGCAGGTAATCCGGTTGCGGAGCCCGCGGCCGATGACTTTCCTCAACCCTTCCGCCAACATCGCATGGTTCAAGTCGGAGGCGATGACATGGCCCTGCTCGCCCATTTTGGGTTCAATCAAGAGGGCGAGATCCGCCGTGCCGGCGCCGATGTCGAGTGCACGCCCGTTCGTCACGGTGGGCACGTACGACGCGGTGAGGCGTTTCCAATGGTGATGGAGGCCGAAGCTCAGCAGGGTGTTGTTGAGATCGTAGACGCCCGCGATCGCCGTGAACATCCGTTGGACGGCCTGTTCACGCGCCTGGCCGGACCAGGTTGAGACGGCTTGCGGCTGTGGCAACGGCCGGTCTGTCGCGGGCGTGGGTTGTTCTTGGACCTTCAGCATAAGCTCGTGGTAGCACCAGCTTTCAAGCTTTGTCAAGCCGGACACACGGGATACTAATTGAGGAATGTGACGCCTGCTGATAGGAAAGCTTCCTGGTGAAATAAGACGAGGGAAATCCTTGTTTCCATTAGGAGGAAGGGTTATACGTGCTTCCAAATTATGGCACGCAGATTCTTTCGCTCCTCCATACAAGAGCTGGAAGCGTTGTTTAAGGAGGGAAACGACAACGTAGATATTCTTCATGCGTTGCAGGAGGAGCTGAACCATCGGAAAAGCGAGCGGGCAGGAAGATTGCGCACGCAGGTCAAAGAGAGACTTGCGATCTTGCAGCCCCGAGCATCTGAGAAGAAGCCTGCCCCAGAAAAATCACCATCACGCCGATCACCTGACGATCAATCGGGATCTCGCTCCCGCGAAAAATATCCGTCGCCCCAGTCTCCTCCGGCTTCTCCTGAAAGCCCCTCAAGAGAAAGATCCTCGGGAACTGATAGAGAACCCCCGCCACCACCCATGACCAATCGACCGGACGATATTCTTTCGGCATGGACCGCAATGGAAGTTCTCTCGCCACAGGTCTATATCCGGCCAGAAGACCTAGCTGCTGGTGACAAGAGGCGAGTCACCACGCTAACAGAGTCTTTTCCGTGGGAGCGAGGTGAGAGGTCACGCCCCAACCAACGTCTTTACTATCAGGTTGTTCTTGGGTCAATAAAGATGGAACCGGCGATAGGTTGTCTCATCGAACGATATAGTGACAGTCGTGAGGAGAGGCCTCGGATACGTGGGAAGGTGGCTCTCGCTATTGTCGTGGTTGATCGCCAAGGCCGGCTCATTGAGTCGCCAGCAGTTGGGATATCAAGTTTCGGCTGGGGCGTGATGTCTGCGGTGAACGGCGACTTGGCAGGCCTCGCACGATGGACAGACGTTGAATCACAGTTGGTTGACCGAATCGAGAGGTTGCTTCTCGGAACAACGACGGGAGACGATGGTGGAGAGGAGCGTCAAACACGGCCACTTACAGGAGCCGCGTTGTTTGCCGCCCACGAGGCGCTTATCCATGAACTGGGATTGCCAAGAGAATGGGTTGAAACGCCGGAATTCGCAATCCGCTCATATGTCTATTTCAAAGATCCTAATCCACCTGAGCCTCTTTTACTCAATAGCTTCTTTCTCGCAGACCTCGCGCTCGCTCACAAGCTGTTCGCGGAGGGCAAAGCGCCTCAGAATCTCCGACGCTATCTCGGCGTCGAGCGTCCACAGAATAGTCGGGATTTGCTACAGGACACTGCCGCATTGGCGGAAGCAGTTAGCCCCGGTTTCACCCACCCCTCACGCTGGCCTGGCATAGGCCGTTCCCCGCTGGTATTACTTCAGCAAGCGGCTGTCAATTTGTCATTCCGAGAAACGAAGGCTGGTGGGTTGCTGGGTATCAATGGCCCGCCTGGAACTGGAAAGACGACATTGCTTCGAGATCTAGTCGCCGGAGTAGTTACCGAAAGAGCGGAGGCAATGGCGAAGTTCGACGACCCAGAGACTGCGTTCGAGCATTCTGGGGAAAAGCTCAAGGCTGGTGCGAGCTGGATTCACCTCTATCGGCTGAATCCAGCGTTGCGTGGGTTCGAGATGGTGGTGGCATCATCAAACAACAAAGCCGTCGAGAACGTGAGCGCAGAGCTTCCGAACCTTAGCGCTATTGCAAACGACGCCCAGGAGCTGCGCTACTTCAAGACGCTGTCTGACGCAATGCATCAATCCGAGACCTGGGGAGCCATTGCCGCTGTATTAGGCAATATGCAGAATCGCAGCCGATTCAAGCAGGTCTTTTGGTGGGACGACGACAACGGACTTAGCAACTACCTGCGGGCTGCAACGGGCTTGGCCAGAGACGTAGAGATAACCGACCCAGAAACAGGGCATGTCGATCATCGAACACCACGCATTGTCGAAGCGGAACAGCCGCCATCTAGCCGAGAGGAAGCCCTTGAACGGTGGAGAGGCACACGGAAGCGATTCCTGAAGGCGTTGGACGAAAGCCGCTGCAGGCAAACATGGTTGGAGAGCCTTTACGCCGAGTTGAAACGATTGCCTGCGTTGGCTCAGGGGGAAGCGAGCACCAAAGCGCAGTGTGATGCTGCAATAGAAACCGTCCAACAGCTCAAAGATGCGGAATCGATGACTCAGCAGGCAGAAGCCGAAGCGGCGCATCAGCTTGAATATGCCGACCAAGAGCTTCGCGCGCATGGCTTGGCAAAGCCGGGATTCTGGGCGCGATTGTTCAGAACGCGCCTTGCATGCGAATGGTCAGACAAGTTGACAGCTCTCCGTGCCAATCATCGCGGAGCGAAGATGCAACACACAAAAACAACTGCGGAACACCGGCGCATCAAAGGCGAACTCCGACGGGCGCTGCTCGAATGGCAGAACGCTGAAGCTGCCTGGCAAGTGGCTTGTGCGCAGCATCAGCAGGCGAATCAGCGACTCGTTGATGCTCAGCAGAGGCACGGGGTTATCCTTGCAGATGATGCGTTCTTTTCGCTAGAGCACGGCAAGCGGCACCAAGCAACACCGTGGTTTTCTCCATCTACCCAACGCCTGCGCGACGAGGTTTTCATTTCCGCGATGGCGATGCACCGTGCTTTTATTGACGCGGCTGCCAAACCCTTGCGTCACAACCTCGGCGCCTTGATGAATGTGTTCACGACGCAGACGCTGCGAGGTCCCGAGAAACAGGTGTTGCTGCCGGATTTGTGGGCCTCACTTTTCCTTGTGGTGCCGTTGATTTCAACGACATTTGCTTCTGTCAACCGAATGCTGGGCAAGTTGCCACCTGAAAGTCTCGGCTGGCTGTTTGTGGATGAGGCTGGCCAAGCATTGCCGCAAGCTGCAGTGGGCGCACTCTTGCGAACTCGCCGAGCCGTTATCGTTGGCGACCCTGTGCAAATTGAGCCAGTGGTTGTGCTTCCTGATACGTTGACGCATGCCATCTGTCGCCGCTTTGGCGTTGATCCTAACCACTATGCGGCTCCATCAGCTTCGGCCCAGACGCTCGCTGACTCTGCGTCCTCCTACACCAGTGAATTCCAAACCCATGTCGGCAGTCGGAGTGTTGGTGTGCCGCTCTTGGTGCATCGGCGATGCTCGGAGCCGATGTTTAGTATCTCCAACACGATAGCTTATTCCGGGCTGATGGTGTCCGCAAAATTGTCCAAACCATCTGCCATTCGAGATGTGCTTGGTCCTTCTGCATGGATTCACGTTGAAGGCAGTGTCGAAGATAAATGGTGCCGAGAGGAAGGCGATGAGGTGGTGCGCATGCTTCGTCAATTAAAGCAAGCGGGTGCAAAGCCAGACCTTTATATAATCACACCATTCGTCATGGTCGCAGACCGATTGCGTCAAACGATACGTGAGAGTGACGTGTTCAGAGGATGGGGCAGTGAGGATGAGTGGCGCTGGATCAACGAGCGAGTTGGTACCGTACATACAGCACAGGGACGTGAAGCGGAAGCGGTCATACTTGTATTGGGTGCGCCTCACCCAGGTCAAACGGGTGCTCGCAGTTGGGCTGGCAGCCGACCGAATCTGCTAAACGTAGCTGTTACTCGCGCGAAGGAGGCCGTGTACGTCATTGGCAACCGGCAGCTTTGGCGTGAGGCCGGGTTATTCCGAGAACTCGACAGGAAGCTTCCATAAAACAAATTCATTTGATCGCGGAGGGCTCGCTCTGATTCTGACCCCGATCTCCCTGAGTTCTGCGAGTACATTCTAATCAAGCCCCACATGGTATAATCCCGCGTTTATGAGCAATTCCATCATCATCAAAGGGGCGCGTGAGCACAATCTGAAGAATCTCGATGTCGAGATTCCGCGGGACAAGCTGGTCGTCATGACGGGCCTGAGCGGTTCAGGGAAGTCCTCCCTCGCCTTCGATACCATCTATGCGGAAGGCCAGCGGCGTTATGTCGAGTCCCTGTCCGCCTATGCCCGGCAGTTTCTCGAACAGATGGGCAAGCCCGACGTGGACTCCATCGAGGGCCTCTCACCTGCCATTTCAATCGAACAGAAGAGCACCAGTCATAATCCCCGTTCCACGGTCGGGACGGTCACCGAAATCTACGACTACCTGCGGCTCCTGTATGCCCGTGTCGGCCGCCCATTCTGTTTCCAATGCGGTCAGGAGATCACGGCGCAGACTGTCCAGCAGATGGTGGATGCGATCTGCGAGTTGCCTGAGGGGGCGAAGTTCCAAATCCTGTCGCCGATCGTACGTGGGCGGAAGGGTGAGTATCGGAAAGAATTGCTGGAGATGCGGAAAGCCGGCTACGTGCGGGCCCGGATCAACGGGGAGATCGTCGATCTCGGGGATGACATTACGCTCGACAAACAAAAGAATCACAACATCGAGATCGTGGTCGATCGACTGGTCATGAAGCCCGGCGACGCGTTGATGCGGCGGGTCGCGGACTCCGTCGAAACGTCCATGAAGCTGGCCGGGGGGTTGGTCGGCGTCCTGTCCGAGACGGGCAAGGTGCATCTGTATAGCGAGAAGCTGGCCTGCATCAAGTGCGGGGTGAGTTATCCGGAGATCACGCCGCGAATCTTCTCGTTCAATAGCCCGCATGGAGCCTGCCCGGCCTGCGACGGTATTGGATATGCCATGACGCCGGGCGCGTCGGAAGAAGAGGACTTTACGCTGCTGGAGCGGTGCGAGACCTGCGAGGGAGCTCGGCTCAAGCCGGAAAGTCTGGCGGTGAAGATCGCCAGGAAATCGATTGCCGAAGTCACGATGTTATCGGTGCGGGCAGCGGCGGATTTTTTCACGTCCCTCAAGTTCACCGAACGCGAACTCGTCATCGCCCATCGCATCCTGAAGGAGATTCGCGAGCGGCTGGGGTTCTTGGTGAATGTCGGTTTGGATTATCTGACGCTGGATCGCCCGGCTGCCACGCTCTCAGGTGGTGAAGGTCAACGCATTCGGCTGGCGACCCAAATCGGATCTGGTTTGGTGGGCGTGTTGTACATCCTGGACGAACCCTCGATCGGCCTCCATCAGCGGGATAACAGACGCCTGCTGCAAACCCTGCTTCGCCTCCGCGATCTCGGCAATACGGTGATCGTGGTGGAGCACGATGCGGAGACGATGGAAGCGGCCGACTACATTCTCGACCTGGGTCCGGGCGCCGGCACGCATGGCGGCCGAATCATTGCCCAGGGCACACCCAAGCAGGTGATGGCGAATCCCGACTCGCTGACCGGGATGTACCTGCGCGGCGAGCAGATGGTCTCGCTCCCGCCTCGCACCCGGAAGCCCAAGGGCTTTGTGACCGTCGTGGGGGCGAAGAAGCACAATCTCAAGGGCGTCACCGTCAACATTCCCCTGGGCCTGTTCACCTGCGTGACCGGCGTGTCGGGGTCAGGCAAGAGCACCCTCGTGCTCGAAGTGCTGTTCCATTCGCTGTCGCAGTTGCTCTATCACAAGAAGCCGAAGATCGACGGTTGTAGGGAACTCAAAGGTGTCGATGCGCTGGATAAAATCATCGACATCGACCAATCGCCGATCGGGCGCACGCCTCGATCCAATCCGGCGACCTACACCGGGCTCTTTACATTCATTCGCGATCTGTTCTCCAACCTGCCGGAGTCCCGCGTGCGTGGGTACAAGCCGGGCCGCTACAGCTTCAATGTGAAGGGCGGACGTTGCGAAGCCTGCCAGGGTGATGGCCTCATCAAGATCGAGATGCATTTCCTGCCCGATGTCTATGTCACTTGCGAGGTCTGCAAGGGACAGCGGTACAACCGCGAGACCCTGGAGATTCAATACAAGGGCCGTAGCATCGCTGACATTCTCAATATGACCGTGGACGACGCCTTGGAGTTCTTCGAAAATATCCCCTACATCAAGACGAAGTTGCAGACGCTCCACGATGTGGGGTTGCACTACGTGAAGCTTGGCCAGTCCGCCACGACCTTGTCGGGCGGTGAGGCGCAACGCGTGAAATTATCCCGCGAACTCTCCAAACGCCCCACCGGCCGCACCATGTACATTCTCGATGAACCCACCACGGGCCTGCACTTCGCCGACATTCAGCGCTTGTTGGATGTACTCGACCGCCTCGTCGAGAGCGGCAATACGGTCCTCGTGATCGAGCACAACCTCGACATGATCCGCAATGCGGATTGGATCATCGACCTGGGCCCCGAGGGCGGCGACCGGGGCGGCGAAATCGTAGCCGAAGGCCCGCCGAAAGAAATCGCCAAGGTGAAGAGGTCGTACACGGGGCAGGTGCTAAAAGAGGCGGGGGTGTAAGGGATGGAGCGTTCGGAGTCGTCATGATGCGATGGGCGGAGGCTGCTCACGACCCGCTACCTGTTGCCGTGTGCGACTTTGAGGCGCGACCGAAGGTCGCACGCCGTCGCACAACGGCACGTTTATCCGCTTCATCTCGCCACGCCCGCGATGCCGACTCCCGAAGGCTCCATCCCTTCCACCCCCGCTAAGAAGGAAGGGGGTGTAAGGGGCCAAGGCGGCCCTCCTTGCTCGCAGAACGCGCACGATGAAACGGTGCTCGTCCGATGCGCGCAGTGGAGGGCCGCCCTGGCCCCTCACCGAGAACGGTCCAGCCACCCCACTTCAGTTGTGCGAGGCAGGCAGAGGTTGCAGATGAAGGCCGACGAGATAAGAGATTATTTTGAGGGGTGGCAAGAAAATCTTGCCCGGGTCAAGTCGTTGATGGCGGTCTCGGAGTATTATCTTGAGGCTTGGTTGGTTTTATCTTGTTACATAGGCGCGTTTGGTTCCCTCCGATACTCAAGCTTAAAATGCGACAATGATAAGTATAAAACAGTGGTGCGTGAATATTCTGGGAAGCGAGACTTTTACGAGCAAATAGATTTGCTTTTCTTCCTGCAATGGCCACGTTCAGAGTTCCGTACTGATAAGAAGTACCTCAAACTAAAGAATCACGCAGAAATCTCCAAAGTAATAGCTGCAACCTACGGTGAGGAAGACCAAATCAAGAGCAGTAAGCGGTATGTTTCACAGCAGAACTTGGTAACGTCTGTGGATCGAGCGCCATTCCTTCGCTATGATCGACAGAATCTTCTCAAGCACATCCATCTCTTCTCGCTTTGCGAAATGCTCTATCACTACGCACGCGGTCACGCAGTTCACAATGGTCGATTTCCCTTCGTTACGCGCGTCACAAGCGTTAGCCGTGGCGTACGTCATGAAGACAATCATGCGATAACGGGACCCGTCCTCCTTGAAACGGCACAAAACATTTTGAGTAATTTGAGTAAGGAGTGCATAGAGAAAACTCGGTGGCCTTGGGAATTGTGAGTCCTGTGTTCCTCCTGCTCGCCATACGCTATCTGCCATAAGCCATCTTCATAGGAGCCCCATGCACACCATCCTACTGCTCACCGTCTCCAACATCTTCATGACCTTCGCCTGGTATGGACATCTGAAGTACAAAGAGTCGCCCCTGTGGATCGCGATTCTGGTGAGTTGGGGCATCGCGTTTGTAGAGTACTGTTTTCAGGTGCCGGCGAACCGGATTGGCCACTATGAATTTACAGCCGCGCAGCTCAAGACGATTCAGGAGGTCATCACCCTCATCGTCTTTTGCGTGTTCTCGGTGGTCTATTTGAAGGAAGAGCTGAAGTGGAATTATCTCGCCGGGTTTGCCCTGATGATCGGCGCGGTGTTTCTGGTGTTCAAGGAATGGTGATTGTCTCTTGCGGAATGTTGAAAACGTTCTGCTACTTGAACCAGCGGTCGTACATATACAACAAATCCAGCGTCAGTCTGGCGCCGAAGGTCGGACCATAATCTTTCTGGTTGATGAGATCGTTCCAGGTTTCGAACGTGAAGGCCGAGTAGCGCACCGCGACTGAGACGAATCGTTCTTCCAGCGCATCCCCCCGATGATCCACGAACAGACCTGAGTCGACGGTCACCGCCAGTTCGATTTCCCACGGAGTCGAGTCGGCCCAGTGCCGATAGTTCCCCAGGCCGACAGAGCCCTGAGCCATGTAGGACTGTGGCGCAACCTGGTGAAACGCGGCCCCGCTGAACGGACGGCCATACCGCGCGAGGGCTGAAATGCGAAGGTAGTCGCCCAGCAGCGGTACCGGGGCGAAGAGGGCCAACCGGCGAAATCCTGCCTGCACATACGGTTCATAATACAACGACCCACCGGCGCCGCCCAGACCGGCAAAGAACGCATCGTTTGATCCCAAGAGGCTGAACCAGCGAGTCAGCGACCCGCTGAGCATGAAGTCGTTCGCGTCGCGTTTGTTACCGACCGGGACCTCGGTGAGCCCTCGAAACTTGTGCACCACATCGTTTTGAAGAAACCGGCTCGGCCCGTCGCGCGTGGGTCCGCCGCCTGCCGTGAGATTGAGATTCCATCCTGGCAATTGGGCCAGGGGCTTGGTCCAGCTCAAGGTAAAGAAATTCAACCCCATGGTTTCTCGCGTATCGTTGTAGCGTCTGCCTTCCCCGTCGAACTCGGTAAACCGATCCAAGAGTGCGGCGTTCAGGTTCAAGGTAGGGTCGTGATCGGGGAACGCGATGGCGCCCCAGTGGACGCTATGCGGGGGAGCTTCGGCCAGGGCGAGTCCCGGGATCGCGCAGACGGCGATCAAGAGCGAGAGGATCCATCGACGATACATGCGGGACGCATAGTGCCTGTGTCGATTTCATTTTGCAAGTAGCCGGTACGTAGTAATCGCACGGCAAGATCGCATCGGTTGACTGTGCCTGCGGGCTTGCAGTCTCGGCCTGTGCTTACTAGAATGCCCGTCTTATTTGATCGATTCGAATTGGTGCTCTTCATCTCCATTGCGGGGAGTTATGCCGCCGAAGAAAAAACAGACCACCACCGGTACCGGCTCATCGACGGACGACGCAGCCGATTTCGAAAAGCTCGGCGTCTTGTATCTCGGCCGACCCTACGATCTCGCTGCCAAACAGGCCAAGCCCGGATGGCTGCTCTACGATTCGAAGGATCTGGTCACTCACGCAGTCTGCGTCGGCATGACGGGAAGCGGCAAGACCGGTCTCTGTGTCGGTTTACTGGAAGAAGCGGCCATCGACGGCATCCCGGCCATCGTCATCGATCCGAAGGGCGATCTCGCCAATCTCCTGCTCACCTTTCCTCAGCTTCGCGGCGAAGATTTCGCGCCGTGGATCAATGAAGACGACGCCCGCAAGAAGGGCCTGTCCGCCGCCGACTTCGCCGCGCAGCAGGCGACCCTGTGGCAAAAGGGGCTTGGCGACTGGGGCCAGAGCGGCGAGCGTATCAAGAAGTTGCGCGATGCGGCGGACTTCGCGGTGTACACACCGGGAAGCAACGCCGGTCTTCCGGTGTCGATCCTGAAATCCTTCGCCGCTCCGTCGGCAGAATTACTCGACGATGCCGAACTCCTCCGCGAGCGCATCGGCACGACCGTGACCAGCCTGTTGGGGCTGATCGGCGTCGAGGCCGATCCGATCAGGAGTCGCGAGCATATTCTCCTGTCCTCGATTCTCGACAGCGCCTGGCGGGGGGGGCGGGATCTCGATCTGCCCGCGCTCATTCATCAGATCCAAACGCCTCCGATGACGAAGGTGGGTGTGCTCGATGTGGAGTCGTTCTTCCCATCGAAGGAACGGTTCGCCCTGGCCATGCAGCTGAACAACCTGCTGGCCGCGCCGGGTTTTGCTGCCTGGATGGAAGGGGAGGCGCTGGATGTCGGGCGGATGCTCTACGGTCCGTCGGGCAAACCCCGCATTGCCATTTTTTCCATCGCCCATTTGAACGATGCCGAGCGCATGTTCTTTGTCTCCCTGCTTCTGAACCAGACGTTGGGGTGGGTCCGCGGCCAATCCGGCACGACCAGCCTGCGGGCCATCCTCTATATGGATGAGATTTTCGGCTACTTCCCGCCGGTCGCCAATCCGCCGTCCAAAGCTCCCTTGCTCACGTTGTTGAAGCAGGCGCGCGCGTTCGGATTGGGTGTGGTGCTGGCCACGCAGAATCCGGTCGATCTTGATTACAAAGGCTTGGCCAATACCGGTACTTGGTTCATCGGTCGGTTGCAGACGGAGCGCGACAAGGCGCGCGTGATGGAAGGGTTGGAGGGCGCGGCTGCCAGCAGCGGCAAGAAATTCGATCGCCAACAGATGGAGCAAATCCTTGCGGGACTCGGGAACCGAGTGTTCCTGTTGAATAACGTGCACGAAGATGCGCCGGAGGTCTTCCAAACCCGATGGACGCTGTCCTATTTGCGCGGGCCGCTCACGCGGACCCAAATCAAACAATTGATGGATCCGCAGAAACGTGAAACGTCAAACGTGAAACGTCACGCGTCGCAAGACGAGTCTTCTCGATCGACGCATGGCGAATCACGAATGACGCCCACGCGGCCCATGTTGCCGCCGGAGGTGCCGCAACACTTTGTGCCGCTGCGGGGACGTCAACCGGAGGGGCAAGCACTCGTCTATCAACCGATGGCCTTGGGGGTGGCACAGGTACGGGTGGTGGACAACAAGGCTGCGGTCGATGTGACCGAACCCCTCACCCTACTGACTCCGCTGACCGGCGGTGCCGTGCCGGTGGAGTGGGATCACGCGACAATCGTCGATCTGACCGTCGCGGACTTGGAGCGCGATCCTGCAGGCGGGGCTCAGTTCGCCACGCTGCCGTCTGCCGCCGGGAAGGCCAAGCAGTATGACGGTTGGAAGACCGACTTGTCGGGCTGGTTATTCCGGACGCAAAAAGTCGAGCTGTTCCGCAGTCCGAGCACGAAGGCGCTTTCGATGCCCGGAGAGCCGGAGCGTGACTTCCGTGTGCGGCTTCAACAGGCGGGCCGGGAGCAGCGCGATCAGCAGAGCGAAGCCTTGCGGAAGAAGTATTCACCCAAGATCGCCGCGTTGCAGGATCGCATCCGGCGTGCGGAGCAGATGGTGGAGCGGCAACAGGCCGAATCCCGCAGCAGTCAGCTGCAGGCGGCGATTTCCGTCGGCGCCACGATCCTGGGCGCGTTTCTCGGGCGGAAAACGATCAGCGCCGGTAATATCGGCAAGGCGACGACTGCGATCCGCGGCGCCGGTCGGGCGATGAAAGAGTCGAAAGACGTGAGTCAGGCGGAAGACAACGTGTCGGCGTTGCAACAACAGCTGGCGGCGCTCGAGGCCGAGTTTAAAGCGGAAGCCGATGCCCTGGCTGCGGCGACCGATCCCCTCACGGAAAAATTGGAAACCCTGTCGCTGAAACCTACCAAATCGAATATCTCGATCAAGCTTGTGGCTCTCGCCTGGGTGCCGCATTGGCGGGATGAGGCGGGGACGCAGACCCCTGCCTGGCAATGAGCCAGGTGCCAGTATGCTCGAAGAAGAAAGAGCCTATGGCGTATGGCTTATAGCGTCTGATTCAACATGGACAGTGAGTGGCTGTGCTACCAGCCATATGCCATACGCTCTTGTCCCCGACGAGATACACTTCACGTTTCACGAATGCCGAGCATCCGGTTAGCTGAGTTGGCGGGACATACGAAACCGAATCGGATCCGACCGGTCTCGCGTAAACCCGAGTTGTTCGTAGAAACGCAGCCAACCGACGTTGCGGATGGATGTGCCGGCCCAGGCCGGATTGTCCGGCCCCAAATCGACGATCAGATTGTGTCCGGAGTATGCCGCCGTTAATTCCGCAATGGCATGTCTGAATAGGCGATGTCCCAAGCCCAAGCCTCGATAGGCCGGTCGTACCCAGCCATGAAGCGCGAGCCGGTGTCCGGCCACCGAAAGACGGGTCGCGGCCACGACGGCCAGGATTTCCCCCGGCCCGGCCGAATCGTCCGGTGAGGGCCTGGCTTTCAGTCGCATGTGCCAAGCCGCCCGTCGCGTGTGGTCGCCGGTCGGTTCCTCTAAAGGCAGCGGCTTGTGGAGAGCCTGCATGAACGTCTCCGCGTAATCCGGCACGGAATCCCACTCAATCGACAGGTCTCTGACGAGCGATGAGAGATCGCTGGTCGGCCCCATCGCTTCCAACACGACCACTTCATCGATACGTAAATTCAAGTGTTGCTCGGCGAAGCGGACGAATTGTTGGCTGTACATGCCGCAGAGCGTCGGCCAGAAGAGACGGAACGTCTCGGCTGAGGTCCAGCGCCGGAACAGGTTCATCCAGCCGCGATTGAGGGCGTGATTGTGGAACTCTTCGAGGTTCACGGCCAGGTAGACCTGTTCCATGAGTTGGATCTGCAGATTGCAGGTGTGCAGCGCGGCCCGCGGATTGACCGCGACGGTGCCGGGATCGATCCCGAACACCGAGCGGAGTTCGGGATAGATTTCCAGGTCGTAGCGAAGCAGATCCGGATCGTCGCGCAGGAGGCGTTCGAGATCCTTCAGGTCGTCGGTTTCGCCGAGGAAGGATTCACGCATGCCCGGCGGGGTGGTGACCCAGTGGGAGCGAAGCGCATGACACAATTTTGAAAAGTCCTGCTCGCTTCGCTGAATGGCGGGGCGCAGCACCTGTTGGGCGATATGTTCGCCGAGGCGGCGGTAGGATTCGAACTGGGCCTCGTCGAAGAACTGGTCCGAGGTCGGTTCGTGGGGAAACGATGGGTGCCGCGCGGCGTAGTCCTGGACGTCCGACGGCTCGTTCCCGGTCAGCGAGGGTTTGAGATAGATCAGGGTGCCGGCGGTGGCGTTGGCGTCCACTTTGTCGTAGCGAATCATGCCGATGGCGTGGTGGCGGCTGCTGGTCTTGGCGTCGGCGGCCCGCTTGATCTGGTCGAGATTCAGTTCGATGTCGATCCCCAGATCGATGCGGATTTTCCGGATGGCGTTGCCGAGATCTTCAAAGTTGAGCTGCGGGTCACACCCGGCGTCCACCACGAGGATGCAGTGACAGCGGCGCAAGACCATTTCGTACAAGCCGAGATTTTCGAAATGCCCGCCGTCGGAGAGGTACACGTAAGGATGGCAGGCATCGGTGAGTCCGAAGGCTTCGGCGAACAGAGGGCCGACGGAGACACTGGGCGACGCTTGGCGATAGGTGTCGGCGCCGGCGGGACCGGGATTGCCGAGCCACCAGCCCAGTCGAATATTGAACAAGGCTAAGAGAAACGTGACCGCCGAGGAGGAGTGATAGCCCATATTGGGGCTGGCGGCGGCGCCTGAGATCGCCAGGGCAGTGCCGAGCGACAGGGGCTGGCCGAGATATTTGTTGGCTCCGTATTCTTCGGAGCGGCGATAGCCCAGATTCCAGCTGCCGCTGTGGAGCGCGCTGATCGTGAACGATTGGGCTTTCCGTTGTTGCCAGGCCAGGTTGTCGCCTTTGACCAAATTGAGGGCGATATTGACGAGATGCAGTGGGCGCGGCGTTTGTTCGTGCAGGCCGTTCAAGAACAGCGCGGTGAACCACGTACTCGCCGTTTGTCCATCGGCCGTCTCGGGCTGTTGGAGCGCGGTCAGGGTTGCCGTAGCGGCCGGCCCGAGACGCAGGTCGTGCGCGACCGTGCTGAAGACCGTGCGGGTGCGAGCCTCCGACAGCTCCTTCTGCAGCATCGCTCGCATGAGGTCCTTCTGATCCGGCGTCGCGTCTTGCATCTGTCGATAGCGCAGCAGCGCTTCGCGGGTAGGGTCGGTCAGTTCCTTCGTATGGAACCACCTGGCCAGACGTATGTCGTCGAACCGCACGTCGCTCATCGCCGGATTGTCCAGGTTGTCGAATCCGGTAAAAGGGTTGAAGCTCCGTTCCCGTTCGGTCTGGATACGCGAGGCTCCAAGGTAGGCCCGGATGAGGCGGTTGCGGTACATCGAGTGGAGCGAAAACCGGTTGATGTTGATGCACCCCGACATGAGGAAGCCCAGAATGGCCACGGCCACGGTGAACAGCAGCAGTAGCCGCCAGGGCGTGTTATGGAGCACTTGATCGTGTCCCCAGGGGTCCGGCCAGACCCCTATGCCGGTCTGCAGGGGATCACTCATATTGTTGAGGTGTTTGTGAAAGTGATGGGCGAAGAGGTCCAATTGCCAACTGGTGCCCAATGCCAGCGCGATGAGGATGCAGAGCATGAAGAGCGGCGCGGCCGCGCGTACCGCGAAGTCGGTGATCACGGTGGTATGTGACCGTTCCTCCTGCTGTTGCGCGGTGGTACGTGAGCCGAATCCAAGCACGAGGGTCAATAATCCGGAGAGTCCGCCCAGGGAACCGGCGATGGCCGGGGTGATCCAGGTGATCAGGCCTGGACCAAAAACCACGACGGCGGAAAGCCCCGCCCATATCACCATCACGATCAGCACCCAGGATCCGGTACGTCCCCACCATTCACGATCCTGTTCTTTGGTGAACCGGCTGGCGAGACCGATGAACACCGTCGCGGTCAGCAGGAACAGGGTCAACACGCCGGGTACCGCAAAACTGGCGTACCACTCGGCGAATTGCGCGACGACCGGTTCTCGGGGCAGGGCGTCGAGTCCGTTGTGGATGAACCACCCGCCCAAGGCGCCGGTGGCGGCGACGGCGACGGTTTCCCAGAACAACCACCGGGAAAACGCCTTGAACCGCTTGAGCGCGACGGCGGAAAAAAGCCAGCTGCCCGTGTGGAGCAAGGCGCCGCCGAGCACCGCCTGGGTGATCGTGAATTGGTCCAGGGTGCCGCCCCCGTTACGGAACCAGGCCCAGGCTGTGGTCAGGCAGAGCATGGAGGCCATCAGCGGGCCGAGGCAGGCGACCAGAAACCAGTGCTGGCTTTCCAAGGTCTGGAACGGGGTGTCGCGACGATACTCGCGCAGAGTGGGTCGGCAGAGGTGCAGATAGATCAGCGCCATGACCGCAAGCCCGAGACCGGTCGCAAGCACGGTCTTGAACAGACCGACGGAAATCGAGCCGGGGCTGCTGAGTTGGGCCAGGACGATGAATCCGCGCGGCAGGAGCAGGGGCACCATCAGCAACGGCAGCAGCACCATCCAGTTCAGATGCAGGTTGCGCAGGTAGATGCCGAAGAGCGTCCAGGAATCGGCCGAGAGGAAGCCCAGGTGCGGACTCAGGTAGTTGCTATAGTTCCGCAGCCATTGGACCGGCGAGCAGGCGTCGGTGGCGTTGGGTTTCGGCGTGGCGCTGAGGTCCTTGATCACGCCATCCAATCCATGCTGGTGGCGATGGATCCAGGCGGTGAGCCAGCTCCCGATGTAGCCGCCGCCGGAGACGGTCGAGAGGTAATCGAACTTGTTCAGGAGTTGCAGCCGCGCGAGAGACTGCAGCACGCCCAGCGCAAACGTCGCGCTGCGTATCCCTCCGCCTGAGAAGCAGAGTCCCGCGCGTTTCGGGTGGCTGGCGTGGATGTGCCGGAAGAGCGCGTCCTTACGGACGGCATCGGAGGCTTTCGCCGGATAGTCCCTCGGCAGGGGGCCATGCAGGAGTTCGGTTTCTTCCTCCAGAATCGTCGCCAGTGTCAGCGGGTCGTCCTGCGGAGCGGTCATCGTGACTCCAAGAGGAACATGGTGCGTGTGGGTGGCGCCGTCCCGACGGAACGCGACGGTGTCGGCGCCTGTCATGCCACGATTGAGAAAGGCAAACCACATGCCCCGGGCGGGAGGTGGAACAGAAAGCGGCCCGGCAACCGTGTCGATGCGTCCCGTGCCGTCTGCGGCGCGGAAATAGAAGCGAACGCGTAGGGTAGGTATGTCCGGGAGATTATCGGATCGGATACAGCTCGTATCTCAAGTGATACGGCAGCCCCGCGTCGCCCCGGTCAGTGCTTGCGGTCCCGTTGCATCAGCTTGTCGGTATAGGCCAGCAGGATGGCGGAGCCGAGGAAGGTCAGATGAATGAAGATTTTCCACTTGACGTGTTCGGGGTTCTCGTTCGCGATGTCCACGAAGGATTTCAGGAGATGAATGCTGGAGATGCCGACCAGCGAAGCGGCCAGCTTGATCTTGATGGTGCCGGGATCCACATGGGTCAGCCATTCGGGGCGGTCGGGGTGAGTTTCCAGGTCGAGTTTACTGACGAAGGTGGCATATCCGCCGATGATGACCATGGTCAGCAGATTGGCCACCATCGTCACATCGATCAACCCGAGCACGCCCAACATGAACTTGGTTTCTTCCAGTTGTTTGAAGTGCTTCGCCATCTCCCAGAGTTCGAGGACGAACTTGCTGGCATAGAGCAACTCGGCGATGATGAGGCCGCCATAGAGCGGCGCCTGAATCCAGCGGCTGCCGAAAACCAGGAATTCAAAGGCCTGCTCAACCCGGCTGTGGGATGTAGACGGCGATGGTGCGGGACCGGACGGGGGCGGATGACTCACGCGTGCGCTCACTCTCCTTGGTGAGGGCGTATCCTAGTCGGCGCGTGGAGTTCTGTCAATTGTGGATGAAGGAAAGTGACAGGAGATGGATCGCCGCGCGGTCGAGGTCAGAGCAGAGGGAGGTCGGATCTGGGAGGAGGTTCAGGCCGCAGACGCCTGGTCGCGCTTCGGCAGCCAGGTGTCGAGCACCGTCTGAAGATCTTTGGGGCGGACTGGTTTGGCGATGTAGTCGTCCATCCCGGCGGCCAGACAGCGCTCGCGGTCGCCCTGCATGGCATTGGCGGTCATGGCGACGATCGGGGTATGGGCCGACCGGCCTTCCATTTTGCGAATCAGTGCGGTCGCTTCGAACCCGTCCACTTCCGGCATTTGGCAGTCCATAAAAATCAGCGGATAACGGGACCGCTCATGGGCGGCCACGGCTTCCTGGCCGTTTCCCGCGACATCGACACGGTAGCCGAGTTTCTCCAACATCTTGCAGGCCACCTTCTGGTTCACGGGATTGTCCTCCGCCAACAACAGGCGAGGCTTCGTGGCTGGTTGGGATTCAGCCAGGTTGTGTCGTGTACTCAGCGGCGGCGGTTCGGCGTTCGCCGGCGCTCCGGCGGTGGCGGGGTCTTGTTTCAGCCAGGCGGCCGTTTCGAACCCGTCCACGTCGGAGAGGTGCAATTCGATGAGGGCCAGGTCGAAAGGATTCTGACTGGCGGCCGCCGTGCGGGCCGACTCCACGGCCTCCGGGCCGCTCTGTGCCACAGTGCAATTCATTCCATGCGACGTGAGATTCTGGCGCAGGGCCTGCCGGACCGTGTCGCAATGATTCACCAGGAGAATACGCCGGCCATGCAGTCGGCTCCAGGAAAAGGGCGACGGGGGAGTGGCGATCGTCGTCTCCGGAAATTGCGCAGTGAACCAGCACGTGCTGCCCTGTCCCGGATGGCTTTCAACCCCGATCTGGCCATGCATTTGGCTGACGAGTCGTTGGCAAATGGCCAGGCCCAGGCCGGTGCCACCGAATCGTCTGGTGGTGGAGCTGTCGGCTTGCACGAAGGCGTGAAACAATCGTCCCTGCACCATCTCTGGAATGCCGATCCCGGTATCTTTGATGGTAAACCGCAGAAGGTCCACCCCGTTTTGAGCCTCACGCGTCACATGGAGAAACACTTCGCCCGCGGAGGTGAACTTGATGGCATTACCGATCAGATTGACCAGGATCTGCCGGAGCCGGCGCCGCGCCGCAGGCGGTCGTGTCCCGGAGCTGGAACGATCGCAAATGGTGCATACGACAGGCGATTCCGCGAAGGTAGAGCGTAGGCGTCGATCCTCTCTCGGCCTGCAGGGAGAGGAACTTGAGCCCCGCACCATCGTGCGTCCGGCGATGCCCGGTCAGGCAATGGTTTTCAAGTAAAAGGCGGCGGCTTGAGACCTCCTGTTCAGATGAAGCTTCGAATACACGTTGGCCAGGTAGTTTTTGACCGTTTTATCGCTCAGGCCGAGCTCAGCGGCAATTTCCTTGTTCGTTTTTCCCTGCGCGATGAGGGGGAGGAGGCGCCGTTCCTGCGGAGACAGCAGATACCGGCTCCGTTCGGGTTCACGGTCGGCAACTTTGCGAAGATAGGCAAAGGCATGACGGGTGACTCCCGGGTCCAGGTAGGATTGGCCCTTGGTCAGGCTGCGCATGGCGTGCATCAGGGTCTCCGCCCCGGCCTCTTGCAAGACATACCCGTGGGCGCCGGTTGAGACGGCGGAGAGCAGGGTGGAGTCGTTGAGCGCATCGGCCAGAAACAGCACGCGCGTCTCCGGAAGATGCGCCAGGATATCCTTCGCCGTTTCGATGCCCGTGCCGTCCTGCACGCGCAGATCGAGCACGACGATGTCGGGTTTGTGGTGGAGCACCAGGGGGAGCGCCTCCTCCTTCGACGGTCCCTCACCGACCACCATGAAGTCCGGTACGGAATTCAGCAGTGTTCGCATGCCGACTCGGACCAATTCCTGAGGATTAATGATGAACACACGCGCCGGAGTGTTGTGTATTTCGTTCATATTCGACTCTCAACTAGATGTGGATGGATGACTGGTGAACCGTTTCTCTGTCTGTGCCGAGGCGGCGGGTGCCCTTCGACAAGGGCGGCTCGTCGGATCATGATCGGCGCCCATCCTGCTCGAACCGGATCGAAGCCGCGCTCGAACGGCCTTGCGGCGGGCCGGCCTGTCAGAGGCCGACCCGCCTGCACGGGCGCGCATTCGATGCGCGATGTCTTCCAGCTCATGTTGCGCATGGTGCGGGCTTATGAGACTCCTGCCAGATGGGTCATGCGGTAGCCAGGCGACGCAGCCATCGGGCTGGTGGTGGCGATGCCGGCATGCACGCGTGATAACGCAAGCACGATATTCTTGCCGCCGAATCCAAAGCTGTTGATCAAGGCACGATCGAGATGCGCCGCTCGCCCCTGTCCTGACACATAGTCCAAATCGCAGGTCGGATCCGGCGTCGTCAGGTTCAGCGTGGGCGGGATGAACTGGTGCTCCATGGCCTTCGCCGTGCCGATGACTTGGAAGGCGCCGCTGGCGGCGAAGGCGTGGCCGAGTGCCGCTTTGAACGAACTGACGGGAACCCGATACGCATGGCCTCCCAGGACCTGTTTGACCGTGTGCGTTTCGAGCGCATCCAACTCCACGGTGCCGAGCCCGCAGGCGTTCACGTAATCCACTTCTTCCGGGAACCAATGGGCCGTCGAGAGGGCCAACCTGGCCGCCCGTTGCTGCTCGTGTCCCGTGTGGTCCGCCTTCACCATGGAATGGGCATCGCAGGTAAAGCCCCACCCTTCCAACTCGGCATACATCTTGGCGCCGCGGGCGCGCGCGTGCTCATAGTCTTCCAAGATGAGGCAGCCGGCGCCTTCGCCCAACACCATGCCGCATCGGGTTTTGTCGAAGGGACGGGGAAGGTTGCGAATGGCCCCGCGTTCGTCAGGTGCCAGCGCGCGCCCGGCGTTCATGGCGGCGTAGACGCTCGGGTGGAGCGGCGCTTCGGTCCCGCCGGCCACGACGAGCGGCGATTGTCCCGACTTGATCCATTCGTAGGCGCGGCCGATGGCATTGGCCGTCGAGGAGCAGCCGATCGAGTAGGTCTCGCAGGGGCCGTGCAACCCGAGTACGATAGCCACTTCAGACGAAATCGCATTCGGGAAGGTCATTCCCATGGTGAATGGATTGACGCGCTCGTAAGCGTTGAGTTTGGCCGCATCGTGGAATTCGAACGCTTCCTTCATGCCGCCGATGGAGGTGCCGATGCTGATGCCGATGGACCCGCGATCTTCCTGTTCCAGGTCGACGCCGGAGTCGCGGGTCGCTATCATGGCGGAGGCGACGGCGAACTGGGTGGCCCGCCCCATGCGACGAGCCTGCTTGCGATGCAGGAAATCTTCGGGGTCGAAGTCCCGCACCTCCGCCGCGAGGCAGGCTTGGAACGGTGAGGTATCGAACGAGCTGAGCGGTTTGACGGCGCTCTCACCCTTGCTCAATAGATGCCAGAACAGATCGACGGTACAACCCAACGGGGAAATCACTCCCATTCCGGTAATGACGACTCGACGAGAGGTCTGTGGTGTCATGGTGCCCTCCTGTGCTCCGGGGAGCGTGAAAATGTGTGTCGTCAGTGGCTGTGCCACACATGCATGTGCTCGCGATGCGCGTCCGGTAACGTGGAATCGGGGTAAAACGCGGCATAAAACTCTTCGTCCAGGTGATGGGTTTGACAGGCCACGATGGACTTGCAGGCATCGGCGTGCGCCGGGAACCGACCGTAGGTGCCGAGGACGTAGCCGGCAAACGCGATGGTCGCTTCGATCGCGCGCTCGGAATGTTGCGGGACCTGCTGCGCTACTTTGGGATTCGTCCAAGGCTGTTCACCGGGCTTTCCGTACGTGCCGTTCGGCCCGAACTTGCCGGCGACCAGGCTGGTCACGGCATCCTTCATCGACGGCACGAACGGCGGGGTGGGGCCTTCCCACACCTGTGGAATGCCGACGGGATTGGCCCGCAGGGGCTTGCCCGGCGGGACGACGAAGTGGAACCCGAGGCCGGGGTAGATGTGCGGTTCCATCCCGAGGAGGTGACGGCCGCTCCCCACGCTCTGGATGCCGCCGCCCAGTCCCAGGGCCTGTTGCATCAGTGAAATGTGCTCGCAGATGATCCCTTGCTCTTGAATGGCGGTTTCGCAAATACCGGCGTCGAGTTCGCGCAGGCTGAACATTTTGCGCGAGGCGAGATTGTCGTGCAGGTGCCCGCCCGCGCTCTTGCGGAAGGCATCGAGGCCGCAGGCGGCGTTGCCGTTGTCCGTATCGACGATGAAGTATCCCGTGTCTTCGCTGAACATCGTCAGCAGGAGATTCAGATACAGCAGCGCGATATTGGTGACGGGCATGAACAGGGTGGTGCCGGGGCGGTTCGTATACCACTGATTGAACGGCAGCATGAACGGAGCTTCGCGCGGGATCTCCAGGCGGGACGATTGGAGTTGCACAACGTCCAGATTCAATGGACGGTCTGGGCCGGCCGCGTCGGCGACAAAAAACACGCCGTCGTCGTTGGTGTAAAACAGCTGCGTGCTCTGCGCGGAACAGGGACTGGGAACCGTGCGGCTCTTGAAGTTCATCAGCGCATGACCCTGTCCGGCACTCGTGCCCGGGTGTCCGGCAAACTGCATGTCGCCCAGGTTGCGCCCGGATCGGCCGATGGCCGCATAGATCAGAAATCGTTCTTCTTCCCGGCTCAGTGGGAGGGGGGCATGTTGACTCGTGAATTGCAGCGGGCCGCCGGGCAGGGTCATGCCGCGGCCGAAGCGGCGCGTCTTGCGTTGGTGCAGGAGGTCGAGCAGGGTACATGTGGCGTCCATTGCTGCAGGCTGTGCGGCAAGCTGCTTCATAGGGCCTCTCCTTCCCGGCCTCCTCGGGCGTGAAGCCCTAGCCGGGTGTGTGAATAAGGGTGGTGCTGGTGCGTCACGCGTGGCATGACGTTGTGTGCGACGAGTGTACGAGAGGTGTGGTCTGGCGTCACCTACCCGTCGGGGTAGGCGAGCGCCCTACCCGGCGTCTGTCAACTGGTGACGGGCGGGGCGGCGCGCGAGTCGGCATGCAGCGAGCGGTTTAGTCGGGTGTGTTGGCCCCGGAGGGCGGACGGTCGTCACTGGGCGCTGCGGATGGCATGACGCGATGGTGTTCACCGGTTTGCCAATAGGCAATGGCGCTCCATCGATTTTCGACGCCGATTTTCTGAAAGACGTTCTTGAGATGAAATTTGACGGTGTTCAAACTGACTTTCAGAATGACAGAGATTTCCCAATTGGTCTTGCCTGCCGCAACCCATCGGAGAATTTCTTCTTCCCGTTTGCTCAGTATGGTCGGCGGCGGGGCCGGACGTTCCGGACTCCACGCGGAGTGGCATCGCATATAACTCAGGTGAAAATGCGGAGTCAGAATGTCGAGCAGGAACCGGAGTTTGTCTGTCTGTTTCGCATCGAAATTACTGAAGGCGAAGTAGGAACAGGACCCATTCGCTCCGCGCACTCCGGCCGAGAGGCAGGTCTTGATGCCGAAGTCGAGTTTCAGCGAGGTAATGTCCCTGGGCTCGGTACCGGCTGGTGCATCGGCGCTGGAGGTGACGGTCTGGCCGGAGGCCATGAGTTGGCGCAAGGCTGGATCGACCATCAATCCTCGGCTCATATACAGTTGGCAGAATTCCCGCGGGTAGGTGGAATGTCCCAGCGAAGGATCGATTCCGCGCAGGAGATCGACGGCGCCGCATCCGGAGAATTGGTAGGGAATGACTTTTTGCACGGCCGAGACGAGTTGCCACACTCTGTCGCCGCGATCGACGGAGCGTGCATGGTGCATGATCTCGCCGACACGCTGGAATTCCTTGGCGGAAAATGCTGGCTGACTCATGCCGATTTTCCCCGATCAACGGGTCCGGGCGCAAGTGGGAACACCCGAGGCCATGACGATTCAGTAGCGCGGACGTGGTTCATAGTGAGACAACTGTGCATTGATGAAACAGGCTGATTGTACTGGCCGCTCGAGCCCAGTATCTAGGGCAAACTGCACCTAGTATAGAGTACTTAAGGTTTGAACCGCAACGGGGAAGAGGAGGGTCTTGAAAATTGACATGGAGACGGCGGGAGGCCCGATGCCGTCAGGTTAGCGGTGAATCTTCAGGGTCGGCCCGAGCGTCAGCCACTTCGTGGGGCCGAGGGCGGCCATATGCGGCAGGTGGGCCACGTACCAGAACACCACATCCTGTTCCTGGACGCCCTGGTTGTCCTCGTCATACCCGAGTTGGCCACGTGCTCCAAAGACCCATGGAAGATCTTCGTCCGGATTGGCCCGGCGAATGGCGATATCGAGGTCGGCGAAGGAATCGCGTTCTCCGTCGTCTTTCAGGGGTGCGTACCCGTCTCCGGGAAGTACCCATATCCCATGTCCTGTGAGTTGGTCGCGGATCAACCAGGACCGGTGGGTGGCCGTATGTTTCACGTCATTGCGTTCATTGGTATATTTTTTCCATCCCGGCCCCCAGCCGCTGTCCGGGCCCCCATCGTCGCGCACAAATACCTGATCCATTCCGTTGCCATTGATGTCGAAATCGAAGCGCCAATAGGGATGGTGGACGTGATCGGTATTGCAGGACAATCCCCGGCTCTGGACGACCGGCCGCAATTCACCGTCTTCGGACAGATGCCAGGATTGGTAAATGTGATATTCCCCGATTCGGGCATAGATGCCCAGCTCCAGCCACTTCATGCCTTTCACCGTCGAGCTTTCGACGCAGACCTTCTGGTCGCCGCAGTTCACAATCGGGACGAGATCCTGCCAGCGCAGTCGATCTTGAAAGGGGCCGCAGCGTCCGCTGTCGGCGCGGGAGCCGAACCAGGTAAAGGGGTTCCACCAGATGCGTTCCTTCACGTATTTCACGCGCAGGACCGGCATGCTGGCTTTGGTCAGCACTTGTTCACCGCCGTAGGTGACGTTGCGAAGGGCCAGGCCGGTATTGTCTCGAACTTCGTAGTCGAAACTCCACGCACCCCACTCGACATGCTCCGATGCTGTGTCGGCCGAGCCGGGTCGCGGCAGGCCGAGGGTGCAGACCAGTAACAAGGCACTCACCGCGAGGCGTCTCATCCCGTATCCTTTCACCGCCTAACGGGGCGGTTCATCTCCTGCATCCAGCACACGGTCTTCCGTGAGATCGACTTGCGCCCAGTATTTGGGGTCGCCGCCCAGACCGGGGGAGAAGGTGATCCAAATCACCCGATGTCCATACCCGGGGTCGTTTCTGAAGAATCCGCGATCCGGCTGCATCAACAGCCCATGTCCTTGCATCCCTTGCACCTTGTCGGCGAGGCGGCGGTCGGCGCGAGCCAGCTCGATGCCCCGTTGGATGTCCCGGGGGCCTTCGGGGGGTAGATACCCTTCCACTCGCGAAGCTTCCAGAATGGTCGAATCTTTCAGACGCACGTCGACAGCGACGTTATGGCTGTAGCTGAAGTAGGTGAGTCTGGTGAATCGCGCGGTTGTCCGGCAGCAGCCGAACGACACCTTCCCTCTCGGTGGGACGCGGTCCGCGTCAATGAATCCCCATCGTTCACCGAGGAGAGCCGCGACTCGAGGATCCGTTTCCACAACCTTTCGCAATCCTGTAATGTCGGCTACTGAGAGCACCGCCTCCTGATTGGGGGAGCGAGAGATTCCGGCATCGAGTGCGCTCCCGGCCATCTTGGGTTTGAGATGCGCAGGGGACTCATCGGCGGTGAACTCCAGGCGGTGTCTGGTCGGGAGCTGTGCGGGCAGCGGCTTCTTCGGCACGACGGTTTCCGGATCTGCCGGGCCGAAGGGGCCGCGCGAGGCGGCATCGAGACTGCAGCTCGCGGAGAGCAGCACCAGCATGATCGCGGCGGAGGTCCACATGACCGGTCGAGTTCCCATACCCGTCACACCAATGCCAGTTTGCCGGCCACGCCAAGGGCCAAGCGGGAAATCTGGACGCCGGCTTTAATGACGGCCGCGCGTTTCTTTCGCGACGAGGCATCCAGTATGGCCTTCTCCATCAACCCTTTATAGCCGCTGATTTCGTCGGCGCCGAAGGGGACGATTTGGGCCACGGTCTGGTTATTGAACGTGTTGGCGAGTTGCAGGTACAGATTGGAGATCTCCGCGGCATAAATGCCGCGTCGCAGCGGGTCGTTCTTGAAGATCTCAAACTTTTTCCGCAGGGCGGCGACGGCCTCCAGCAGGGCCGCTTGCCGGACCTTCGTATCGTCCTGGCCGCCGACGCTGAACTCCACGGCGCCCAATTGATCGACCAGCACCTGCGCTTCCTGGCGGGCGTGGTCCACGCGGTCGGCCAGTTGCTCGATTTCAGTGGTGGCGCTTTCGGCGGTTTCCATCAGCTGCTTGATCAGGTTGTCATTGTCTTGGAGGAATGTGACCACCCCCTCGATGCTGCGGTTCATAGCGGCCTCCGTTACTGTCCGTCGTCTTTCTTCAATCGATCGAGGAGTTCCACCAGATCGGCGGTAAACAGTTGGGCACGATCCAGTCCGCCGATGCGCAGGATTCGCGCGCCGACGACTTCTTCCAGGGCATCGTTCACGGTTCGCGAGTGATCCAGGATCTCCATGATCTGGCCGGACCGGTTGGGGGCCTGGTCAAGGACGGCCGCGACAAACTCAGGATCGACGGATGCGAAGGCCGTTTGCTTGGCAAATCGATGCACCTGGGCGTGCAGCGTCGCCGTCCGTTTCCACGAGTCGTTGAGGGCATTGGCCGTATCGCGCAGGCCGCAGAAGTCTTCTTCGAATTGATTCCAGACCGCCTTCTCGAGGCCCTGCGCGTCGGCCATATAGATCAGACTGGTGAGGTAGGCGGCGGCATAGGCGGAGTCCCCCTTCTTCGTGGTGAGATTCCGGAAAGAGGCCAGGGCGAACCGGTGTTTGGTTTCCTGTATCTGGAGCGATTTGAAACTGTCGTGCAGCGAACTGCGCGCCTGTTCGAGGAACTTGATGCGGGCTTCGGTCTCCTTTTGAAACAGATCGATGTTGGTCTGTGCGGCGTCGATTTTGGTGCTTTCCAGTTGAATGAGGTCGCGCACCGAACGGCTGTGGATCGAGTGGCAACCGGTGGCCATGAGGACCAGTATGACGACGGACAGTAGCGTCACGCCTCGTGTGACCATGGAGGGCTCCTTCGTTCGGCCGGCTGTGCGGCGGGTCATCGGCGCACCGTGCGGAGCGCGTCGGCCAGCGACTGGGTTTCGTTCCGACTGAGGGTGACGTCGATGTCCAGGTATTGCTTGATGATGCCGTTGATCCGGCGCAACGCTTCGACATTGTTCCGGTACTGGTCGAAGGCCGTGAGATCGACGTTCTGGGGCACCTTGGAATCCGCGGCGACGCGTTGTTCGATCCGTGCGATCAACTCGGGAATTTGCTGAATGAGATGGGTCATATCCCCCGATCCGGCCAGAAACACCGGCTGCCCGTTTGCGCCTTTGCGTTCGGGGAGAGACTTGAGGCGCATGGCATTGATCACCGCCAGCACATCGGGCCCCAGCACCTCGGCATCGGCGTCCGCGGTGGTGGCGTCCGGGATGTCGATCATCCGCGGATTGGTCGTCGCCCATTGCAACGCCAGATCCAGCTTGAGGCGAGTCTGGACGTAGCGATACCACTGCACATGGCGGCGGTTGATATTGCCGACCAGCTCCCGATACTGCTGCATGAGCTGTTCATTTTCGGTATAGGCCTGATCCTTGGCCACCAGCGCCTGCTTGATCTCCGGCGGGGTGGTGCAGGCGGCGAGCGATGTGAAGACCAGTATGGAAGCGATGCGCAACATCCTCATCGGGATGCCTCCCCATTGTCGTCTTAGGTCGGATGCCCGGAGAAAGACGCAAACTACGTACCTGGCACGCAGCGAGTTCTCCGCTGTCGAACGAGTCGCAAAAACCCAATATTCGAAGAGAAAGTGGGCCTGTTCCACTGTGAGGCATCGCCGGTGCGGCGGATCGAGCGTACCTATTCAGATACGGGTGTATCGAACCCAATACAGTTTACGCGAAGTCTCTGTCGGTATTGCGTGAGCCCGCATTATTCATGACGGTTCGTCGCGAAATCGTCGAGCCATGTCGCGAGACCGGTGCGCGGAGTCGTGAGAACCCGAGGCGTACTCGTACAGTACGTCGAGGGGCCGAGGGGCGAGCCCGTCGGCCGAAGGCTCGTCGCAGCAGCGGATCGGCGATTGCAGCAGAAGCGCTCATGAATAATGTGGGCTAGGACGGGGTGAGGGCTTTACGTAGGGCGGCGACGGTGGAGACATCGAGACCGGCGGACCGGAGTTCATCGTCGCTGGCGGCGGCGATCCGTTGGAGGCTTCCGAATTGCTTCAGAAGCCGCTTGCGGCGAATGGTGCCGATGCCGGCGATCTGGTCCAGTTCGGATGACAGCAAGGCCTTGCCGCGCAAATTCCGGTGATAGGTCAGGGCGAAGCGATGGGCTTCGTCGCGAATGCGCTGGACCAGGTGGGTAGCCGGCGAGGTCGGCCGCAGGACGATGGGGTTTTTCCGGCCGGGGAGAAAAATCCGTTCTTCTTTCTCTCCGCGGGCCTTGGCGAGGCCCATGATCGGGATCTGGTCCTGGCCGACCTGTTTCAACCCTTCAAGCGCGGCGCTCAACTGGCCTAACCCGCCGTCGATGAGAATCAGGTCCGGACGGGCGAGATCTTCGGTCGCGCCGTACCGCCGCATCACGGCTTCCTGCATGCTCGCAAAGTCGTTGGCCCCCTCCACTGTCTGAATCCTGAATTTGCGATAGTCGGACTTCTTGGCCTGACCGTCTTCCCAGACGACCAGCGAGGCGACCGATTGATTGCCCATGATGTTCGAAATGTCGAAGCCTTCAATCCTGCGAGGGACCGTGTCCAGGCGAAGCAGGCGTTTGAGTTCAGCCGTCGCCTGCCGGTCCAGTGCCTCATTGCGGAGATGATCGGTAATGGCCGCGGCGGCATTCTCTTCCGCGAGGAGGACCAGTTGATGCTTGGCGCCTCGTTCCGGCGCCAGGAGACGCACGCTGTCGCCGCGTTTCTCGCTCAGCCACTGTTCGATCAGCGGGGCCTCGTCGAGGGTCGTGGGGACCAGCAGTTCCTTGGGCGGTTGCCCTTCCTTGTTGTAGAACTGCTCGATGGCCGAGCGCACGAGTTCTTCATCGCTCGAATCGGCCGATTGAGGCCAGAAGAAATCCTTCCGCCCGATCAACAGGCCTCCGCGAACAAAGAGTAGTTGGAGATCCGCCGCGGTTCCCTGACGCGCCAACCCGATCACATCCTGATCGGTGGTGCTGATTTGAGTGATGCGTTGTTTTTCCAGCGTGCGGTCGACACTGAATAGGCGATCCCGTAGCCGGGCAGCCTCCTCGAACTCTTCCCGTTCCGCCGCCCGCTCCATGTCCCCACGCAGGCTGTCCAGCAGTTCCTGGTCCCGCCCTTCGAGAAACTGGCGAACCTGTTTGACGATCTGGTGGTACTCGTCCCGCGACTGGTTGCCGGTGCAGGGTGCCATGCAGCGTTTGATCTCGAACTCGATGCAGGCCCGGTCGGCCCGGCCGTCGATGTCGATTTCGCAGGTGGCCAATGGAAACGCTTTACGAATGACTTTCAGTGTCTCGCGGAGCGCCCCGGCCGGAGTGTAGGGGCCGTAGTAGAGTGCCCCGTCTTTTTGTACCCGCCGGACGATGGAGAGACGGGGGAAGCTCTCTTTGATCGGCAGGCGGAGGTAGGGGTACTGCTTGTCGTCACGCAGGACGATATTGAAGCGTGGCCGGTGGCGCTTGATCAGATTGCTCTCGAGGATCAGCGCTTCCAGCTCGGAGCGGGTGACGATCGTTTCGAGGTCGGCAATCTCGTTGACGAGCAGGGCGGTCTTTGGCGTCTGGTCGTTGCCTCTCTGGAAGTAGGAGCGGACACGGTCCGCCAACACGGCGGCTTTTCCGACGTAGAGGATCTCCCGCTTCGCGTTCCGAAAGAGGTAGCAGCCCGGTTGCCCGGGCAGGTGATCGAGCTTGGATTGGAGGATTGGCGAAGTGTCCATGCAGCTGTCAGCCTTCAGCTCTCAGAAAATCGCGGCAGGGTCCGAGTCATTCTAACGACCGGCACAAATCGTCCGCAACGTGACTCGGTGGCTGACTGCTGATGGTGTCCGGCTTAGCGCAGTGTTCGGACAAACGACGGACTCAGAGCGCCTCGGGCGACCTCTGCGACCGGGCCTTTCATCGTGAGGCTGAAGTCCTGGGAGACTTCGATGTTGAGCGTGCCGCCGGGCATCTTCACCGTGACCGGTCCCTTCACCAGTCCAAGACGGACGGCGGCGCTGGCGGCGGCGCAGGAAGACGATCCGGAGGCCTGCGTTTCACCGGCGCCGCGTTCCCAGATCAGAATAAAGATTTCTTTCGGGCCGGTGGGCACCGCAAGTTGGACGTTGGTCCGCTTCGGGAAGAGGGAATGGTTTTCAAGCGCAGGCCCCAGCGAGAGAAGGTCCTCTCTCGTCCAGGCTTCGCCGGGTTGTTTGAACATCACGCAGTGGGGATTGCCGACGCTGACGCCGGTGAATTGCAACGACCGCCCGGCCGCCTCGATGGGCTGCTGGATCAGTTCATCGACCGTGAGTGTGCAGGGAAGGGCGCTCGGTTGAAACGTCGCCCGGCCCATTTCGACCGTAGCGGCAGCGGCATCGCCGTGGCGGTCGAGATGGAGGGCAATGGAGACTAAGCCCCCCTTGGTTTCGACGGTGAAGGCTCGCTTTTTGGTTTTGCCGGTGGCATGCAGGTAGCGGGCGAAGATGCGCAGGCCATTGCCGGATTTTTCCGCCTCGCTGCCGTCCGGATTGTAGATGCGCAGGCCAAAGTCGGCTTTCTTCGATGGAACCAGCGCGAGAATGCCGTCGCTGCCGAGTCCCCAATGGCGATCGCAAATGCCGCGGATTTTTCCGGGGGTGAGTTTAAAGGTCAGTTCCGTGGGATCCATCACCACATAGTCGTTGCCGAGTCCGTGTCCGCGGAAAAACCCGTTCTTCATGCATTGGCTCCTTTGGTATCTCGTCGTTCGTGAAGCGTGAAGCGGGGGGAACAATACTGTGGCTGGGCCGGAATCGTCAATGGGGAAAGGATGAACGCTGATCTGAATTCGGACATGCCTTCTTCACGAGCGACGAACGACGCTTCACGAAACTTATACGATCTTCACGCCCTGCGGCCTTTCAATCAGCTCGATCTCATAGCCGTCGGGAGCATCGATGAAGAGAAAACGGCTGCCGGACGATGTCTGGGTCGGGCCATCGGTGATTCTGATCTGTTTGGATTCCAGCGCCCGGATCGTGTCGTCCAGGTTCTCGACCTGAAAGGCGAGGTGCACCAGGTCTTCCTGCACGGTCACCGGTCCGCTGGCGGGAAAGCTGCACAGTTCGATGAGTTCTTCACTGTTAGGAACTTTGAGAAACGCGAGGTGGGACCCACGCGGCGAGACCTTGCGCTCCAGCACCTCCAGGCCCAATACGTTCTCGTAGAAGCGGATCGTCTGATCCATGTCAGTGACGCGCATGCGGGTGTGGAGGAGTTTTGTGACTTTCATACGAGGAGCTTATAGCAGATGGCGTATAGCTGATGGCAAGAGAAGAAATGAGAAGTGCTGCTATTTTCTCTTACTATAGGCTATTAGCCATTAGCTCTTTCGCGCCGGCCCGGCCGTTTTTCGCAGCAGAATTTCCGCGTAGCCGGGGATGAGAAAGTTCGGCATGGGACCGATTTCCTTATAGCCCTGCTTGCGGTAGAAGGCCCGGGCGCCCTCGTTAAAGTCCGACACGCAGGCAAACATGTTGTTGGCCCGCGCGAAGGTGAGCGATTCGACATGGGACAGCAACCGGCCGCCGAGCCCCTGGCCGATTGCCGACGGGGCGATCCCGAGTAATTCCAGATAGTCTCCGAACAGGAATTTTCTGCGCACGATGGCGATCCCCAGCACGTGTCCATCGATCTCCAGCACGAATGTGTCTCGTCCCGCGGGCAGCGGCGCAAAGATGCGGTTCCAATCGGCGGCGTTGAAGCCGAGCCGTTTCCAGGGGTCGGAGCCGGTCAAAATCCCGACCACGGGATCGCGATCCTCCGCTCGCATGTCGCGAATTATGGTGCGGGTGTGACTGTCGATTGGTTGCATCGTAAGAGGTCCGACACGGTCATCGGGGTCAGGCCTTTGGCCGGCAACAGGGTGGCGGCCAGGGTTTCGGTCACTTCGCGGGTATGTTTGCCCTTGCCGTTGGCATGCATGACGATCACACTGCCCGGTTTCATACGTTTCTGAACACGAGCCACGATCGCCTCTGCCGCCAGTGTCGGGTCGGGATCGCCGGATTCGATATTCCACAGGATGAACTTGAGCCCGAGGGCTTTCACGGCGTCGACCGTTTGGTCGTTATATTCTCCATAGGGCGGCCGGAACAGGGTGGCGGGGCGACCGTATTTGGTCTTGAGCAGGCGCACCGGTCCCATGATTTCCTGTTGCTGGTCCTCGACCTCGTGCATCGGCAAATGGGCATGCACCTCGCCGTGGGTGCCGATTTCGAAAAACGGCACGGCGAGCAGCTTCTTGACCTCGGCATCGTGTTTGGCCATCCAGCGGCCGGACATGAAAAATGTCGCCGGCACCTTATGCTCGATGAGGAAGTCGATCAGCTCCCGGTCGAATCCGAATGCCGTGCGCACGGGGCAGAGATCGTAGGTCAAAGCCACGGCAGGGCACGAAGCCGGCCCCGCCTTGATGACCTGCGCCTCCGCGAGAATAGCCTGAAGGGCGAGTGCCATTCCGCAGATCGCCGACAGTCTGATCCAGAACTGCTTGCCACGCATGGGCGCAGTATACCCGAAGGCACGAAGCGGCGATAGTTGACGCTCTGTCAGGGTGGCTGCTACGGTGAAATTATGCAGGGCCCAGACTGGAAAATCGGCCGGATGTTCGGGATTCCCATCCACGTGCACGCCTCGTGGCTCTTTGTCTTTTTCTTTGTGACCTGGTCGCTGGCGACGGGCTATTTGCCCGACGTGCTGCCCGGTCTCACCGAGCCGCGATATTGGGCGATGGGCGGTGTGGCGGCCATCCTCCTGTTTGCGTCTGTCCTGCTGCACGAGCTCGGCCATTCTCTGGTGGCTCTTCGGTATCGGATTCCGATCAGTCAGATCACCCTGTTTATCTTCGGGGGTGTGGCGCAGATGCGAAAGGAACCGCCGCATCCCCGGGCTGAGTTCTTGATTGCGATTGCCGGCCCGATCGTGAGCTTTCTTCTCGCGGGTCTGTGCATCGGCCTGGTCTCGCTGTTGGAGTTCCTTCCGACCGGATCCTCCGTGCACGGGTTGGTGGCGTTGGGGACGCTGCTCGGGATGGTCAACACTCAGCTGGGTTTGTTTAATCTGCTCCCGGGTTTTCCCCTGGACGGCGGTCGAGCCTTGCGGGCCGGGTTGTGGGCCTGGAGTAAGGACTACTATCGCGCGACAAGTCAGGCGGCATTGGTCGGGTTGTTGTTCGGCGTGAGCTTCGGCCTCTTCGGGGCCTTCCTCCTTGTCGGAGCTCTTTCCGGTACCGTCTCCGGCGCTCTGGCGAGCAGTGGGGGCTGGATCGTATTGCTGGGGGCGTTTTTGTTCGCCGCCGCGCGCGGGAGCCGGAAGCAGGCCGCCATCCGCGGGTCACTGGCGTCGGTGCCGGTCCGCGAGTTGATGGTCAGCAACGTCGTGGCCTTATCTCCCGACACCACGTTGGAAGAGGCCGTGAACCAGTATTTTCTCCCCTACGGCTACGGAGGATTCCCTGTGGTGCAGGACGGCCGGCTGGTCGGTGTCGTGGGGGTGCGCGATGTGCAGACGGTGAGCAATGGGCTCTGGGCGTTCCGCCGGGTGGCCGATATCATGCAAACCTCCAGCGACGACATGGTGGTGTCGCCGGATCTCTCGGCGATGCAGGCGTTGGAGCAGATGTTGGCGCTGGGGGCCGAGCGGCTTGTGGTCGTTCAAGACGGGCAACTGCTGGGCCTGGTGACGCGCGCATCTATCGGGCATTTCATTGAGCAGCGACATCCTTCTGGGATGGGATCTTCCTCAGAGCGATAGCGGGGGCAGGGTATCGCCGCATAGCGGTCGTGACTCTGACCGTCGGTACTCCCCGCAGCGAAACTTTCCACTCACATCAAGTGAATCCCACCGATCAGATCGCGCGCGTTCGCCTTACGGGAGCGGCTTAACGAGGCAGGTTGGGCGGAGACTGCGGTAGGCACGGCCGTCTGCATTGGCATTCGTGGGTCACGACTGCGCCGAGGAGCACCAGCGCCGAGGAATAGTAGACCCAGAGCATGAGGAGCACCACTTCGAGCAATGACCCGTACAGTTGTGTGTAGACGGCGGCATCTTCCAGATAGGTCACGAACAGGGCTTTGGCAGACACCCACAAGAGGCTGAACACCGCCCCTCCGATCGTCGCCTCCCGCCACGTGGGCCGCTGATGCGGAAGAAATCGATAGAGACAGGTGACGGAGGCGAACGCGAGCAGGAACGGGAGCGAATAGGCGATCAGAAAATCATGGGCGGCGATGGCGACCAGGTTCATGCCGAGGAAGCGGGGCGCATAGGCCGTCAGCAGTTCGATGGCCTGAGTAGCGACGAACGAGATGAGCGTCAAAAATCCCAACATCCAAATCAACGTGACGGCGACCAGCGTTGAGATCAACGGATGCCGCTTGGCCGCCGTGCCGAACACCGTGTTCATGGCATAGTCCAATTCATAAAATACCAGCGCGCTGAACCAGCCGAACGCGAGAAACACCGCCCAACGGACCTCTTCCTGTTCAGCCACGCGTCGAATGTCTCGGGCCAGACGTTCGCCCATGCTGGGGAGAAAGCCTTTCAGGAACCCCAGCAGAAATTGATACCCGATCACATCCTGGCTGACGATGAAGCTGATGCCGTACAGCAACAGGAAAACCATGGGGAAAAGCGACAACAGGGAGAAGAAGGCCAGTGAGGCGGCCAGGCTGAGACAGCCGCGCCGTCGGAAGGTGTCGAAGATGTTGGAGAGGAAATGCGAGACATTCATGGCTGCGCGTGCAGACTAACACGATGAAGAGAGCCTGGGATAGGTAGTCACCTGGAGAGTGTCGTATACTGCCGCGGGGATCACTGTACGGGTGAGAGGTCGTCTGAATGGAACATCGCCGGACTCTTATTGTCGCGAATAAGAATTGGGAGGCCACGGCGCTCATGACCGTTCTTCTGGATGCTCAAGCCTGCCCGCCTCATTTCCCTTGGCCGATTCGGCTGAATCATCCCCGCACACCTACAAGTGACTGGCGGAATCCACGCCCAAGAGGCGTATTTCATTTTGAAGGACTGCCTCAGGATGTACGCGGTAGCGTCGAGGTTGAGGTCTGGTGCATTCAGGATGCGATGGATCCTTCAGTGTCTTCGTCCAATACAAAGGAAAAGATCCGGATCTTGCCGCAGCTGTTCGGCGGGATCGATGCAATGCCGGACTTGGTAGTCGCATTCGGTACGGCTGGTTTCCCCGGTGAAAAGAGCTACAACGGATGTGTCGTCGTCGGTCCCCATGTGTTTATTCACGACCCATTCAGAGATAGTCCGTCCGCGAGCGGTCACTATTGGCACCATGAACGAACTGATTGCCTGATTCTGTCACCGCCACTGTCTCGTGATTTGTTCAAAGTTCCCAGAGCGGTGTTCGGCGAATCCCTCCACTCCGAGGTAGAGGCTCGCTTCATTGCTCCGCCGATGAATCCGGCAGCCGATCTGGCTCTGTTGGCGGACGGGGATTACACCGCCGTGGGGGTCGTCAATATTACAAACTATGACGACTATAAGTGGGCTGATGAGAAGGCGCTTCGCGCGTTTGAATCGGTGAGCCGTTCCTCTGGTACACAAGCGCGCGTCGGTTCTCTGGAAACGACTCATGGCATCATCAGGCTCCAGTCAGAAGTTCCCTTTATCTTTGTATCGGGAGTCACGGATCGTATCGGTCATTTCGATACCGATGTCGGGGTGCGTCCCTATGCGCAAAACTTTTCTTGTGCGCACAATGCCGGGGTAGCGACGGCTTGGCTTATCCCCAGACTGGTCGAATTTTTGATGGCGCAAGGCTTATGAAGGTTTGTATCCACCGTGGAACCCAGGAAGTCGGCGGAACCTGCATCGAGGTGGAGTCCGCGGGAAAGCGCATCGTGCTCGATGTCGGACTTCCGCTGAATGCCGAATCGTCGATCAGACACCTGCCCAAGGTGAGAGGGTTTCGAACATCGGATTCATCGCTCCTCGCCGTGCTGCTCTCGCATCCGCATCAAGACCACTATGGCCTCGCACACTTTCTATCGCCTGACATCCGGATAATCATGGGAGCGGCCGGAGCACGAATGCTCAAGGCAGCTGCCTTATTCACCCCATCAGGAGCGACATTCAACCGTCTTACTGGCATTGAAGACAGGAAACCACTCGTTGTCGGACCATTTACGATCACTCCCTACCTAAACGATCACTCAGCCTACGATGCCTATTCATTGCTCGTCGCCGCCGACGGAGAGCGGTTATTCTATTCCGGTGATTTTCGCGGGCATGGTCGCAAGGGGGCGCTCTTTGAACGTTTCTTGGAGCATCCACCCTCCGATGTGGATGTGCTGCTCATGGAGGGAACCACCATTGGGCGTTCGGCTTCCGAAGGCAAATCCAAGACCGAACAAGAGCTTGAGCAATCTTTCATCGAACACATTGAAGGCACCAAGGGAATGGTGCTGGTATGGACCTCCGGTCAGAATATCGACCGCCTCGTGACGATATTCAAAGCCTGTCGGAAAGCGGGCAGGCAACTCATTCTGGATCTGTACACAGCGGAAATTCTCCGTGCGACCGGTAATCTCAAGTTGCCGCAGGCGACATGGAATGGCGTAAAGGTTTTCCTCCCTGCCTCACAGAAACGGCAAATCAAAAAAATGAGGCGGTACGACATTGTAAATCGGTACGCCGATTCGCGCATCTATCCGGAAGCCTTGGCCGATGAGGCCGCTCGTTCCGTGATGTTGTTTCGGCCGTCCATGACGAAAGAGCTGGAACGAGCAGAGTGCATAGAAGGGAGTCGTGTGGTCTATTCTTTGTGGAGCGGATATTTGAAGCAGGAGAAACAACAACCCTTTCTCGAATGGTTGACGCGGCACGGCATTCCACTCGCCCATTGCCATACCTCCGGCCACGCATCCCCGGAAGATCTACGCAGGTTCGCCAAGACTGTTGCGCCTAGGATGCTGGTTCCCATTCACTCGTTTGAAGGGCGACGATTCAAAGACTATTTCGATCATGTTGAAGTGAAGCAAGATGGGCAATGGTGGGAGGTGCCGCGTGTTGGAGACTAATCCAAACGGAAAAAAGCAAAACATTCTGTTCGATGTCGATACAATCATAGACAAGAGCCTCAAGGTCAAGTCCGGAAAGAGCCCGCATTTCAAGCGAAAGGAAAGTTGTCAGATACTGAGCTGCCATCCGTTGGATGATCTCGATATGCTGGAGCTGATCGAGGAGATCTATACTCAAATCAAAGGCAACTGGAAGCATGCGTGCTTCCAGCAAGGGTCAAAGGAAAATTGGCGGTTCAAACTTAATCCAGAGATTTCCCTGCGCAACAAGAGTCCCGAGGTTAAGCTTGAAAGAGCCATTGCCAGGATAGTTAAAGCCAGCCCCTTGGAACGTGATTGTTGGGCGAATCAGGTTCCGACCGCTTCAGGGCTGGTACCTCCTCACAACGACAAACATCGCAACATCGATCTGATCCATAGGTGTGCTGAGGGGGAATACGAGTTCATCGAGTTGAAAGTTGCCGACTCAACCCCACTCTATGCGGCGATGGAAATTCTGTTGTACGGTCTTCTGTATGTCCTCCGCCGTCGAAAGCCCATGTCTCAGGAAGCCATCATCGAATCAGAAGACACGCTGAAACAGCGGGCACTGCTAAAGGCAGATCTCATTCATTTGCGAGTACTTACACCGTCTGAGTACTACAAAGGATATGACCTTGCGTGGCTGGAAGGTAAGATGAGGGAGGGGCTAAGCAAGATGGTGGATGTCTGGGAGTTACCCTTCAAAATGGACTTTGAGTTCCAATACATGCCATCCATCAAGACGGACGACCTGACCACAGATATTGCCGATCACCGAATTGAAGAGATGCTGAGAAATCGTCAGCCGTTCTACGGTCCAAAGTAGACAATTCGTTCGCCGAGCGCCTACTTCAGTAACGGCGCGGCTTGGCTGGCCAATGACCACAGGCCGTTGGGGAACAGACCCAGCAGCACGACGCCGGCGAGGGCGCAGGCCAGCACCACAGACAGGGCCGGAGAGGTTTCCAGCCGTGAATGGGTGGCAATGGCTCCCTCGGCCTCGCGCATATACATGACCATCACGACGCGTAGGTAGTAGAAGGCTGAAATTGCGGCGAAGATGACGGCCACGATCGCCAGCCATGTCATGCCCCCGTTGACCGCGGCCATGAAAATGTAGAACTTGCCGATGAAGCCTGCGGTCGGGGGAATGCCGGCCAGCGACACCATGAACACCAGCATGAAAAAGGCGGCGAGCGGTTCGCGTTTGGCCAGCCCGGCATAATCTTCGATCTGGTCGCTCTCTTGCCCTTCCTTGCGCAACATGCCGACTAAGGCAAACGCTCCGAGCGTCATGAACGAATAGATCGCGATATACAGCAACACGCTCGCGAAACCGGTCGAGGCTCCTTCGCCGCTGTGGCCGCCTGCCACCACGACTCCGATCAAGGCATACCCGGCATGGGCGATGCTGGAATAGGCCAGCATGCGTTTGATGTTGGTCTGAACGATCGCCACCAGGTTCCCCAACGCGAGAGTCGCCAGACAGATCACGGTAAACAGGACCGACCAATCGGCGCTGGCTGCTCCCAGGCCCTCCACGAACACCCGGAGGAAGGCGCCGAAACTGGCGGCTTTCGAGGCGACGGCCATAAACGCCGTCACGGAGGTCGGGGCCCCCTGATAGACGTCCGGGGTCCACATGTGAAACGGCACGACCGCCATTTTGAATCCGAATCCGACCGCCAGCAGCACCAGCGCCATGGAGAGGAGCGGGTCTCCGGTGCCATGTGTGGCGATCGCGGCTGCAATGGCCGACAGGCCTGTGCTGCCGGCCAGGCCGAACAACAGCGAAATGCCGTACAGCAAAATTCCGGAAGAGAAGGCGCCCAGCACGAAATATTTGGCCGACGCTTCCAATGATCGCGCTTCTGTCCGCTTGAGTCCGGCCATCACATAGAGCGAGAGCGACATCAGCTCGGTTCCGAGATAGATGGTCAGCAGATCGGCGCCGGACACCATGACCATCATTCCGGCGAGTGCGAGCAGGATAAAGCCGTAGTACTCCCCGATACTCAGGCGTTCGGCCTTAAGATAAGCCAGGGACAGTAACACGGTGAGTCCGGTGACGATGTACAGCAACAATTTCCAGAATGCCGCATAGGCATCGATCACGACCATGCCGCTGAACGCGGACACACGCCCGGTCATCTGAGAGGAGGTCAGGCCGATGCACATGGCCAGCGCACCGAGTGTCAGCCAGGCGAGAACGTCTTTCTTGGAGGCTTCCAGGATGGGGTCCAATGCCAGGATGAGACAGGCCGTCCCGATGACGATGAGTTCCGGAAGGATCGTGAGGAGGTCTTGGAGTGGAAAGGTCATCGTGCTGCTGCCTGGTCAGAAGATGAGTGGGGAAGTACTGCTGCGATCGCGGCCGTCGACTGGTCTGCTGTGACCGGAGCCTGCTGCTGCTCGACCGCCACTGCCGGATTCTTCGCACCGCCAAGCAGATGCGTCACGCTGGCATGCATACGGGTCAACAACGGGTTTGGGAAGATCCCCAGCACGAACACGAGTACGATCAGCGGGATCAGTGTCGCCGTCTCGCGGGCATTCAAGTCCAGAAGATGCGCGCGATGGGCGGGAGCCGGGGTGCCGAAGACTACCCGTTGCATGAGCCAGAGGATATAGGCGGCTGCCAGGATCACCCCCAATGCGGCCAGGGCCGCGGCGAACTGACTCCAGACGAATGTGCCGGCCAGGACTAGAAATTCGCCGACGAAGCTGTTGGTGCCGGGAAGTCCTAAGGACGACAGGGCAAAAATCATCAGAAAGAGCGCATAACGCGGCATCGGCCCGGCCAGGCCCGTATTGTCCTGAATCTGGCGGCTGTGGGTCCGTTCGTAGATGATTCCGACGCACAGGAAGAGGCCCCCGGTGGTGATGCCGTGATTCACCATCTGCATGACCGCCCCTTCGATGCCCTGGATGTTCAGGACAAAAATCCCCAGGGTGACGAAACCCATGTGGCTGACGCTGGAGTAGGCGATAAGTTTCTTGATGTCCGTCTGGGCAAGGGCCATGTAGGCGCCGTAAATGATGGCGATGATCGAGAGCGCGATCATCGGCTTGGTGAAGCTCACGGTGGCGTCCGGCAACATCGGCAGGGTGAAACGAAGGAAGCCGTACGTGCCCATCTTCAACAGGACACTCGCGAGAATCACGCTGCCTGCCGTTGGTGCCTCCACGTGCGCATCGGGCAACCAGGTATGGAAGGGAAACATCGGCACCTTCACCGCGAAGGCGGCGAAGAAGGCGAGGAACAACCACATCTGGAGCGAGGCGCTGTAGGTGCCGCGGCTCAACGCCAGGATGTCGAAGGTATGGCCGCCCTGGAAGTACAGGGCGAGGATCGCGACCAGGAGCAGCACGCTGCCGGCCAGGGTGTAGAGGAAAAACTTGATCGCTGCATAGAGGCGGTTGGGACCGCCCCAGACGCCGATGAGGAGATACATCGGGATCAGCATGGCTTCCCAGAACACATAGAACAGCACGAAGTCCAGGGCGACGAACACCCCCAGCATGGCCGTTTCCATGACCAACAGCATCGACATGAACAGCTGGACGCGTTTGTCGATCGCCGTCCAGGACACGGTGACACAGAAGGGCATCAGGAATGTCGTCATTAGCACAAGCGGAAAACTGATGCCGTCGAGGCCCAGGCTGTATTGCACCGGCGGAGAGCTGATCCAGGAGGCTCGCTCCACGAACTGCATCCCGGCGGTGGAGGAATCGAAGAGCCACCAGAGCGGCAGGGAGAGTACAAAGTCGGCGACCGTCACGCCGAGCGCCAGCCAGCGGGCGGACTCCGCCTTCACCAACAGGCACAATAGGGCTCCTGCCAACGGCAGGAAGACGATCAGACTCAGCCAGGGAAACGAGGTCACGAATGCGTCCTTCTGTTGCTCGTCATACTAGAACAGCAAATACACCGTCAGAATCACCACGGCGCCCAGCGTCATGCCGAGCGCGTAATGCTGCGTTTGTCCGCTCTGTGTCAGGCGGATGAACCAGCCGCCCCAGGCAATGGCGCGAGCGACTCCGTTGACCGCCCCGTCGATAATCGCGACATCGACATGTTTCCAGAGCCCCTGCGCCGCCGATAGGGTCGGGCGGACCAGCGAGCGGTCGTAGGCTTCATCGACATACCATTTGTGAAGCGATAACTCATAGGCCGCTCGCCATTGCTGCGCGAGCCGGTCCGGTAAGCCGGGATTCAGCACATAGAGATAATAGGCCGCTCCGATCCCCGTGAGCCCCATCAACGTGGCGACCGCCATGATGCCGTAGGCGGCCGAGCTTTCGTGATGACCGGCTGCTCCTTCGCCATGGAAGACCGGCTCGAGGAACGCGGGAATGCCCAGATATCCGGCGACGATGCTTAGGACGGCCAGTACCATCAGCGGAGCGGTCATCGTGGTCGAGGGCTCGTGGACATGGCTTGCGTGATGCGGATCGACGCGGGATTTCCCCCAGAAGGTGACAAAGACCAGACGGAAACTATAGAAGGCGGTCAATCCTGCCGTCAGCAGCCCGCAGATCGTCAGCACCTGGCCCAAGGGACCGGATGACCAGGACGAGACGAGCAGGTCGTCTTTGCTGAAGAACCCGGCGGTGAGCGGGAATCCTGCCAACGCAAGTGACCCCACCAGGAATGTCCAATAGGTGACCGGGAGTTTATCTTTCAAACCGCCCATGTGGCGCATGTCCTGCTCATGGTGCAGGGCGATGATGACCGACCCGCAACCGAGGAACAGGAGCGCCTTGAAGGCGCCGTGGGTGAGCAGGTGGTACATGCCTGCGCTATAGGCGCCCAAGCCACAGGCCATCACCATGTAGCCCAGCTGACTCATCGTCGAATAGGCCACCACGCGTTTGATGTCGGTCTGGGTCAGGGCGATGGTGGCGCCCAGCATCATGGTCAGCCCGCCGACCAGCGCCACGACCGTCATGGCTGTAGGAGATAGGTTATAGAGCGGCGAGAGGCGCGCGACCATGAAGACGCCGGCGGTGACCATGGTCGCGGCATGGATCAGGGCTGAGATCGGCGTCGGACCTTCCATCGCATCGGGCAGCCAGACGTGCAGCGGGACCTGCGCGGATTTACCCACCGCTCCGGTAAAGAGCAGGAGGCAAATCATGGTCATGACCGAGACATCCCAGGTGCCGCCGAAGGGGCCGAGGAGGTTCGTGGCCTTGGAAGCCAGGTCCTGCGCGTGGGCGAACACGGTGGCGTAATCGAGCGAACCGAAGGAGTACCAGACGAGGAACAGGCCGAGGATGAAGCCGAAGTCTCCCACGCGATTGACCAGGAAGGCCTTCGTGGCGGCGGCGCAGGCGCTCGCCCGTTCATACCAATGGCCGATCAGCAGGTAGGAGCAGAGTCCCACCGCTTCCCAGAAGACGAACAGCTGGAGCAGATTGTCTGCCATCACCAGCATGAGCATGGAGAAGGTGAACAGGGCGATATAGGCAAAGAAGCGGGCGTAGCCCGGTTCGCCATGCATGTAGCCGATCGTGTAGATGTGCACCAGCGTGCTGACGGTGGTGACCAGAATCAACATGACGGCGGTGAGGCGATCGATGGAAATCCCGATGTGAATGTCGAGGTTGCCGGAGGTCAACCAGGTATAGAGGGGCACGTTGATGGACTGGCCTGTGGCTACGTCATGCAACGCCAGGAGCGAGAGCAGAAACGAACCCACCATGGCCGGAACCGCTACCAGGTGCGCACGGTCTTTGATCCACTGTTCGCCGATACCGACGATCAGAAAGGCGAACAACGGGAGAAATGGAATCAACGCATACAGCATGATCAGTGCAGTCGGCCTATCGTTTCAACAGGTTCAGGTCGTCGATATAGATGGATGAATGCGCTCGATGCAGGGCGATAATGATGGCCAGGCCCACGGCCACTTCCGCCGCCGCTACGGTCAAGGCGAAAAAGACGAACACCTGCCCCGCCACATTGTGAAAGTATTCGGAAAAGGCCACGAAGTTGATGTTCGTGGCATTCAGCATCAATTCAACAGACAGCAGGATCACGATGATGTTGCGCCGGATCAACACGCCCACCACACCCGTGAGAAACACGAACCCGCTCAGGATCAGATAGTAGGATAAGGGGACAGTCATGGGATTATCGGTTGTTACTGCACGGGTTCATTGATGTCTTTCTTTGCCAGGATGATTGCCCCGATCATGGCCACCAGCAGGATCAACGACGCGACCTCGAACGGGAACAAATAGGTCGAGTACAAGGCTTCCCCGATCATTTCCGTATTGCCTGGTCCTGCGACCGGATCGGCTGCTGCCGCCGGAGCCATCCTGCTGGTCTGCGACTTGATGAACAGCAGAATCACTTCGGTACACAGCATCACCCCGAGCAATCCCGCCACCGGGAGCTGGTTGTGGTAGCGCTCCTCCGACTTGATGCTCAGCAGCATGACCACGAAGAGGTACAGCACTAGGATCGCGCCGGCATACACGACGATCTGCACCGCTGCGAGGAACTCCGCATGCAGGGTCACGTACAGTCCCGCCACGTGAAAAAACATGATCAGCAGGGACAACGCGCTAAAGACCGGGTTTCGCAACGCGACGACCAAGAGGGAGGTGGTTGCGATCACCGCGGCGAAATAGAAGAAGAAAATGTGGTCCATGCGTCCGTCGTCTCTTCCGAATCAGATGAAGGTCCTGCCCCCTGTTGCCCTTGCGCCCTGCCCGGTGGCAGCCTGTTCCGCCTCGGTCGTCTCGGTGTGGGGGGCCAGCACGGAGGACGAGGCGGGTGGCCTAGTTCTCCTTTTGCGGGAGATGCTTGAAGGTGACGTTGAAAAACGCCACGTTCGGATGCTGCAGCTCGAGGCGTTTTTCCCGGACGGGAAATGAACGGTCGCCGATGGCGAGCAGTTGTTGCTTGTTGAGGTGCAGCTGGCGCTTATCGTAGACGGCCCATTCAAACTCGCGAGTCATGCCCAGGGCATCCACGGGACAGGCGTCGACGCAGAGGCCGCAGAACAGACAGCGCGTCATATCCATGTAGTATTCCTTCGAATACCGTTTGGTCGGTTCCCCGGGGACTTCGCCGCTGACGACCCGGATGACCCGCGAGGGGCAGGCCGCTTCGCACAGATCGCAGCCCACGCATTTTTCCGTCCCGTCGTCATACCGCAGCAACGCCAGCATGCCTCGGTAGTTGTCGGGCAGCAGGCGCTTCTCATGCGGGTATTGCAGCGTGATCGGTTTGTAGTTGAGCAGGTGTGTCAGTGTCGCCTTCATGCCCACCAGGAGCTCATAGAAGGTCAACGTCTTCAGCCAGTCGCTGAACGACGGTTTCCGCTTGGGTTGCGTTGTGACGGCGACGTTCATTTCGCTCCGTTACCGCGGGAAGAAATAAGCGGCAATGGCCGTCAGCACGATGTTGCCCAGTGCGATCGGGAGCATCACTTTCCAGCCGAACCGCATCAGTTGGTCGTACCGCAGGCGGGGCAGGGTCGCCCGTAGCCAGAAGAACAGGAACAGGAAGAAGTAGACCTTCGCGGCAAACCAGACGACGTTTTCAATCCAGGCCAGGCTGTCCAGGCCGATGTACCCCAGGATGGTGCCGGGATAGGGCGCGTTCCATCCGCCGAGGAACAGGGCCGCCGCGACGCAGGACACCAGAATCATGTTGGCGTATTCCGCGATGAAGAAGAAGGCGAAGCGCATGCCGCTGTATTCGGTGAAGAAGCCCGCGACGAGTTCGCTTTCAGCTTCGGGAAGGTCGAACGGCACCCGGTTGGTTTCAGCGACCGCTGAAATGACATAGACCACGAAAGCGAAGATTTGAGGGAACCCGCCCCAACCGATAACGAACCAATTCCAGAACCCGCCGGCCTGCGCTTCCGTGATCTTCACCAGGCTGAGCGAGCCGGATAATAGAATGACGCCCACGATGGCGAGTCCGACGTTCAACTCATAGCTGATCACCTGCGCGGCGGAACGGAGTCCGCCGAGAAGGGAATACTTGCTGTTCGAGGCCCAGCCACCCAGGATGATTCCGTAGGCGCCGATGGAGGCGAAGGCCAAAATGTAGAGGATGCCGATGTTGATGTCGCTGATCACGAACGGCTTGATCTGCATGCCGAACAATTCGATGGTCAGGCTGGGACCGAAGGGGATCACCGCAAAGCCGATCAACGCGGGCACGAGGGCGAGGATCGGCGCGAGGGTGAAGAGGAATTTATTGGCGCCGGCCGGGATGATGTCTTCTTTGAAGAACAATTTCAGACCGTCCGCAATCGGTTGCAGGACACCGTAGGGGCCGACTTCCATCGGGCCCATGCGATCCTGCATCCAGGCAAGGACTTTCCGTTCCGCGAGGGTGAGGACCATGACGGTCAGCATCACCACTCCCATTACCGCGGCGATTTGAGCTAACGACACCGCCAGTCGTAATCCGATTTCCATGACAACAATACTCCTCGTCCCGTCTTACGAGACCTTCGCGAGAGACACGTGCGCGAGCTTAAAATAGGGGATTTGAGTCCGGGGATCAATCGTCCATTCAGCGAGCTGTTTGGCCTCGCCGTCGAAATGTTCCGGAAACCACAGCAGGCCGGCCGGCACACGTTCGCGGATCTTCACCGTCGTGATGATGGCGCCGCGTGAGTTGGAGACTGTGACCTGCCCTCCGTCCGCCAGGCCGAGCTGAGCTGCATCTGCCGGATTGATGGAGAGGAACCCGTCCTGCTGCAATTGGAGGAGCCCCTTGGAGCGTGTAGACAGTTTCCCCGAGTGAAACAGCGTTTGCACGAACATCAGCGTAAACGGGCCGTCGTTGGTCTGCCGGGGGTGGCTCACGGCATACCGTGTTGCCGCGTCAACTGCAAACCCTTCCGTCAGATAACGGTTCAGCACAATCGGGTCGACTTTGGGCGGCGTAGGAGTCGGTCCTAGCAGTCCATAACCGGGGATGACCGTCCGAATCTCTTTCAGGATCTCCCGCGCGTCGCCATATTCAAGCGGCGAGCCCATCAGCACGGAGAGCGCCGAGAACATTTCCCAGTCGGGGCGGCTGTCGCCCACGGGATTGATCGCTTGCCGAACCCCCTGAACATGGCCTTCGGAATTCGTGAAGGTGCCGTCCTTTTCCAGATAGGAGCAGGCGGGGAGCACCACATGGGCCATCGCCGCCGTCTCGGTGAGGAACAATTCCTGACAGACCAGCAGGTCCAACTTTCCGAGGGCTTCTTTGGCCTGGGCCGCGGCGGGCAGGGTGCCGACCGGGTTTTCTCCGACCACGAACATGGCCTTGAGAGTGCCCTTGTTCGCGGCGGCAAGCATCTCGGTCAGCGAGGCGCCGGGAGTGCGCGGCAAGTCTTCGCGCCACACGGCTGCGATGCGATCGCGGACAGGTTGGTCGTCGAGCGGAGCGGGTCCGGGAAAGAATTCGGCGACGGCGCCCATTTCGACGGCGCCTTGATCGTTATTTTCTTCGGCGAGCGGCCCGAGTCCGCAGCCCGGCTTGTCGAGTTTTCCGAGCAGAATCAGCAGGTCCAGGAGATTCGTGACCGTCGCGTCTCCGCCCGGATGGCGCAGCACGCCGTTGCCGACCAGGATGACCAGCCGGTTGGCTTTCGCCAGCATGTTGGCGGCCTCTGCCCATTGGGTGCGGTTTTGGCCGGTCGCCGTCTCCAGGGTTTCCCACGAGGTGCCCTGCAGAGCGGAAGTCAGACGCTGCACGAAGGCCGGCGCCTGCTGCGCGACGGCGGCATCGACCAGGTTGGCTTCGATGACGGCCTTGGTGACACCTAGCACGGTATTGCCGAATTGCGCGGGATGCGTCGGGAAATGCTGTAGGGCCAGGTTCGCGATGTTGCTCAGCGTATCGATGGCCGGCTGGAGCGTTTCCACGGTCACGAGACTGGCCTGCCGTTTCTTGACGGCTTCTTTGACCTTGAGCCCGGTGATCGGGCTGGTCTCGGTGATGTTCGTGCCGACCAGGAGCAATGCATTCGCGGCGACGATGTCTTCAAAGGCGATGGTCCAACGATGGGTGCCCTGCACGCGTCGGAGCGCTTGCACCCCGTTGAGGTGGCCATACCGCGCGCTGCTGTCGATCCGGTTGGTGCCGATCACCTGGCGCATGAACTTTTGGAATACATAGAGGTCTTCGTTCGTGCAACGGGAGCCGATGAGTCCACCGAACGCATCCGCGCCCTGCGCCAGCTTCAGGCGGAGCGCCTGTTCGGCGGCATATTCCAGCGCGTCTTCCCAGGTGGTCTCGACCAACGCGCCTTCGCGGCGGATCAACGGATGTGTGAGGCGGTCGGCGTGGCTGCTGGCATGGAAGCCGAAGAATCCCCGGGCGCAGAGGTCGCCGTTATTCCGTCCGGCTCCGTGTGCGGAGTTCACCTCGATCAGTTCATTGCCCTTGGTCTGCACGGTGATTCGGCAGCCGTCGCCGCAGAAGGTGCAGATCGTGTCGGCCCGCTTGAGCATCCAGGGGCGATACTCATACATGGAGAGCCGGCTCGTAATGGCGCCGACGGGGCAGATCTGGATGCAGCCTCCGCAGAATTCGCAGTCCAGTTCGTGCGGGCCGAAGTGTTTGATCTCGGTCATGGTGCCGCGCCCCACCGGAGCCAGCGCCTTCACGTCCATGATCTCGTCGCAATACCGCACGCAGCGCAAACATTGCACACAGCGGTTCATCTGCGTTTCGATGAGGGGGCTGAAGTATTCTTTCTGGAAGATGCGTTTGGTTTCCGTAAACCGGCTGGTCGTCGGGGTGTATTGATGCGAGAAATCCTGGAGGTCGCATTTTCCGCCCTGGTCGCAGACCGGGCAATCCAGCGGATGGTTGGCCAGGATGAATTCCAGGACCGACTTGTGGGCATCGTCCACCGTGGTCGTGGCGGTGCGCACGGCCATGCCTTCGGCGACCGGCGTGCTGCAGGCGGTCTGGAGCTTCGGCATCTTCTCGATTTCGACCAGGCACATCCGGCAGTTGGCGTCCGGCTTCAGCTTGGGGTGGTAACAAAAATGCGGAATCATCACCCCGACGCGCCGCGCCGCTTCGATCACCAGGGTTCCCTTGGGAACCGCGACCGTCGTGCCGTCGATCGTGAGCCGGACTGTTTCTGGTTTTGGATCAGGCATAATGGCCGTCATTCGTGAAACGTGACACGTGAAATGCCGCGAACAGTGGGAAGCCGTCACCCGCCCGGTTGTCAATCTTCTCGAACGACGAGAGGCGCTTCACGAGGTACGTCAATGTTTCGTTCCCACTGGCTCCGGCCGTATTAAGTTTGCTGCCTCGGCCGCATGGATCATGGCGACATACTCGTGCCGCCAATGTTTGAGCGTGCTGAGAATCGGCGACACCTCGGCATCGCCGAAGGCGCAGACCGTTCGACCGGCAATGTTTTTGCACAGGTCGGTCAGGGTTTCAAGGTCCGCCATCTGGCCCCGCTTGTTGACGATCCGGCGCATGATCTGCACGAGCCACGAGCTGCCTTCGCGGCAGGGACTGCACTTGCCGCAGGACTCGTGATAGAAAAATTCCATCAGGCGCAAGGCCGCCCACACCATGTCGGTGCCCTCTTCCATGACCGTCACGCCGCCGGATCCCAGCATGGACCCGGCCAATGCGACGGATTCGAAATCCAGTTTGACGTCCAGGTGATCGGGCGTCAGGAAGGGCGCGGAGGCGCCTCCGGGAATGAAGGCCTTCAATTTCTTATCCGACCGCATACCGCCGGCCTGTTCGTAGATCAGTTCACGAAAGGTAATCCCCATCGGAACTTCGTAATTGCCGGGCCTTGTGACATGCCCGCTGACGCAGAAGACTCGCGTGCCGGTACTCTTCGGTGGTGACCCGATCGAGGCGAACCATTCGGCGCCCCGGTTCAGGATGTGCGGCAGATTGGCCAGGGTTTCGACATTGTTCACCACGGTCGGCTTGTTGTAGAGCCCGTGCGTGGCGGGGAACGGCGGTTTAACACGCGGGAGGCCGCGCTTGCCTTCGAGCGATTCCAGGAGCGCCGTTTCTTCACCGCAGATATAGGCGCCTGCTCCGCGGTGGACCCAAATGTCGATCGAGGTGTTCGAGCCGAAAATGTTCTTGCCGACATATCCCGCGGCGCGCGCGTCATTGATGGCCTGTTCGAGAATCTTGGCCCCCAGGACAAATTCCCCGCGAATATAGATGTAGGAGCTGGCCGCGCCGATGGCGTAGCAGGCGAGCAACATGCCTTCGAGCAATTGGTGCGGGTCACGTTCGATGAGCTGCCGATCTTTGAAGGTGCCCGGTTCGCTTTCATCGGCGTTGCAGCAGAGATAGCGCGGACCCTGGTAGTCCTTGGGCAGAAACCCCCATTTGACCCCGGTCGGAAACCCGGCGCCGCCGCGCCCGCGCAAGCCGGACTTTATGACCACCGCGGTCACGTCCGCAGGGCTCACCTTGCCCAGCACCTTCCGGATCGCCTGGTAGCCGCCGGCGCGTTCATAGTCCGCTAGCGAACCCGTATAGCCGGGTTGCAGCATGTTTTTCAGCAGAATGGGTTCGTACTTCGGCATCTTAACTCCAGAGCGTATGGCTTATAGCTGATAGCACGGACATGCTTCCTTGATTCCAGCCATGCGCCATAGGCTATCGGCCATTAGCTCTTTGCACCGCTCGGCTCCGGCCACATGAAGGGGCCGGTCTTCAGCGAACAGGTACCGGTCTGTCGTAGGTCGGCTAGAATGCGATCCAGCTTTTCTTCCGTCAGCCGCTCATAATAGTCGTCGTTCACCTGCATCATCGGGCCGGTTCCGCATGCCGCCAGACATTCCACGACACTTAAGGTGAAGAGCTTGTCCGGCGTGGTCTCGCCCGGCTTGATGCCGAGTTTCGCGCCGATCCAGCCGATAACTGTGTCCGAGCCGACGAGCGCGCACATGAGCGACTTGCAGACCTGCAGGTGGAATTTTCCCACCGGCTTCAAGTTCAGCATCGTATAAAACGTGGCCGTCTCGTACACCTGCGGCGGAGTCAGCCTCAAGATCCCGGCGATTTCCTGCATCGCCGCTTCGGTGATATAGCCCTGTTCCCGCTGCGCCATGTACAGCAGAGGCAGCAATGCCGACCGTTTCACCGGATAACGAGCCAGGATGTCGTCTATTTCGTTTTTGTATTTGTCCTTCAACATATCTCTTCTACCCAAGGAGCGAGCCATGGTGTTCCAACGTGCGCGCGTCCAACGAGGCCTTCTGAGGCGCGCGTTGCGCGAGCACAGCGAACACCTGGTTTGCGACTCTCATCTATCACATTCCCCCATCACGATGTCGTAGGTTCCGAAGATGGTGATGATGTCCGAGATCAAATAGCCGCGGGCCATGTGATCGAACGCGCCCATGTGAATGAACGAGGGGGCGCGAATCTTCAACCGATAGGGCCGCGGACTGCCGTCGCTGACGATGAAGAACCCGAGCTCTCCTTTGGGCGCTTCAGTACCGCAGTAGGTTTCGCCCTTCGGCGGCTTGAACCCCTGCGTGAAAATAATAAAGTGGTGAATCAGGCTCTCCATGTCGCGCATGACTTTCGCCTTGGGCGGGGGAATCACGTGCGGCACGTCCGCCATGATCGGGCCTTCCGGCATCTGGTCGAGGCATTGGGCGATGATCCGCGCGCTCTGCCGCATCTCCTCCATGCGCACCCAGTAGCGATCGTAGGTGTCGCCGCGTTTGCCCACCGGCACTTCCCATTCGACCTTGTCGTAGACTCCGTAGGGCTCGTATTTGCGCACATCGTAGTCGACACCCGATCCTCGGAGCGTCGGCCCGGTGAGCCCGAAATTGATCGCGTCTTCCGCCGAAATCACGGCGATGTCTTTGGTCCGCCCGACCCAGATCCGGTTGGACATGAGTAGCTGGTTGTATTCGTTGACCTTCTCCGGGAACGTCTGCAGGAACGCCTTCAGCCGGACCACGAGATCCGGGGTGAAATCGCTGTCCACTCCACCGATACGATAGTAATTCAACGTCAGCCGCGCGCCGCAGAGCTTTTCGAACATGTCCAGCAGCACTTCGCGTTCGCGAAACGTCCAGAAGAAGACGGTCATGGCCCCGATGTCGAGCGCCTGGGTGCCGAGCCAGAAGAGGTGGCCGATGATGCGTTGCATCTCGGCGACGATGGTGCGGACGTATTCCGCCCGTTCCGGCACGGTGATATCGAGCAGTTTTTCCACCGCGCGCACATAGGCGTAGTTGTTCGTCATCGCGCAGACATAATCGAGCCGGTCGGTATGCGGGATGATCTGCATATAGTGCAGGCCTTCCGCCAGCTTCTCGACGCCGCGATGCAAGTAGCCGAGATCAGGCGTGGCCTTCACGATCCGCTCACCGTCCAGTTCCAGCACAACCCGGAGCACGCCGTGGGTACTGGGATGTTGCGGGCCCATGTTCAGCAACAGCTCTTCCCGCCGACGGGTGCCGCCCTGGTGTTCGGGGACGAGGTACGCCTGCTTTTCCTGCTCCGGAACTTCCCCTTCCGTCTGTTCTTCGGGAGCTTCGTCCAGGCGCGGAATGAACGGGAACGAGCTGCGCCAGCCACGACCTTCTGCCGGGAAATCCTTCCGTAGCGGATGGCCCTCTTCGTAATCCTCCGGCAGGAGAATGCGCCGAAGGTCGGGGTGCCCGACAAAGGTAATGCCCATCAGGTCGTAGACCTCACGCTCCATGAACTCGGCGCCCTTCCAGATACCGGTCACGGAGGCGATCTGTGGCGCATCTTCAGTCACGCGGGCTTTTAATCGGATGCGTCGGCGGTGCGCGAGCGAGAGGAGCTGATAGACCACCTCAAACCGTTCCGGGTCATTCGGGTAGTCCACAGAACAGATATCGGTGATATGGTCGAACGAGGCCTCCGGCGTGTCGTGCAGCCACCGCGCGACATCGACGATTCGACCAGCGGCGACGCGGGCCGTGATCTCGTTTCGGGCGGTATCCACTTCCACGCCGCGGACGGCGTCGGGAAAGGTGGTCATGAGTCGTTCAAGTAGCGGTTGCATCTTCCTCAAAGAGCCGATGGCGTATGGCCTATAGCTGATGGCAAGAGAAGCTCGCGCTCATAAGCGACACTCCTCTGCTCCTGCCTCACTTCACAAAGATCTTTTCGCGCTGAATCTTTTCCTGCAATTTCAACAACCCGTCCAACAGCGCTTCGGGGCGCGGTGGGCAGCCGGCAATGTACACATCGACCGGAACGATCTGGTCCACACCCTGCACCACAGCGTAACTGTTGTAGTGATTGCCGGAGGTCGCACAAGATCCCATGGAGATGACATATCGCGGTTCCGGCATCTGATCGTAGATACGGCGAATGACCGGCGCCATCTTTCGACAGACGGTTCCCGCCACAATCATCAAGTCTGATTGGCGAGGCGATGCGCGGAAGACACCCGCGCCGAATCGATCGATGTCGTAGCGCGAGGAGACGCTCGCAATCATCTCGATCGCGCAGCAGGCCAGGCCGAACGTCATGGGCCATAAAGAAGATTTGCGCGCCCAGCAGACGAGGGCGTCGAGATTCGTCGTCATGATATTGGCATCAAGCTGCCGCTCTAAAAAGCTCATATCTGACCTTGTGAAACGTAAAAGGTGAAACGTGAAAGGAAAGACGGCAGAGCATCGTCCGCACCGTGCACGTGTGACGTCTCTCGTTCTACGGCCGTTAGTCCCACTCCAACGCTCCTTTTTTCCAGGCGTACCAGAACCCGACGATCAGGATGCCGATAAACACGACCATCTCGACGAGCCCCACCAGCCCCAACTTCTTGAACGCCACGGCCCATGGGAACATGAAGACGATTTCGATGTCGAAGATCACGAACAGCATCGCAATGATGTAATACCGGATCGGGAACTGTATCCGGGCGTCGGAGAAGAGCGGGCTGCCGCTCTCGTATGGCGCGAGTTTGGCGCGATAGGGCCGGCTCGGACGAACGATGCGTCCCAGGAGAATCTGGACGGCGCCGAACGCAAACGCGATCACGATAAAGATCAGGATCGGGATGTAGTTCAGCGGTGCGGCTTCGCTACCCATGGTTCATCCGTGAGTCGTGAAAGGTGAAACGTAAAACGACGGCTGCCACGATCATGCCCATCCCTGTTCCTGTCATGCAGCCGAGCGCGCCGTCAAAATCGATCCGAAGAACGGCTGGAACTTCAGTCCGTCCAACTCGGGCTTGGCCATGCCCTTGTGCTGTATCAACACTTTGAATGTGCGACCCATGCCGTCCGGCCGCAGCAGGTGTATCGCCGCGTAAAACTCCGGCGATTCCGGCTGGAGCGATTCCAGCAATTGTTCGGCGCCCAAGCCGATCAAGAAACTCATCTGATTCGTAAATCCGGTGACATCCAATCCGGCCTGTTGACCCGTTTTCGCCAGGGCGGTGAAGTCCACGTGGGCGGTCATGTCCTGCTCACCCACCCGGTCGTACGCGTCTTCAGAGGTGGTTTGGTGGTAATAGCAGAGGAACGTGCCGTTCTTGCGGTCCGGGCCATAGAGGTCTTCGTCGGTGTGGCCGTAATCGATCGTCAGCACGGCGCCGCGCGCCATCACCTGTGCCACCTGCGTCATCCAATCGACCGCGTCGAGATTGATTTCAGCCCGATAGCCGTCCGGCAGGTTGATCCCGCCCTCTCGCAGGTAGGCCGTCAGTTCAGTAGAGAGGGGGCGATAGATTTCGCGAAATCCGTCCTCGTGAGACTCGACATAGACCTCCTGCGGCCGGCCGTCGAGCACTGCAAGCCGGTGAACAGGAAAGGCATCCACCAGTTCATTCGAAAAAAAGAGTCCGGTGACACTGTTCGGCGGCAGATCTTCCAGGCGGTCGAGCCACGCCACGCGACCGGCCTGTCCCCCCCAGGGTGCCAGGTTGTGTTGCTGCTGGGTGCGCATCGTGGCGCTACGTTCGATCAGGATGTAGCGGAGACGGTCGCCGAGGTTTGCGGGCGCGTTTCGGCAAGCAGTCAGGAAATCCCGCGCCAGCAGCCCCTTGCCCGCTCCCATCTCCACTACGGTGAAGGGGTCCGGATGCCCGAGGAAGGCGTCGAGTTGCTGTGCCTGTCTGGCTAACGCCTGGCCGAGGATTGGATGCACGTCGGAACTCGTGTAAAAATCACCCGACCATCCGATGCGTTCCTGGGTTGGATCATCGACGGGGCGAACATAGTAGCCGTACTGCGGATGGTACAGGGCAAGGTCCATAAAGCGGGCGAACGGAATCGGACCAGTGGCTGCGATTTCAGCCCTGATTTCCGCCAGGAGTTGTGGATGCCCAGTGCTCAAAGTGACACCACCCTTGTCGGTAGTCGCCTCCCGTTTCATGCGCCATCGCTAGAAACAGCACTTCTACCGGATTCTCTAGTGAAAAGAGGGGGTTAGATTAGCCGCTGCCTCAGCGGCAAGTCAAGGCGAAAAGACCTGATTGAGCAGGAGAATCTCGATGTCGGAGGGCGTGCTTGATCGTTCCGTCGTGAATGAAGCGGGATTGCCTGTCCGCTGTTACGCTCCGTGGCACTTCTTGAATTTTTTCCCGCTCCCGCAGGGGCAGGGATCGTTGCGACCGGTCTTGTCCGCCTGGCTCTGGACGCTTTGCGGGACCGGCTCGTCGCTGCGGTTGAGCACCATCCGCGGCGGTGGGATCGGCTCGGGTGCGGGAGGCGGCGGTTGCTCGCCTCGCACGGCCTGGACGCGGAACATCCGCTCCAGCACATCCGACTTGATCCGGTCCATCATGGAGGAGAACATGTCGAACCCTTCGCGCTTGTATTCGATCAGCGGGTCCTTTTGCCCATACCCACGCAGGCCGATGCCGTCCCGCAAATGGTCCATGCCCAGCAAGTGATCTTTCCAGTGGTGGTCGATCACCTGGAGCAGCAGCATCTTTTCCAGATACCGCATCAGCTCGGAGCTGAGCTCCTGTTCCTTGTGGTCGTAGGCCCGCCGGACCTGGTTCTGAATGTCCTCGATCAGCGCATCCCGCCCGACGTCTTTGAAATGGTCTGCGACGCTGCCGCGACCCTGCGTCACATCCAACGCGAACTGGCCTTGGAGGGCTTCCCCGAGGCCGTTGAAATCCCATTCTTCCTGATACTGATCGGCCGGGCAGTAGGTATCCACGAACGCGTTCACGATGTCTCGCATCATGTCGTGAATATCCTGCTGGATGTGTTCGCCGGCCAGCACGGCGTGGCGGTGCTGGTAGATCACTTCCCGCTGCTTGTTCATCACGTCGTCGTATTCGAGGAGCTGTTTGCGGATTTCGAAGTTGTGCGCCTCGACCTTTTTCTGCGCGTTGGCGATGGCCCTGGTGACCATGCCGTGTTCGATCGGCACGCCTTCTTCCATGCCCAGCTTGAGCATCAACTGGGAGACGCGCTCGGAGGCGAAAATGCGCATCAGATCGTCTTCGAGCGACAGGTAAAAGCGCGAGGAGCCGGGATCGCCCTGGCGGCCGGCGCGGCCACGGAGCTGGTTGTCGATGCGGCGGCTTTCGTGCCGCTCGGTGCCGAGGATATGGAGCCCCCCGGCGGCGACTACTTCCTGCTTGTCCTTTTCGCAATCGGTCTTGATCTCGTCGTAAATTTGTTTCTTCCGCTCGTCCGTCAGCGTTTCGTCCTGGTACAGGATGCGTTTGAACAGGAAGTCGGCGTTGCCGCCGAGTAGAATGTCGGTGCCGCGGCCCGCCATGTTGGTGGCGATGGTGACGGCATCTTTGCGCCCCGCTTGCGCGATGATCTCCGCTTCTTTCTCATGGAACTTGGCGTTCAAGACATTGTGCTTCACGCCGTTTCGGCTGAGGTAGCCGGAGAGCCGCTCGGATTTTTCAATGGAGACGGTGCCGACCAGGACCGGCTGCCCACGCTGGTTGCAGTCCTTGATTTCCTCGACGATCGCCGTGAATTTTTCTTTTTCCGTCCGGAAGACGACGTCGGCGTAATCCTTGCGGACCATCGACCGGTTGGTCGGCACGACGTTGACGTCCAGATTGTAGATCTTGGCGAACTCTCCCGCTTCCGTGTCGGCCGTACCGGTCATGCCGGCCAGCTTTTTGTACATACGGAAGTAGTTCTGGAAGGTGACGGAGGCCAGGGTCTGGTTCTCGTTGGCGATCTTGACGCCTTCTTTGGCTTCCACGGCCTGGTGTAACCCGTCGCTCCACCGGCGACCCGGCATCAATCGGCCGGTAAACTCATCGACGATGATGACCTCGCCGTCCTTGACCACATAATCGACATCGCGCTTATAGAGTGAATAGGCCTGGAGCGCTTTCACGACGTGGTGGACCAGGTCCATGTGCTGCAGGTCGTAGAGATTGTCCACGCCCAGCAGTTTCTCCACGCGGACGTTGCCCTCTTCCGTGAGTGAGGCGGTTTTGGTCTTTTCTTCGATCGTATAGTCGTGCTCCGCCTTGAGCTGCGGGATGATCGAATTGATGCGGTAGTACAGATCGGTCGTTTGATCGGTGGGACCGGAGATGATCAAGGGCGTGCGCGCTTCGTCGATCAGAATGCTGTCGACTTCGTCCACGATGGCGAAGTTCAGCGGGCGCTGGACGCATTGGCTCAGGTCGCTGACGATCAGGTTGTCGCGCAGGTAATCGAACCCGTATTCGTTGTTGGTGCCGTAGGTGATCTCGGCGCGATAGGCCTCGTGCCTGGTGCAGGGCCGCAAATCTTGCAGACGCTTGTCCGACGCTTCATAGGTCGGATCGTATAAAAAGGATGCATCGTGCTGGATGATGCCGACGGAGAGGCCCAGCGCGTGATAGAGCTGCGCCATCCATTGGGCGTCGCGTTTGGCCAGATAATCGTTGACGGTGACCAGGTGGGCGCCTTTGCCTTCGAGCGCATTTAAATAAAGAGGCAATGTGGCGACCAGGGTCTTGCCCTCACCGGTCTTCATTTCGGCGATCCGGCCTTTATTCAGGATCATGCCGCCGATGAGCTGCACGTCGAAATGCCGCATATTCAACCGACGACGGGACATTTCCCGGCAGACGGCGAAGGCTTCGGGCAGAATATCGTCCAGCGTGTCTCCGTCTTCGAGACGTTTCTTGAACTCTTGCGTCTTCTCGGCCAAAGCCTGGTCGGATAGGGGCGTGAGGCTCGATTCGAGTCCGTTGATGCGCTCGACGATCGGGCGCAACGCTTTGATCTCGCGGTCGTTTTTGCTTCCGAAGATGATGTTCAGGACTTGGGTCAACATGCAGACGTACCTTTATTCACAGGAACCTTCTCACGGGCGAGACTCACCCTCTGAGCATGGGCTCGGCGGCGGAGTATACAGGAATGCATAGGGGAATCCTACCCAAACTGTGTTGAAGGTCTCAACTGCTTTGCAATGAACGGAGTCGACGGGCCTCCCGTCGTTGCTTTCGCATGCGCTGCGATTTATAGTGAGGCTCACCGCTTCGCCGGCTCTACAGGCGAAGGTCACCCACGGATTCCACTGCGGATTTCGATGCGGCAAGGGGCCATCTTCTCTCTCAGTCTCATCACGAGCGTTCCGCTCTTCTGCCTGGTTGTTCTCGTATCCCAGGTTGAGTTATCGGCGGCCTCGCCCACGTCATCTGAATCGGCCCGGCGCAGTTATGAGCGGGGCGTCACGTTGTTTCGCGAAGGCAATGCCGACGGCGCGATCGAGGCATTGAAGAAGGCCTTGGCACAGAATCCCAAGCTGGCCGAGGCCTACCATGTGTTGGGACTCGTCTATTTCCAGAATAAGCGCAATCCCGATGAGGCGATCCAGGCCTACAAGCAGTCGCTGAAATTGGGGCCGGCTTCCGCGGAGATTCTGAACGATCTCGCCGATGTGTATCTGGCGCAAGGGCGTGGCAGCGACGCGGAGGGGGTGTTGCGGCAGGCGCTGGATATCGCGCCTGGAAACGAAGAGGCCCATCTGGATCTGGCGCGCCTCTATGAAGAGCGGCATGATCGCGCGAATGCCGCGAAGATGTATCAGTCCCTCCTGCGGGTGCGTCCCGACCATGCCGATGCCCTGTATCATTTAGCGAGTCTCTACGACAGTCAAGGGGACCTCAGGCTGGCCCGCGAGTATTTGTCCCGTCTTACACAGGCGAACCCCGGGCATGCGGATGCCTGGTATCTCCTCGGGCGACTGGCCGAGCGCGGCAACGACCTCAACGCCGCCGCCACTGCATTCAAGGAAGCCATTGCGGTCAAGGCCGATCTGGTCGATGCCCATTACAACCTGGGGTTTGTCTATCGGAGTCAGGGACTGCTGGCAGAAGCCGAACGGGAATTCCTGGAGGTGATCCGGTATCGCCCCGAATATGCGGAGGCCCATTTAAATTTGGGCATGGTCTACACCAGCTTGAACCGGCTGGAGGAGGCGGAGAAGGAGCACGAGCGAGCGGTGGCCCTCAAGCCTCAATCGGCGGAGGCCCACTATAACCTCGGGGTCTTTTACGAGCTTCATCGCAAGGACATGGGGCGGGCGCTGGCGCAATACCGGCGCTATCGGGATCTCGGCGGCCGGGACGAGAGGGTCGAGCGCATCATCGGCATAGGCGGGCCGTAACCGGCCCCGGCCGAACGACCCTTGGAGGCCAAAAAGTTGCGTTGACGCTCCGTCGGTCAGTTTGTTACCATGCCCCCCATATTCTCGGTCCTGCTCTATGCGTAGTCCTCATTTTAGAAGCATCGTCTGGGTTGTCGCTTTCGCCGTCATCGCTTTATTGGCAGTGACGACCGGGAGTGCGGTCGCGCACGAACTTCAACATGCCGCGCATCACGATGCCGGCATGCATGGATCCGGCATTTGTGCCTGGATGTGTGCGACGGCCGGGGTGCATGTGGTGACCCCCGTTCATTCGACGCATCTGTTCACCGTGGCCGGTGACGCTTCGTTCCGCTCTGACACTGTGCTCTTACCCCAGCGACTCGCCCCGAGTCGGCCTCGCGCTCCACCCCTGTTCGCCTAATCCAAGTCTCCGTTGTGCCTGTCCCGCTCCGCGACGCACTGTCGCAGAGCCCGAGGAAACAGTTCGGCGAGGTGTCTCGCATGCTGTGGGTGCATTCCTTCTTTCAGCTCGTCGGAATACGAGGACACTGCGATGGTCCCTGTGCGTGAGATCGGCGTTGCCCTGTGTGGTGCTGCGACCCTGCTGACCCTCGTCGGCTTCAGCAGCGGAGCCTCTGCCCACAATGAATCCCAGGCTGTCACGATGCTCGGGGCGCCGCTTACGCTCGTCCAGTCCACCACGGCGCTTTCTCCCCCCACGCTTCGGTTTCATCGCGATGGACGTTTGCACGCGGCCTGGATTGAAAAAAACGGGGTGCAGGGGGAGGTGAAGGCCGCAGCTATTCCCGCTGATCACTCGTCGGTCGCCCAGGTGTCCGTCAATCCGCCGGGTGCCGGGCCGGAAGCCGTGCATCAATCACCGGGTTTCGCCATAGGCGGTGACGGAGAACAGTTCGTCACCTGGTCATCCGCCAATAAGAACTCCGGAGCATTATTCGCCTCGGATCTCCAGCTGGCTCGATCCGCCGACAGGGGTGCACGTTTTGTTCAGTCGCCGGTGCAGGTCAATGACGATGGCGTGGCTATTTCGCATACCTTCGAGCATGTGGTTGCCGGAAAAAATGGCGAGGTCTATGTCGCATGGCTGGATGGGCGGAGCAAGGACCGGAGCGGGGCGGGGATCATGTTCGCTTGCTCGCCGGACCATGGCGCCACGGTCGGCAAGAATCTCGTCCTCGACGGAATGGCCTGTCCCTGTTGTCGTCCGATGCTCGCGCAGGCGCCGGATGGGTCGTTGTGGGTCGCCTGGCGTAAGACCTTCGAGGGCAATGTGCGGGACATTGTGGTTGCGCGTTCGACCGACCAGGGCCGGACCTTTTCCCCGCCGACCGTCGTCAGTCGGGACGGATGGGTATTTGACGCCTGTCCCCATCGGGGTCCCTCGATCGCATTCGATGGCCGAGGACGCCTCTACATCGGGTGGTACACCGAGGGCAAGGACGAACAGCCGCGCCTCTTCATCTCAACATCGGACGATCAGGGCGCGACGTTTTCCGCGCCGGTGGCGCTGCACAATGCCGCAACCTCTCTGCCGGACAATCTCCACATGGCCGTCCATCCGGATGGTCGGGTCGTGGCGGTGTGGGAGGAAGTGACGGGGGTGCGGAAGCGCGTGGTGATGCGGGTTTCTGACGATCGCGGGCAGACATTCGGCCCGATGCAGACCTTGAGCCGCGGCTCCAAGGCCGAGCATCCGACCGTGGCTATCCACGACAGTGGAGCGGTGGCATTGGGCTGGACCGAACATGCCTTTCCGCACAACAGAATTATCGTACAACAAGGGCAATTGTCGCGCGTGGTGACACCCTAGCGCGGCACCGGAAGTGCGACGACAACGACGGAATAATTCGCAGGATGCTCAAAAAGGCCGTCCAGCAAGGCCGCAGCAAGCGAAGGGGCGAAGCGTACTGTTCCCGTACGGTGAGGCTCTGAACGCCGCGAGAACGAAGCTGGCGGACTTTTTCAGCATTCTGCAGGAGCAAGGGGAGGAGTCATGAAGACGCAGGTGGATCGGCGAGTGGGACGGATGGGGCTGTACGGGTTGGTGGGATTGGCGCTCATGCTGTGGGCGCCGGGCGTGTCCGCCGCCGATGGAAAGGCGGAGAAGTCTTTCACTATTGCAGTGACCGACCAGCAGGGGGTCGAGACCGAGCTGAAGAACGGCATCTTCTATTGGGAAGAAAAAATGAGTGAGACCTCGTTCGTCCCGCATGAGTTGCGGCACCTGCCGGCCAAGCGCGGCACGGCAACGGTCAATATCAAGTTCGACCAGATCAAGCAGATTGAGATCAAGCTCGGCGCCGACAAGACTGCGCCGGCCATGACGGTGACCTTAACGAACGGCAAGAACGGGGAATTTACGCCTGCCGTCAGCGGCAGCTTCAAGGGCGAATCGGATTTCGGCCAGGTCGAAGTACCGATCGGATCTGTATCCAAGGTGATGTTCAAGTAAGGGCGGAACGTCTCGTTTCGAAAGGACGTGTCCCATGGAGAATGTGCTCGTGGCGCAATCGTGGCAACCGAAGCGGTCGATGACAGGGTGGGGAGTCTCGTTCCTGTTGCACGCCTGCCTCGCGCTTGCCGCATTCGGGCTGATGCCGACAATGGCCATGATGGCGGAGAAAGAGCCGTTCAAATGGGATGTGGCGCTGGTCGAGGCTCCGCGCGAAGTGGTGCGCCAGGAAGAGCCGGCTCCGGTCCCGGAGGTGCAGCCTCCCGCTCCGACTCCCGTAAAGCCGCGACCTGAGCCGGTGCGTGCCGTGCCACCGTCGCCTCAGCCGGTGCAACGTCAGGTCGAAACGCGGGTGGTGCCGCAGGCGATCCAACGTGAGGTGCAGCCGGTCGTCGAAACCGTTCGTCCGCAGGAGCAGATTCAGCCGGCCAGGGAAGTGGTGCAGGTACAGGCGAAGCCCAACGAGCCGCAGGAGATTCAAAAAACGGAGCCGTTGATGCAAGCGGCGGTGCCTGCCGAGGTGGTACGGGAAACCGCCGCAGCCGTCGAGCAGACGGTGGTGGAGGCGGCGCCGGTGACCGCTCAGACTTATCAGGCCCAGGCGGTGGTCAGTGCGCCGTCGGTGGTGGAGACGAGGTCTGAACCGATCGTCACGGCGAGCGCTCCGGTCGTGCAGGCTGCTCCGGCGACTGAACCGGCTCCGTCGGGTCCGGCCCCGGCCGTGGAGGCCGTCGCCGCCGTCAGTGAGCCGGTGGCCGCTCCTCCGGCTCCGGCGGAACCGGTCGCTGCCGCCCCTGCGCCAGTGGCTGCAGAGCAGCCGGATCCAGCGACGTTACAAGAACATCAAGTCGTGGCGCGCGTGGCGACGCCGAGGCCTGCCACCAAAGCCGACTATGGGTGGCTGGCCGAATCGCTGCATCGCCGCATTATCGAACTCCGGCATTATCCCAGCACCGCGCGCTTGAACGGCTGGGAGGGCAAAGTCGTCTTGAAGGTCTCGATCCGCCAGGACGGGCAGCTGAAAGATGTCGAGGTGGTGAAAAGTTCAGGGCATGAGTCGTTGGATCAGGCGGCGATGGAAGCGGTGCGCCGCGCCTGTCCGCTGCACATGAAACATGAATTGACCGCGCCGATGGTCGTGCTGCATCTGCCGGTCAGTTACAGTCTGAACCGATAGGATCGGTCTGGAGGGTACATTATGCATGGTCGATCACAAGTCTGCCGGTTGCTAACACGAGTTCAAAGGCACCCTGTACGAAATATGCTTGTAACGGCGTTGTTGCTGTCGAGTCTTGCAGGATCGGTCTGGGCGATGGGCTCACGGCCGCCGGCTGCCGGCATGCCGGCCAGCGGGTTCTCGCTGACTGACCTCAACGGCAAGACGCATAGTCTGGAACAATACAAGGGGAAGGTTGTATTGCTCAATTTCTGGGCCACCTGGTGCAAGCCCTGCACAACGGAAATGCCCGCGATGCAGACGGCATACGATCAGCTGCGTGAGAAGGGATTTGTCGTGTTAGCGGTGAACGAGTTGGAAGACGAAGGCAAGGTTCGCGAGCACATCGCGGCCTACAAACACACCTTTCCGGTGCTTCTCGATCAGGAAAACAAAGTGGCCAACCAGTACGGGGTCTTCGGCTTGCCTGTGAGCGTGTTCATCGATCAGCACGGGGTGGTGCAGGAATACATTAAGGGTGGGTTACTGACGGAAGTCAGGATCCACGATATCGTCGGTCGGATTCAGAGCGCAGCGCCTGTAAAGGCAGCGGCGCTTCGTTAAGGGTCTATGACCAGGACGCAGCACATCATGGTGAGTGTTCTGTTAGCCGGCTCGTTGCTGGCGCTCCAGGGGCTTGTCTATCCCCATGCGTTGGAACATGTATCGCACCATGCCCGGCATGGGGCCGACGTGCACAGCACTGTGCTCTGTTCCTGGATGTGTGCGGCCGGACAGGATCTCGATATCGTGGTAGGGTTGTTTCACGTCGCTGTCCCCCTGATCGGTCACGTCGATCCCCTGGTGTCCGATTCGTTGCCGGTCGAGTCTTCCGCCCTGTGGGCCTCGCGGGGGCCCCCCGCTCCCTCTCTTTCCTGAACCGTTTTATCGGTTCAGAACCGTCATCCATTAACTAGTCACTGCGGAGGGTATGCCGGAGGCTGATGTCGGCTTCAGGTGTCATTTTGCAGCATCCTCCGCGTCCCAAGAAAGGATCGTGTGTCATGCGGTACCCAGGTAGAAGATGGCTCGTGTCCCTGTTGAGTGCAGTGAGTGTGTTCGGTGTTGGCGTCGCCTCGGCGCCGTCGGCCCATGCGGCCTGCGGCGCCGTGACCTGTTTTGTGGTGATCGGATCGCAGCAGCAGGTGCCCCAAGCCGGCCTGCTGACGTTTAATTCAATCTACAACTATACCCCCATGCGTTTGTTGGACGGGACGTCGGGCATCATTCCCGCCATCAACCAAGATCAGCGTCGTCTGATTCTCGATCACCATCAGGAAACCCGCACAATCACTCAGACGATGACCTTTGATTTGAACTACGGCATTACGGATCGATTCGCTGTGCAGGTCACCATTCCCTATCTCTGGCGAACGCATCGCCACATGGACGCCCTAGGGGAGGGTGGGGAGAACGGCAACGGCGAGCCGGTACACTTCGGGGACAACAATGTCGGCGACATGATTCTCACTGCGAAGTACAACATTCTGCCGACTCTTCGGAGCATGCTCGTCGCAGGGTTCGGCGTGCAACTTCCGACCGGGAGTACGCAAACCAAGGACAGCGAAGGTCATGTCATGGAGTCGCCGACGCAATTGGGGCGCGGCAATGTGGGGTTGATCGGGTCGCTGTACCAGACCTACGAATTGATCCCTCATCGGCTGAATCAATTTTCCTATGCCAGTTATCGCCATACGTTTCGGAACAATGACGGCTATCAATTCGGGGATGAGTACAATTTGAATATCGGCGCCAATCTGGTCACGCTGCCGTGGTTGGTGCTGATGGGACAGGTCAATTGGCGGTACTTGACGCATGACAATATCAGTGCCTCCCTCGAGCAGTCGGCTCCGACGGGTAATGGCGGCGGGGTCGATCCGGCGGTAGTCGACGCGCTTATTGCGAATCGTCGAGTGCCCGGCACCGGGTCGACGTACTTGGCGTTCTCGCCGGGGTTTCAGGTCAGCTTGGAAGGGTTGATCGATTCCCCGCTCACGAAAATGACCTCCGTGTATTTTTATTCGCAGATTCCCATTGCCCGGGATTCAAACAATAACCTGGCGCAGGGCACCAGTTTCATTTTCGGTCTCACCAAGTCCTTTCAAATGGTGAAGTCGTGAGCCGACCGAGAACATCGTTCTTGGGGGTGGCTCACGAAACCAAGGGGAATAAAGGAAGTCGCCATGTGCTCCAGTAACTGGGTTAGAGAGGGGTTTTGTTCGTTCATGGCCGTGACCGGTCTGTGGTGTATGACGACCGGGGGGGCGGTCTGGGCGGAGCCGCTCAGCGAGTTTCAGCATAGTCCCAAGCAGGTGACCGAGCACAAAGTGAAGAGCCTGGTGGGTCCGTCCGTGCAGGTGGATGAACAGGGACGGATCTCCTTGGCCTGGATGGAAGAGGATAAGGATGTGCGGTCGGTTCTCTACGCCCGCAGCACAGAGGCCGGCGGGCCGATGGGAGCGCCGGTGCGCATCAACCGTCCGGAAGACGTGCCCTATTGGCGGCAGGAAGCGCCGACTCTGGTGGTGTCCGGGGACGAGGTGTTTGTCACCTGGGGGCTGACGCATCCGAAATCCACTCTGGAGCAACCCCTCGCGACGGAGTTGCGGCTCAGCCGGTCTACCGATAGCGGCAAGACGTTTCAACCCTCGGTGCTCGTGAACGACGATCCGGGCGTCATTCAGCATACCTTCGACGCCTTGCATCGCGATGCGGATGGCCGGTTGCACCTGTCCTGGATCGATAAACGCGAGGGGAAAAAAGAGTCGGGCACCTACGTGGCCCGGTCGTTGGACCGGGGCGCGACGATCACCACGAATCTCAAGGTGGACGAGGGGACCTGTGTTTGCTGCCGCACGGCGGTGACGAGCGGCCCGGAGGGGATGGTCTACGTGGCCTGGCGGAAGATATTCGAAGGCAATGTTCGAGAAACGGTCGTGGCGCGTTCGACGGACCACGGGGAGACCTTCGAGGCGCCGGTGATCGTGGGGCACGATCAATGGGTGTTCCCGGCTTGCCCGCATCGTCCGGCCTCGATGGGTGTCGACCGGCAGGGTCGTCTGTACGTGGTTTGGTACACCGAAGGAACGGACGAAATCCCCGCCGTCTACATCGCCTATTCAGACGATCGCGGGAAGAGCTTTTCTGAAAAGCGGAAGTTGAACGTCTCGAAAAACACCTTTCCCGACCATCCGCAGATTGCGGTCGATCCGGAAGGGCGGATCGTGGCGGTGTGGGAGGAGCAGGCCCCGGTCAAGCGGGATGTGGTGATGAGCGTTTCGATGGATCGTGGCGCCACGTTTACGACGCCGCACAAAGTGAACGACAGAAAAAGCCAGACTCCGGTCGTGGCGGTGAATAGTCAGGGCCTGTTTGCCTTGGCTTGGACGGAGCATGGCATGCCGGGCCATAAAATGGTGATGCAGACCGTGAAGGTCCCTTCGGTGAAGGTGGCGACTGAACCGGTGCGATAGCCGGGCGGGTTTGTGATTGGAGCGATGATGCCGACGGGATTGTTCAGGGGCCTCATGTTGGCGGTTGTGCTGAGCACGACGGCCGGTCCTGTGTGCGCGGAAGATCCCTTCGCCGCGTTGAAAATCGCGCGGGTTGCACCGGGCACTGCCGCTGCGGCCTTCGAGTTGCCATCACTTGACGGACGCACAGTGCAACTCGCGGACTTGAAGGGGAAAGTCGTCGTGGTGAATTTCTGGGCCACCTGGTGCGGGCCCTGCAAAGAAGAAATGCCGGCCTTCGAACGGCTGCGGCAGCAACTGGACCCCGACCGCTTCGTTGTGCTGACCATCACGACCGACTTGCAGCGTGCCGGCATCAAACAGTTCCTCGCCAATCTCAACGTGCACCTTCCGGTGTTGTTCGACGAACAGCAGGATGTCTCGCAGGCCTATCTGGTGCGTGCCTTGCCGACCACGGTGTTCATCGATCGGCAGGGAGCCTTACTGGGCCGCGCTGTCGGACCGCGTGAGTGGGATGCGCCGAACGCGGTGCATGCGTTGCAGGGGCTGATGCCATGAATCGTTTCAAAACACCGTCCGTCGGACTCGCGGCCGCTCTTGCGGGGATCTATCTGGTCCTGGCCACGTTCTCCATGGCCTGCGCCTTCGACCATGCCGATCCGATGCCGGCCGGCCATCATCACAGCGGAACGGTGTCCCACTCCAGTTTCTGTGTCTGGGCTTGTCAGGCCAATCCCACGTCGGATGCTGCGGCGTCCGCGCTGGTGCTTCATCCGTTCCTCGTGGTCGCGTTGTTTGTCGAGCGCGATCATACCGTCATCGCCGGCGGCGCGGGCTTCCACGCCGCTTCTCGCGCGCCACCCGTTCAGTCGTAATTCCATTTCAGATCGCTAGGTGTTCTAGCAGCTATTCTCGTCCGTTCAGACAGGGGCGGGAAGGGTATGTCTCTGCTGTCGTGTGCACAGTTGTGCCAGGAGGACGTGTATGTGGACCCGTCAGTATTCATCTCACATTCAATTCATTGTGCTCTTTACTATCATTGCGGCGCTGCCCTTGAGCGTCTCCCAAGCCGTTGCGCAGGAAGAGGCGGCCGCCGGCGCGGTGGTTGAAACAAGCGCGCGGGAGCGCGACTTGAGGGATCAGCTGCAGAACATTCTCCATGAACTGGAGGAACTCCACCAGGCGCCCGCGGCGGGTGCGACCGCCGTGCCGGTACAGCCGTCGGTGGTGCAGGAACCATCGTCGGAGGGAAAGGCCGCCGAAGCGGTTCCGCAATTTGAACTGGCCGACGTCAGCATCATCAGCGACCGGGTCGTGAAGCGTCCTGAAGGAATTGCTTTATCGGCAACTCCACGTAGCGAGACGGAATCGCAACCGACCCGGAATATGCGGGAATCTCTGGAATCTATTCCGGGCGTGATTCTTCGCCAGCGCAATGGGCCGCGCGATTTTCAGGTTTCTATTCGCGGCTCAGGTTCGAAAAACGGTTTCGGAGTTCGAGACGTCAAATTCTATGAGGACGGAATCGGGCAAACACAATCGGATGGGTTATCCCGCCTGGACATCCACGACCCCTGGTTTATGGAAAGCACAGAGGTGGTGAGAGGCGCGTCATCTTCTCTCTACGGGAACTATGCGTTGGGTGGCGCGGTACATTTCAAGACCCGGCGAGGGAAAGACATCAATGGAGTGGAGACCTTCGTCACGGGCGGGTCCTACGGCTATCAAAAATACGCGGTGGCGATCGGAAAAGAATACACCAATCTCGATGCCTCCCTGTTCGCCAGTTATGCCCGAGAGGACGGATTCCTGCCGCATAGTGAGTACGACACAGCGACGATCAATCTGAACTTACGATTCAAGATCGACGACAAGCAGAATTTTTATTTCAAAGCGATCAACAACGATCTGGATGCCCGTTCCCCTGGGCGTTTGACGCAACGACAGTTCGATCAAAACGAACGCCAACTCGGCGGCATTACGAACGCCACCACAAACCCTGAAACGTTGCATTCCAAGCGGCGGGACAGACGGACAATTGTTGGCGGTCTATACGAGCGACAGATCAACGCCAATACGTTGCTCCAGATCGAGGGCGACTACGATGTGAAAGACATCAATCAGCCGGTCAGCACCAATATCAACCCGAATTTCAAACACTATTCCAACCTCATTCACGATGGGGAGTTGATGGGGATGCCCCTGAGAAGTACGGTGGGGTTCTTTTTCGACTATATGGAGCAGGAAGGAGGCAGTTACCGCAACCTGAACGATCGCACGGCGACGTTCGGCCCGCTTCAGCAGCAGACCAGGCTCACGCAGAAAAATATCGGCGCGCGGTTCCGGGAGGAGTTGCAGTTTGCCCCCAAATGGATTGCGGCGGCGGGATTTAATTACGAAAACTCACGAATCTCCGGCATCGTGACCAACTACACGACGACGGCGACGACCAGCACATTTGCCAGCCGAGTTGCCGTGGACAAGACGTACGATAACTTTGCGCCGGAGGTATCGCTCACCTTCAAGCCCACCCAGGACACGCGTATCTGGACTCGTGCTTCGACGGGCTATGCAATCCCTGGCCTCGGTAACCTCACAACCGCTTTGGACGGCAACCCCGGATTTAATCCTGACTTGAAGCCGCAGAAGAATTTGAATATCGAGCTCGGAACGAATTCCTGGCTATCGAAACAATTCAATATCGAATTGGTCGGCTTCTGGATTTTCTTCAAGGACGAAATCATCAACCAGAGCGTCCCGTTGTCTGCTGTGACGAACGGGAGCTTCGCTACCAATGCCGACGAGTCGCAATATCGAGGGATTGAATTGGCGTGGAAGTATCTCCCGGATGTGGCGCCCGGTTTGAGTTGGAGCGGCGCGTTTACGCACATGGAAAGTAAGTACGTGAAGTTTACCGATCAATTTTCTGCCGGTGGCGTGATCACGCGCATCAATCAGGCCGGCCATCAGATACCGGCTGTGGAGAAGAATGTCTTGAACAGCAAGATTGCCTACAACCATGCCGGGTCCGGCGTCGGGGCGTGGGTCGAGGGGACGTGGGCGGATAGCTTTTTCATCAACAACAATAACACGTTGGGTTCTCCGAGCTATATCCTTATGAACACAAACCTCAACTACACGTATCCGGTGCGTAACAGCCGGTTCATCAAGTTCGTGAAGGCCTATGTCGAGCTCGACAATATTTTCGACAAGAAATATGCGGCCTCCGGCACCGTGGTGGCCGATAGCACGGCTGACGCCAACAAGCAGGCGTTCCTGCCCGGCTATGGCCGATCCGTGTATGTCGGTGTGACGTTAGGATTCTTTTAGAGAGCAATTCGGGACAGGCCCCTGTCCCGGGCTGCCACGCTTAACAAGGAGGTTGCCATGAACAAGCAACTACTGCGGGTCGGTGAAGCGGCGGATGTGTTGGCGGTGAGCCGCTGGACGATTTATCGGTGGGTGGAGGAAGGGCGGTTGGAGGGCACCAAGATCGGCCGAGGAAGCCTCAGGGTGTTCCGCACGTCGCTGGACCGGTTGGTGCAAAACAATAAGACGCAGGAAATGAACCTGACTGTTTGATGTGTGCGTTGCAGGGACTGCGATCGGCCGGTAAGAAGGCCGATGCGGGCTTGTGTGCTCGGGTGAGAGGATCTATGCATCGCATTCTGTTGTGTCTTGTGTTTCTGCTGGCCGGTTGCGCGGGAGGGACGGGCCTGTCCTCATCGTCGAAGGCCTCGCACCAGACCGGGCCGTCTGGGAGCGATTCCTATGTCTTCACCAACGGCCGATGGTTCGACGGACAGGGGTTTCAGGCAGCCACCTGGTATTCAGTGGAGGGACGTTTGACGCGTACCCCGCCGCAGGGGCGGGTCGAAACGGTGGACCTCTCCGGCCTGTTCATCGTCCCGCCGTTCGGGGAAGCGCACAATCACAACGTGGAAGGTCCGTGGAATGTTCAGGCGGTGGCAGAGCGGTATCTCAAGGACGGCGTGTTCTACGTGAAGAATCCGAACAACGTCCGGGACTTTGCATTGCAGATTCGAAGCGCCGTCAATCAACCGACGAGCATCGATGCGACCTTCGCCCATGCCGGATTGACGGGGCGGGGCGGCCATCCCGTTGCGCTGTATGAGGACGTCTTGCGGACGAGCCGATACGAGCCGGTGATCGGGACCATCGAGCGGGGGTGGTTTGAGAACCGGTCGTACATCGTGCTCGACACCGATGCCGATCTGGAGACGAAATGGCCGTTGATCACGAGTGGCCGACCTGACTTCCTGAAAGTCTATCTCGTGCATTCCGAAGACGAGGACGCGACCGGAACGTCCGGACAGTCCCCGCAACGAAGCGGTCTCCATCCGCGACTCGTGTCACAGATTGTCGCGAAGGCCCATGCCGCAGGGCTGCAGGTGACGGCCCATGTCGAAACGGCGGCGGATTTTCGCCAGGCGGTTCGTGCGGGCGTCGATGAGATCGCGCATGTGCCGGGATGGCTGGTGAACAGTGCCGCTGATGCGGAGTCCGCCCGACTCACGGAAGCGGATGCTCGGTCGGCCCTGGAACGTCACGTGCGGGTCGTGACCACCGCGGTGGCGGGCAGCGGCATGCCCTCCGTTCCGGGACATCATCCGCACGGGCACCACGAAGGGCATGCAACCGGGCCGACCGATCCTCACTCAACGGCGCCGGATGAATCATGGTCACAGGTTCTCAAGGACAACATTGCGTTGCTCCATCGCGTGGGCGTGCGCGTCGTGGTCGGTAGCGACCATGCCGAGACATCGCTGGCGGAAGTGATGCAGCTGCACCGGTTCCATCTCTTCGACAACCTTACCCTGCTCAAGATGTGGTGTGAGGACACGCCGACTTCGATTTTCCCCGACCGTCGGATCGGGCGATTCGAGGAGGGATATGAAGCCAGCTTTGTCGCGTTGGCCGGCAATCCCGTCGAGGATTTTTCGCAGGTGCAGGGCATCGTGCGGCGATTCAAGCAGGGTGTCAGCCTCGATCATTCCTTCCGTCATGGCGCCGCCCCTTCAGGGGCCGGGCACAGGACTCACTGACAAGTGAGGGGGCCTGGACTGGTCATTCAATAGCATTGGATCTTTTACCATTCATTTGCGCAGGAGGAGTCGAAAGATGAAGTCAGTGGTGTGGTGGGAACGAGGAGCGGCAGTGGCCTGTCTGGCCGCCGCCTTGGTGATGGGGATCGAACCGTCTGTCGCGCGGGCGGCCGAGGAGCCGTCCGATCAGGAAGCGCCGGTCGTCGTGGTCGATGCGGTCGAAGTAAAGGGAAAACGCATCGAAAACGTCGAGGATGTGAAGCAGGAACTTGCTCGCCGGCCGGGCAGCAATATCCTGATCGAGGAAAAGCAGATCACCGAGTCACGCGCGCTCAACTTGCAAGACGTGCTGCAGTTCTCCCCCGGCGTGCGGTTTCAATCGCGTTTCGGCGCCGATGAGGGACAGTTTCAAATTCGTGGTACCTCGTTGCGCAATAATTTCCATCATCGCGGGATCAATATTCTCATCAACGGCATCTTCTTCGGCGATGCCGACGGGTTTTCAGACTTCGAATCGATCGACCTCCTGGCCTACGAGCGCATCGAAGTCTACAAGGGCGCGAATGCGCTGCGGTACGGCGCGAACAGCATCGGTGGCGCGATCAATTTCGTGCCGCGCACCGGGTATAGCGCGTCGACGCTACAGATGCGGATGCTCGGCGGCAGCTTCGGGATGGTCAGCGGGCAGGTGTCCAGCGGCAAGGTCCTGCAGCCCTTCAAGGTGGGCAACATGAGCGCGACGATGGACTATTACATCAGCGTGTCCGGCAATCGCCAGGATGGATTTCAGGATAACAGCCAGCAGGCTCGGGAGCGCATCAACGCCAACATCGGCTTGCAGCTCGGCAACCACCAGGAAATCCGCGCCTACTTTCTGCAGGCGAATGTTGCGGAGCGCATTCCTGGATCGTTGACCACGGGACAGCTCTTTCAAAACCGGCAACAGCCCGGCGGACAGAGCCCTCCCGGCACCCCGCCGTTTTTTGCGTGCAATCAGAATAACCAAGTCTGTAACTACGGGCGGTACTATAACTTGCAGCGTATCGGAATCGCCTACCACAACGAGTTCGCTCCCAATCAATACTTCGAAATCATTCCCTACTTCTCGAACCAGTATGTGGACCATCCTATCTTTCAGACGATCCGACAGGAGAACAACAACGTCGGCGGTGAGTTCCGGTACGTCAACTCCAACTCGTTGTTCGGCAAGAACAACTCGTTCGTCGCCGGATTCCAGCCGCGATACGGCAATCAGCGGCAGCAGCGGTTCGTGAACATCAACGGCAGTATCGGGGCGCTGACGCAAAACTATACGGCCAAGACGACGTATTTCGGGATGTATGCAGAAGATGCGTTTGATGCCACTAAGGATTTCACCATCGTGATCGGCGGCAGGTGGGATTACACCGGACGTCAAGCGACGGTGGATAATTTCGGGCCGGCCGGGAATCCCTTCAATCCCAATACGCCGTCCACGCCGACCGGCACGAACCGGCCGTTACAGCATTTCGATGCGATCAGCCCGAAGATCGGGTTCGTCTATCGGACGACGCCGACGTCGCAATTGTATTTCAACGCCAGCCGGGCCTATGAGGCGCCGCTGAATCTGGAGTTGCTCTCCTCGGTTAATGCGAACGGCACGCCGAATACAGGCTTCTTGAACCTCGATGCTCAGCGGGCATGGCAATTGGAACTCGGTCACCGAGGAACATCAGCGGACAAGCGCTACACCTGGGATGTGACCGTCTACAACCTGGAAATGCAGAAAGAAATTCTGGCCTCGATCATCAACAACCAAGGAACGTTCCAAAATGCGAACGGCACGCGGCATACCGGCGTGGAAGCCGGCGGAGGCATGGTGCTCAAGAAAGGATTGTTTGCGCAAGGTGGAGCAGGCAGGGAAGACAGCCTGCAGACGCGTGTGGCCTACACCTGGTCGCGTTTCAAATTCACCGACGATGTGCGGGGCGGCGGAGCGGTGGGGCCGAATGTGCTGATCGCCAAGGATGGGAATACGGTCGCGGGCGCGCCGGAACATAGCCTGAACGTGGAGTTCCGGTACGACCATCCGTCCGGTTGGTGGATCGCGCCGAATATCGAATGGTCGTTGTCCGGGTTCTATACGGACTACAACAACACGATCAAGAATCCTTCCTATGCGCTCATCAATCTGCGTTCTGGATGGAACATCGACGAGCACTGGACGCTCTTTGCCGAAGGACGTAATTTGACCGACAAGACCTATGCTGGCGCGGTGGTGGTGAACGATCAGCTCAATCGGTATGCCAACGCGGGATTGGGCATCAGCGCATTCGGAGGGGTGGAGTATAAATTCTAACCGGCTGCGGCAGGCAGGGGCCCATCATCGGATGGGCTCCTGCTGTGTGCATTCGCGAAAAGCGGTGACACGGCCATGGGTCACCCCTCGCAGGATGAGGCTGCTCGAAAAATAGGATAGACGCTCGCCGTCCGAACATGTGATAAATAAGGCCGTCGGGTATTCCCGGATATGGGCATGTCCTGGTTACTTCAGGGATAGACCGTGCCGGCCATGTACGGACTTTTTATTTTTTGTGTGCTTGTCTGGAGCGTGGTACCGGTCTATGCCGATTCCAGCTCCGGGCCTCCACCTGTCGAGGCCTTCGCCTCACTTCCTCGCATCGCCTCGATTCAACTCTCTCCCTCGGGTCGGCACCTCGCCGTGCTGCGTCACCATGAGGGGAAGACCTATCTGGATACCCAAACGGTCACGGGGCAGGATGCGCATCGAGTTGTCTCCACGGACAACCAAGAATATGTCATCACCTGGTTCCGATGGGCCAATGACGAACGGCTGTTGGTGAGCGTGCGGGTTGCCGATATACGCGAAGGCGTCGATTCACAGGAAACCCGACTGCTTGCCGTGAACCGGGACGGGACACAACAGAACGGCAATCTCCTTCGAGCGAGCTCCTTCCCGTCGATCTTCGGGAAAAGACACTTCCCTCAATTTCAGGATCGCCTTGTGGGCACCATTCCCGGCGATCCCGGGCATGTCTTGATTGCGCTCGATATCGAACGGCCGTTGTCTCCCGATGTCTACAAATTGGATGTGTATTCCGGCGAGCGGACGCTGGTGCAGGCCAATCCAGGATTGCAGCCCGGGGTACGCAATGTGTTGCAGTGGATAGCCGATCGCCAAGGCCGGTTGAGGGTCGGAGTCGGCCAATTCGGCACCACCGTGCGGGTGATTTACCAAGTGCCGGAATCCACGCTCTGGCGCGACCTGGTCGAGTACGACCTGGCGAAAGAAACCGGAATGTTGCCCTTGGCCTTCGATGCCGACCCGGACTGGCTCTATGTGAGAGATCAGCATCAGGGCAAGGCAGCCATCTTCAAGATGAACGTCGTCGATCGTCGCGTGGATCGTGTCCTCGTTGCCGCCGATGCGAAGCACGATTTGACCGGTGAGTTGGTGTATGCGCCGGGACGCAAGAAAGTGGTCGGGGTCCGTTACAGCGCGGCGGACGAGCGGGTTCTATTTTGGGACTTCGACGCGCAGCGGCTGCAGGCCCGCATCGATCGGGCGATTCCAGGGCGGGTCAACGTGATTCACAGCAGCAGCGACGACGGCCGGCTTCACATCGTGAAATCGAGCGGCGCGGCGCATCCTCCGCAATGGTCGCTCTTCGATGAACACGACGGGCGGACGGTATTGCTCGGCAAGTCGTACCCTGATCTTGAGGCCGCCGGCTTGGTGCCGTCGCGAGAGACGTTCATTACGGCGCGTGACGGAAAAGAAGTTCCGGCATTCTTGACCCTCCCGAAGGATCGGGACGCTCGTGAGCTTCCGTTGATTGTCTTTCCCCATGGAGGACCGGCGTCGCAAGGCCGCGACGCGTTCAATTATTGGACGCAGTGGTTTGTGAGCCACGGGTGGGCGGTGCTGGCCCCGCGGTTTCGGGGGACCGAGGGCTATGGCGATGAGTTGCTTCGGGCCGGGTTCCAGCGTTGGGGACTGGAGATGCAGGACGACGTGACCGACGTGGTGCAATGGGCGATTCGATCCGGACTCGCGAGCGCACATCGGATCTGCATCGTCGGGTCTGGATATGGCGGGTATGCGGCCCTGATGGGTGCGGTGAAAACGCCGGACTTGTACCGCTGCGCCGTCAGTCTGGGCGGGGTGACCGACTTGCCGCAGGTCGTGTCCGACAGCCGTTGGTACCTGAACCAGAAACCGGTGGTCGAACTGCGTATCGGTTCCTGGTGGAGCGACCGCGAGCGGCTCCGCGAGACGTCGCCGGTCTTTCATACGAAGGAGATTCGTATACCGTTGCTGCTGATGCACGGTGCCATGGACCGGGCCGTGCCGGTGTCGCATGGCCGCGACATGGCTGAGGCACTGAAAGCGGCCAACGTCACGACCTATCGATATGTGGAACTCCCGTTTGCCGACGAGCAATTAAGCCGCGAGCAGGACAGGATTCACGTCCTCAAAGAACTCGAACAGTTTCTCACCGCTCACCTCGACTGAATCGTCATCACCGTCGCATCCACAGGCATCTGTCGGTAGGCAGGGGCAATCACGGCGCACGACATATCTACGGCCTGACCTCGACCGCTCCGATCCAAGCTCCGAAGTACCGGACGTTCCTCAATCCGCCTGACATCACCCTCACGTCCGGTGGCCTGGCTCATTCATTTCGGAGCCAGTGACGGCGATGCGCCGGTCAATGTGAACAAGGTCTCACATTTTGTAGCACGCGTGAGCATCCGTCGGTAGACAACTTTTGTGGAACGGCGTAATTGATACAGCACGTGGGAACTATCAGACCATGAACCGACGAACCTCTAAAGCCACCATTGCCGGCCTCGCACTCGGAATCGTCTGGGTGTATGTGGTGCTGGCGCTCGTGGCGCCGGGCTGTTCGTTCGCCCACGCCACCCCGTCGGATGGTCATCATCAGCATTCAGGCACGGAATCCCATTCGACCCTCTGCTCATGGGCCTGTCAGGCGACATCGGATGTCGGCCCGATTTCCCAGGGTGATGTGGGCACTGCCTGGGTCGCTCAATCCCACACGTCGATTACCCCTCCGTTCCTCCTGACTTCCGGGGACCCCTCGTCCCTTCATGCCCGCGCGCCGCCGATCCCCGTGAGGGGATAGTTCGGGCGGGGCGCGCGTCGCCACCGATTCATCGCACAGAGGAATCCGATCCCGTCGTCCAGGCCCAGGGCCGGGCGGGAATCATATCGGTCCCGTGCTCCGCCATGTCCGGGCGTTCGGCCCGAGCTATTTCACTCGAGTATGTTGAGTCCGAGGATGGGATTGCCCTCCGACCCCGGACCACCCGGCAGCGCAGGCGCGTAACCTGTGACCTCCGCTGCCGGTTCCCACGACGGAACCGCGATGTGTTGCATCGGTCCTGAATGGTGGACCCGGTTGTGCGGGAGGCTCGTGCCCCTTCCTGCAGTCGGGGGAGGAGCGGTAACGGGCCGCTCCTATCCACCGCCAAGGTGTTGAAGGGGTAGGAGAGATGGTGGAACAGCCGCTGTTGCGCGTGAAAGAAGCTGCGCAATTGCTCCAAGTCAGCAAGTGGACCATCTACCGTTGGATCGATGAAGGGCGGCTCAATGCCACGAAGATCGGTGGAGGCAGTCTCCGCATTTTTCGTGTCTCCGTGACGGCGCTGGTGGAAGGCAATCGAACGGATCCGCGTCCCCAGGAACCGACGCCGCACCTTAAGGCGGTGCTGCTCGGTGGGCGCAGGGCGATGAAACGATAGATCTGTCGGAAACGGATCCTGGGGTTGTGCACCCTTCTTCAGGATCTGCCTCCCGGGGTGAGTGGGATGGCCTCCCCCTTCACCCCGGCCCTTCGGGGCTCTACGGGCGGTTAGTGCGGCGAGGCCGGACACGGGGGATGCATGGCAGGGAATCGACGGAGTCTGTGGGGGAAGTGGCGCACCATGGCTGATTGCACGAAGAAAACCTCGCACTGGTTACGCATGGCATTGGTGGCCGGCATCGCCTTGTGCGGCGTTGATAGGAGCTGGGCCGCCGGACCTGATGCCTGGAAGCAGTTGTTCCTAGACGGTGTGAAGGCCAGGGAAGCGGCGCACTACGCCGAGGCTGAGCAACTCTTGCAGCGCGCTCTCCGCGAGGCTGAGCAGGCCAACCCCGACGACCCTCGCGTCGCCACGGCCGCCAACAATCTCGGATTGCTGTATCACGACCAGGGCCGTCTCCAGGAAGCGCAATCGTTGTACACCCGTGCGCTCGCCATTTGGGAACAACAATTGGGACCGGAACATGAAGATGTCGCGGCGGCCTTAAACAACCTGGCAGAAATCGCCCATGCCGAAGGCGATTGGGGCCGCGCGGAGCCGCTGTATGAACGGGTGCTGGCGATCGAACGCAAGGTGCTGGGCGCGGCGCACCCCGATGTCGCGATCAGCCTGAACAACCTGGCCGAGTTGTACCGCAAACAGGGACGGGAGGCGGCGGCCGAATCGATGTATCACCTGGCCCTGATTCTCATGGAAGAGGCCCAGGGCACGGGTCACCCCGATCTGGGCCCCGTGCTCAACAACCTCGCGGTCTTGTACAAGGGGCGTGGACTCTATGCCTGGGCGGAACCGTTCTACTTGCGCGCGCTGAAGATGCGCCGCTTGCGATTCGGCGATGAGCATCCGGCCGTGGCGATGAGTTTGAACAATGCTGCCTGTCTGTATCAGGCCGAAGGGCTCTACGCGTCAGCCCAACGATTGTTCGACGAAGCCTTGGCCATTGCCGAGCGCACGTCCGGCCCTCAGGCCTCCTTGACCGGCACCATCGTCGGCAATATGGCGTTTCTCGCCGATCAGCAGGGACTCTGGACCCAGGCCCAGTTGCTGTATCAGCGCGCGCTCGTGATTCAGCAGGAACAACTGGGCTTACAGCATCCCACCGTCGGGTTGTTGGTGGAACGTTATGCACAGGTGCTCGATACCCTCGGGCAGCCGGTTGAAGCCGGATTGTTCGCTGCGCGGGCCGCATCGATCCGTGCGCGGGTTCAGCCTGGATTCGTACGGCAGGGCGCGGCCATGCGCCAGGGGCCTGCGGTCGGAGAACTCACGCGATAGGGAGTGAAGGCGTCAGGAAGGGAGGTGCTCCATGCCGGTTAGTGTTGCGGTGGCGTCACCGCGTCGTGCGGAGATGGCTCAGGGCGCTCAACGCAGGGCGGGGTTGAGCGTGGCGGTCGTGCGATTGCTGGCGGTTGCCCTCGATATCAGCGAGGGCTGGTCCCCGGCGCCTCCTGCTGCGACGCTCTTGATTCCGTTCGGGTATCGGGACTGGCCGAGCGTGACCTCTACGGTGGAATCGCCCGGCGGGCGGAAACGGCTCCGGTTCTACGTGTGCCCCAAGGCGCTGCTCACGCCGGACTATGAATCGTTTCCCGTGGGGACCACGTTCGTCGTGGAGTCCGAGCCCTATCCGGAAGGCCCCGGATCCTATCGGGTCAGGCCGTCTGTGTTTGCCATGGAGAAATGTGCCGGTCTCACGATGGATGGCGCGGGGACGAGGCAGTACGAATCATGGATGTATGCGAGCTGGGATTCACCTGCGCATCAGGGCGCAACGGATCGTGGCCGCTGCGGCGTCTGTCGACTGCCCTGGCTGACGCCCGCTGACATTCGATGATCGGTGTGGACGGGGCTCGATGGTTGGACTGCGCTGACCACGCAGTGAGCTCCGATGAGGGAAGCGTACGCCCATGCGCTTCCCTCTCCCACCATCTTCTTCTCAGTCATGCGTTGTCCTCACGGTGAGTGCGCCTCCTCTTTCCCTACTGAACAAGACGCGGCAAATGCGGTAGAATGCCGCCCAATCGAGTGCCACATCCACTTATCACACAGGAGGAATCATGATGACTGTATTACGTTCAGGTATGCTCGCGTTCGCCGTGTCCGCGCTGGTGGCGACTGCCCCGGCAGGATACGCCCTGGCCGACGGCGGCGGGCACGTGAAGGAAACGATCAAGCATGCCAAAGAGGGTGTGGAGCACGAGAAGGAAGCGATCAAGCATCTGGAAGAGTCGGTCAAGGCGAGCAACGATCCGCATGCGAAAGAAGCGCTGGAGCATGCGAAAGAAGCCGTGAAACATGCGGAGGAATCCCTGGCGCATGCGGAGCAGGCTTCGAGCCACAAGGGGAAGGGCAAGGGCAAGTAGGACGATCGCTGTTCCAAGGGGGAGCCGAGTGCCATCTGGCCTTCCCCTTGGACTCGTGCGCCTGCCAGAGTTGACCGGTTTTCCTTCGTGAGACAGGCCAAGTTCAGCCAAGTCCTGGTCGGCTCAGGACGCCGCGGTTCAACGGCACGATCCTGTAGCATCGGTAGGCATCCGTGAGCGCGCATCTGTAGACGGTTGAGCCTGCTGAGGCTATAACTCGACTCCCTAGGAGGACCCCCATGCGAAAACTCTTCGTGGCCGTGGTTCAGATCCTCATGCTGGCCGGCGGGTCAGGAGTATGGGCCGCCGATGAGTCATTGGAGCGGTTGTTACGGGCGCAGGCGTTCAATCGGGAATTTGAGGGATTCGATTCGTATTACGTAAGAATCGAAGCGGATCAGCCTCAGCCCGACGGGTCACATGAAGTGCTGGCGGTGGCCAGCGGGAAATTTTCGGACAATACCAAACGTATGAAAGTGCTGTTTCTCATTGTCGATGGTCACATTGTCGGTGGCCAGGTGTTGGAAGGCACCGGTCTTCCTCCTTGCCTGGCACAGGAGCATCGTCCGTCCTCATCTCTTTAACCTGACAGGAGGTTCTATGTTGAGCAGGATTGCGGTCCTTTTTCTGGGCGTGTTGGGCGTGTTGGCGAGTGGAACGTCTGCATTGGCGCTGCAGGCCGGCGGCGTCGAAGTCGGTGACCTCGAGACCGGCTCCGTCGTGGGTCAGCCGTTCAAAGAGTTGGAAGTGGATGTGCAGCTGTATGCCGTTGAACTGGGTACGCTGAAGGCCTGGTATCCGCCGACCACGGTCATCGATTTCAAGGTCCGGCCGGGTCGTCCGCTGTTGATCAAGGTCACGAATACCACCGCGACGGAGCGTGGCTTTCAAATGATCGACAAGGTGAATGCGGCCTCGCCGTTTGTGTTGAAGGCAGAAGTCGCGCTGAAGCCGGGCGAGACAAAGTATATCGGGATTCCGACGAGTGATCTGTTTAATCAAACCCAAGGTAATACGCTCGAGTACCGCGATCACCTCAATCCCAAGCAGCCGGGCGGCAAGCTGATCATGATCAAGTAACGCAGACATTCTGTTGCGTGAGAACGAACGCCCCGTTCATCCTTGTGGATGAACGGGGCGTTGTCGTTTCTTCACCGCTGTCGACACGATGATCGACAGATGGCCGGGGTTACCAGTAGTAGGGAAAGCGCCCGTAGGGTCCCCAGTAGGGATGCCAGAACGGACTGTAATACGGGTAAGGGCGGATGCGGGACATCGTCGAGTCTTGCGATGGAATCCAGGTGCGGAACGATTTGATGTCGATGACGGGATAGGTATAGTCGGTCTCGTCGAGCGGCAAGGTCATCGAGCCGGTGATCTCACCGGTGATGGTCAGGAACGTTCCCTGGGGAATGGTGGCCGGATCCAGAAAGTCCCGTTGGACCGCGACAAAACGTCCCTGCGATTTCATCAGGTCGAGCGTCGGTTGTTGTGAGTCGTTGAGCGGTAACTGCAGTACTTCGATCCGCGTGCCGTCTTTCATGCGTCGCGCGGCGAGCACCTGCCCGCCGAGCACCAGGGTCTGTCCCTTGAACGAGTCCGGTGCGGCCTTGATCTGAGAAAACGGCGGAACGTGCGGGCCGCCGTCGGCCGACTCGTGCATGTCGCCGGACGACGCACAGGCCGCTAGGACCGCGGCGAACCACACAATGCCGATCCCCTGTAGAAGTTTCACTCGCATCGTTGGCATTATATCAGACGCATAAGTGGACGAGCATTGTTTATAATGCCGATGAGCCTGTTGAACCGAACCAAGTTTGAAAAAGGAGTGCAGCGTATGGCGAAGCGTCGTGGATGGCGGGGCAGTCTGTTGATGGGCCTGATGGCGGTGGCGGCCCTCGGGTTCGTGGGAACCGCGCAGGCGGGGAAGGCGGAACTCAAGGGCAACTTCCAGGTGCTGAGCGACGAGAAGTCGACGCACAAGCCAGGGAAAGTGCAATTGATTGAATTCGCGGATTTCTACTGCCCGCATTGCCACCGGTTCGACGGTGAGGGGCTGGCGATTCTGGAAAAGGAATTCGGCAATAAGCTGGACGCGGTCATGGTGGGCTACCCGGTGATTCCCGGCAAGCTGCCGACGGCCTTCGATATGTATGAACAGGCCAAGACCATGGGCAAGGGCAGCGAGATGAAGCGGGCGCTGTTCCGGACCATCCATAAGGACAAGATCGGCATCATCGACAAGGCCATCCGTGAAGTGTTGATTCGTGAAGTCGGGCTCGACCCGGCGGCGTTCGAAGAAGGATTAGCCAGCGCCAAGCCGGCGAAGGCCTTCGAAGACGGGCGGAAATGGGGCGATCGCATCAAGATTCAACAGACCCCCACCGTCCTGCTCGACGGCAACATTAAGGTTGAGCAAATCGATCCGGAGAATTTGAAGCTGATCATTCACAGCATCCTGGACGGAGACGGCGCGAGAAAATGATCTGAGCACATAGCTGATGGCGTATGGCTTAGAGCATGAGAGAAGGAAGTGACGGAATGTTCGTTGCTTCCGGCTCATGACTAGCCCGCATTATTCATGAGCACTTCTGCTGCAATCGCCGATTCACTGCTGCGACGGGCCTTCGGCCGGCGGGCTCGCCCCTCGGACCCTCAACGTACTGCACGAGTACGCCTTGGGTCCTCCCGGCTCCGCGCGCCGGTCTCGCAACGTGACTCGGCGATTTCGCGACGAACCGTCATGAATAATGCGGGCTATACGCTCTATGCCATCGGCCATAAGATCCTCGCTTCCCAGCGGAGTGATGAATGATGACTGATCCGATCTGCGGCATGACGGTGGAACCGGCGACGGCGGCGGGCCATGTCGACCATGGAGGCCGGACCTACTATTTTTGCAGTACCCATTGCCTCGATCGGTTTCGTGCTGCGCCGGATCAGTCTGTGAAGACGGCGTCCGTTGCGACCGCCGCCATACCCGCTGCCGGTCGGCGTTCGCTGCCGATGATGCAGACGATGCCTGAGATGCCTGACCTGCCGATTGCGGGCGGCGAACGGGATCCCGTTTGCGGGATGACCGTGCAGCCTGCGACCGCCGCCGGCTCTCATGCGCATGCGGGCAAGACGTATTATTTCTGTTGTCAGGGGTGTCTCGAAAAGTTCCGGGCCGATCCGGTCCGGTACGTGCCGCCGGTGCCCGCTGTGTCGACAACAGCGCCACGGCAGTTCGGGGGAAAGTCGCTCCCGATGCTGGGCTCGGCGACGCCGGGTCAAGCGGTCACAGGTGTCATCGATCCGGTCTGTGGCATGACGGTGGATCCGGCCAAGGCGGCCGGGTCGTTCGATTACCAGGGCACGACCTACTCGTTCTGTTGCCAAGGCTGTCTCACCAAGTTTCGCGCCGATCCGCAGCGGTATCTCGCTCCCGCATCTGCTCAGCCGACTGCGCCCGCTGCCCCGCCTCCTCCCGGGACGAAGTATGTCTGCCCCATGTGTCCTGAAGTGTTGGAGGAGAAGCCGGTGCCCTGTCCGAAATGCGGGATGGCACTGGAGCCGGATTCGATTCAGCCGCTGCCGACCACAACGGAATATGTCTGCCCGATGCATCCGGAGGTGGTGAAGGCGGAACAGGGGGCCTGTCCGATCTGTGGGATGGCGCTGGAACCACGAGCCGTCACGGTCGAGGAAGAGCTGAATCCTGAGTTGGTGGACATGGCCCGACGGTTCTGGGTGGGACTGGGTCCGGCGGCGGTCGTGTTCGTCTTGGCCATGTCGCACATGCTTCCCGGCCACCCGATCCAGCATGTTCTGTCCGACACGCAGTCCGCATGGGTGCAGTTTCTATTCAGCACGCCGGTGGTCCTCTGGGCCGGCTGGCCGTTCTTTCAGCGCGGCTGGGCCTCGATTGTCCATCGGAGCCCGAACATGTTCACGTTGATTGCGATCGGGACCGGCACGGCCTACCTCTACAGTGTGTTCGCCACGTTATTCCCTGCGCTGATTCCGCAATCGTTCCATCTGGAAAGCGGCGCGGTGCCGGTGTACTTCGAAGCGGCGGCGGTCATCACGGTTTTGGTTCTGCTGGGGCAGGTACTGGAATTGCGGGCCAGGAGCCGGACGACCGGCGCGATCCGGGCTCTCCTGGGACTGGCGCCCAAGACCGCGCGCCTCTTGCGAGAGGACGGCCGTGAAGAAGATGTGTCGCTCGACCAGGTGCAGGTGGGCTATCGCCTGCGTGTGCGACCGGGAGAACGGGTGCCGGTCGATGGGGTGATTCTGGAAGGGGCGACGGCAATCGATGAATCGATGATTACCGGCGAATCGTTGCCGGTTGAGAAAACCACCGGGGATCGGGTGACGGGCGGCACGATCAACGGCTCCGGCGGTCTGGTGATGCGGGCGGATCGCGTAGGGGCGGATACGCTGTTGGCGCATATCGTTCAGATGGTGGCGGAGGCGCAACGCAGCCGGGCTCCCATCCAGCGTACGGCCGATGTCGTGGCCGGGTATTTCGTGCCCATCGTGGTGAGCGTTGCGATTATGACGGGATTGGTGTGGGCGTTGATTGGGCCGGAACCGCGTCTGGCCCATGCCCTGTTGAATGCCGTCGCCGTGCTGATCATTGCCTGTCCCTGCGCCCTGGGTTTGGCGACACCGATGTCTATTATGGTGGGGACCGGTCGTGGTGCTGCGGCTGGTGTCCTGTTCAAAAAAGCTGACGCGCTGGAGACCATCGAAAAAATCGATACGCTGGTCTTCGACAAGACCGGCACACTCACGGAAGGCAAGCCTACACTGCGTGTCGTGAGCGCCATATCTCCCTGGGCAGAAACAGACCTGTTGCGATTGGCGGCGTCGGTGGAACGCGGAAGTGAACATCCGGTAGCCGGCGCGATTGTGAGCGGAGCTGAGTTGCGGGGCATCACATTGGAGTCGGCATCGGGGTTCACGTCAAAAACGGGAAAGGGCGTCATGGCGACGGTCGGGACCAGGCAAGTGGCGGTCGGGACGCTTGATTTGTTGCGAGACCTACGCATGGACGACGAAACCTCCCTGCCCGCACTCGAAGCCGATGCCGAATTGATGCGTCAGACCGGACAAACCGTGATGTTCGTCGCCGTCGATGGACGGGCGGCCGGATTGCTCGGAGTGGCCGACCCGATCAAGAGTTCGACCCCCGAGGCCTTGCGGTTGTTGCGCCAGGAAGGCATTCGTCTGGTGATGGTGACCGGCGATCATGCCGTGACGGCGCAGGCGGTGGCGAAGGAGTTGGGCCTGGATGAGGTCCGGGCGGGTGTGAAGCCGGATGAAAAGAGCAGGATCATCCAAGAACTTCAGCAGCAGGGCCAGGTGGTGGCGATGGCGGGTGACGGCGTCAACGATGCGCCGGCCTTGGCGCAGGCGGAAGTCGGCATTGCCATGGGAACCGGTACCGATGTGGCGATGGAGAATGCCGGGGTGACGTTGGTAAAGGGAGATTTGCGCGGGATTGTCCGGGCGCGCCGCTTGAGCAAGGCCACCATGCGTAACATCCGCCAGAATCTCTTCTTCGCCTTTGTGTACAATATGATTGGGGTTCCGGTTGCCGCCGGGCTGTTGTATCCGTTCTTCGGTCTTCTCCTCAGTCCGATGTTGGCCAGCGCGGCGATGACATTCAGTTCCCTCTCGGTGATTTCCAACGCGTTACGCCTCCGGCATGCCGATTTATGAGTTCTGAGTGTGCAAGCCTCTGCCGCATGATAGGCTGGGGCCTGCCGTTTGGGAGGAAGGTTCGCGTGATGTCGATGGGTCGGTCTCATCTATGCCTGCTGGCAGCGGGAGTGCTCGGCGCCCTGTTGGGAGTCGGGCCGGCGGTGTCTGCCTCGTCCGCCGAATCAGTGACGATTCGCCCCTCGCGGGTCAGCACAGCCGGAGATTTGCAGGCCCAGGTACGGGCCACCGCGGCTAAGATGCTTCCCGCTGTCGTCAGCATCGCCTCGACGGTGATGGTGCACGATCAAGCCTTCAGCGATGAGGGGCTGCCGTTCGGTATGTTCAAAGACGTGCCGCCGCGCCGCCAGTACGGGCAAGGCTCCGGGGTGATCGTCTCGTCGGATGGATACATCATCACCAACAACCACGTCGTGGCCGATGCCGTGGATGTGGAAGTCATTCTCGCCGATCGACGGCAGTTCAAAGGCCGGGTGGTTGCAACCGATCCGAAAACCGATGTGGCGGTGGTGAAAATCAGCGCCACCGGCCTTCCTGCTGCGGCCTGGGGCGATTCCAGCGCGCTTGCGGTCGGTGATTTCGTCCTCGCGATCGGCAATCCCCTCGGTCTGAGTCGCACCGTCACCTTCGGCATCGTCAGCGCGGTCGGTCGCGCGGATGTGGGGGTGGCCGATGTGGAAGATTTCATTCAGACCGATGCGCCGATCAATCCCGGGAATTCTGGCGGGGCCCTGGTGAACACCAACGGAGAGTTGGTTGGGATCAACACGGCCATTGCCAGTCCGACGGGCGGCAGCGTCGGCGTCGGATTTGCGATTCCCAGCAACATGGCGAGAACCGCCATGCAGAGTCTCATCAAGACGGGCCGGGTCGTCCGGGGGTTTCTGGGGGCCTCCACGCAGGATGTCACGCCGTTGCTCGCCAAGACCTTCCACCTGCCGGATGTGAAGGGCTCGATCGTTACCGATCTGCAGGCCAAAGGGTCCGCCGAACGGGCGGGATTAAAGCGCGGCGATGTCGTGGTGCGCTTCGACGGGCGTGACGTGATGGACAGCGGCCATTTGCGTAATCTGATGGCCACGGCGGCCATCGGCAGCAAACACCGGATCGAGTTGCTCCGGGATGCCAAGTTGATGCAGACGGACCTCACCGTGCAGGAGGCGCCGCGAGAGCGGCCCAAGAAAACGCAGACGGCAGATGCCGCCAGTTCCACCGCGCATCCGCTGTCGGGCGTGATCGTCGATGAGGTAACGCCGGCTCTGGCGCGGCAGATGGATTTGCCGGTCAATGCCGGTCTGGTCGTGACGGATATCGAAGACGGTAGCCTGGCTGAAGTCTCCGGTCTTCAGCCCGGCGATCTGCTGCTGGAACTCAATCGACAGCCCATCCCAAACTTCAGCACCTTTCAGCGGCTTGCCGAGCCGCTCCGATCCACCGACCTCGCGCTGTTGCTCATCAATCGTCAGGGCAGTCTGCTCTACATCCCCATCCAAAGCGAATAAGTCCGTTCGGGCGGCGTTCTCGGTCGTCGTGAAACGGAAGACGTCAAACGTCAAACGTGAAACGCGGGGACGAAGAGCGTATGGCTGATGGCCTTCCCTTTCGGACTCTATGCTACGTGCTCTACGCCATACGTTCTGTTCGACGGACAAGCTATTCGAATGTTGACACCGCACAGGCGCTGATCGCTCTGGATGGTGCCATCATCGCGTGTTTCCAGCCTGCCAGCCGCCGACCCGCGCCGTGAAGCCGGGTCGATGCCCTGTGGAAACTTTCGAAGAAATTGAATTTGCACGCAGGTACGGCATACTGAATCGGTATCAGAGAGATTCAGAGGATTCCACTTCAAAGAGGTGCATCGTGTGGACGATCTCGCGGGTGAGTTGTCTGCTCGCGCTCTGGCTATGCGCGGCCTGTGCGCCTGAGCCGGAAGCGACGCCGTCCTACCTGCTCGGAGTGTGGGAAACTGCGGCCGAAGGCTACAGGGACCAACACATGTTTATCGATGAGCGCCGGATCGGATTCGGCACAAGCGCCGTCACGGCGAATGGGTATGTGATCACACAGATCGATGAAAGCCGCGAGGGGGCCAAGACCCTCTTCGTCGTGTCCTATCAGGGTGCCGACCAAACCATGTTTCAACTGGCGTTTTTTTATGAGCCGTCCGCCGGCGGCAGGATTGTCTACAAGAATCAGGATCATTTGGTCTGGACGAGAAAGGTCGCGACATCATGAGCCGACCACGGTTTCGGCGCTATTTTCTGTGGGACACGGTGCAGCCACGTTTTCTCATGCTGAGCTTCTGCTATGTCCTGGTGGTCATTGCGGCTGTGTCGGCGGCGCTGTTTCTTCCTCTGATGCTGCAATTGGACCATCTGTCACTTTCATCGACGGAGGCCCAGCGGGTAGCGGACCAGTTCGAGTTGTTGCACAGCCGGTTCTGGCCGGTGGTGGCGGTGGTGTCTCTTCTCCTGCTCGTGCACGGCGTGTTTTTTTCGCACCGGATCGCCGGCCCGCTCTTCCGTTTCCGTCTGATTTTTCAATCTGTGGCGAGCGGCGACCTGACCGTGCGCACCTCGATTCGCAAGAGCGATTATCTTCATGCGGAAGCGCAATGCTTGGGTGAAATGGTCGGCGCCTTGCGGGAGAAGATCGCCCGTATCGAATCTCACCATGCCGACATCGCTCCGCAGCTGGAGCGATTGAAGCAGGCGGCGGTGCGAGGTTCGTTTCGCGAGGTGGAGCAGGAGGCGGATCGGCTTCGATCCACCGTCGATCAACTCGCGCAGGCGATGGAGCCTTTTCAGACCAAGGCGGATGTGATCGAGGCCCGTCCGGCGCCGTTGCCCTCTGCATCGGGATTTTAGGTCGCGTATGACGCACAGCACACACCGCCGCGGGCAGCAGGGTTTTACGCTCATTGAATTGATGTTTGCCGTGACGATTGTCGGCGCGTTGGCGGGGTTGGCGATCCCGAACTATCTGAATTACCTCGACAAGGCCAGACTGGCCCGCTGCATCGCGGAAATTCGCTACATCGAGCGAGCGATCGATTCGTACGAAGCTGCGTACGACTCGTTTCCGAACACGCTGGCCGAAGTGGGGGCCGGTGACATCGTCGATCCATGGGGAAATTCGTATGAATACCTCAACATCGCGGATTTGACCCTGCCGGGTGGCGGGGGCGGCGGTGCAGGAGGCGCTGGGGGTGGAGGGGGAAACGGGAACGCGGGCGGCAACGGCGGCGGGAATAAAACATCCTACTGGTTTGAGCCGGGTAGTGCCTATGCGGCGGGGGCCGGGAATGGTTCGGCGGGAAAACCGCGCAAGGATCGCCTTCTTCATCCGATTAACTCCGACTACGACCTCTATAGTATGGGCAAAGACGGCGAGAGCGTGGAGCCGCTGACGGCGAAGAAGAGCCATGACGATGTGATCCGCGCCAACGACGGTAGTTTCGTCGGGCTGGCGGTCGAGTTCTAGCAGGACGAGGCCTCGTGCAGATCGAACGGTCGTTTCTCAGTAGTCGTGTTGCCCGCCGGATCTTCTTTCTCTTCATCCTCTGTGCCCTCTTGCCGGTCGGCGCGCTGAGCCTGGTGTCGTTCAGCGACGTGACCGGCCAGCTCACCCAGCAGGCCGAGCGCCGGGTGCGGCAGGAGAGTAAGGCCATGGGCATGGCCGTCTACCAACGGCTCCTCCTTCTGGAAGCCGAACTGCTGTCGATCAGCCGACAGCACCATGCGATCACCCCGACATTGCCGGGTGACGTCCACACGCAGCCGCTTCCGAGCACACCGGGGTTTCCGGGCATGGCTCACATCTCGGGAGACGGTGCGGCGAGCGTCTTTCTCGGCGAGCTGCGGTTGATTCCAGCCGTATCGCCGGCACAGTGGGCGTTGCTCCGCCAGAAAAAAACGCTGCTGACGACGGTGACCGATGACACGGGAGCCAGGCGCCTGTTCCTGGTCAGGCTCTCCGATTCCGATACGTCGGCAGTGGTGGCCGAAATCAACGGCGACTATCTCTGGGACCTGGCCGGCAGCATGACACTCCCGGCGGAGATGTCCATGTGTGTGTTCGGGACTGCGTCGGAGGTCCTGTTCTGCAGCCCGTCCGCCCCGGCCACGCTGAAGGAGCAGCGAGTCGGGCAGGGCGAAGGGGGCAGCATGTCCCTATTGGAATGGCGAGATGAGCAGGATGCCTATATCGCAGGCTATTGGGCGATCCCGCTCCGGTACCAATTCTCGACGGCGCCCTGGACCGTGTTGTTGAGTGAATCGCGAAGCTCGGTGCTCGCGCCATTGGCGAGTTTTCACTATCGGTTTACGCTGGTCGTCCTGATCGCCTTGTTGTGCGTGGCGTTGCTCAGCGTGAATCAAATCCGGAAGACCATGGTGCCGCTGGAGGAGCTGGGCAAGGGCACCAGGCGGATTGCCACGCGAAACTTTTCGACGCCGGTGCAGGTCAAGAGCGGGGATGAGTTCGAGGAGCTGGCGGCCTCCTTCAATGCCATGGCGAACCGGCTGCATCAGCAATTTACGCAGTTGGCCACGATTCATGAGATCGACCGGTCGGTGCTGTCGGTGCTCGACCCCAGCCGGATTGTCGATACAGTCTTGGCCAGGCTGCGCGAGGTTTCTCCCTGTCAGGGGCTGGCCGTGTTATTGATCGATCCATCCGAGCGCACCCGTGGGTGGCTGTATGCCAGGCTCGGACCGGAGAGCAAGCAGACGACGATGAAGGGTGTGACGGTGACGGAGTCTGAGAGCCGGTTGCTCACGGCGCACCAGGACGGCTCGACCCTGGTGCAGCCGGCCGGAGAAGGGGCGTTTGCCGCCCTGAGCGGGCGGGGGAGTGAGTCCCTGCTGGTGCTGCCCCTTTTCCGCTCGCACGAGCTGTTAGGCGGGATTGTGTTGAGTTACCGGAAGGCGCCCGACATGCACGAGGATCACATCGTGCAATTGCGTCAGCTGGCCGATCAGGTGGCGGTGGCGCTCAGCAACGCCTCGGATCTTGCGGAACGGAAGCGGGCAGAATCGTCTTTGCGGGAGAGCCATACGCAGTTGGAAGCCGCCATGACCGAACTCAAGACGACGCAACAGCAGATGGTTCAGCAGGAGCGGCTGCGGGCGCTCGGGCAAATGGCGAGCGGGATTGCGCACGACTTCAATAATACCCTGTCGCCGATCATGGGTTTCAGCGAACTCCTGCTCATCGCGCCCCAGATGTCGGCGGATCCCGCGCAACTGAAAGAATATTTGCAGACGATCAATATGGCGGCCAAGGACGCGGCGAAGGTCGTCAGCCGGCTGCGGGATTTTTATCGGCCGCGCATGGAAGCCGACTTGGCCGGCGTTGTCGATCTGAATAGCCTGGTCCAGCAAAGCGTGAAACTCAGTCAGCCGAAGTGGAAAGATCAGGCCCTGGCGAACGGCGTGGCGATTGAGATCAAAACGGAATTGGAGCCGGTGCCCTCGGTGGCCGGACATGAATCGGAATTGCGCGAGGTGCTGACGAATCTGGTGTTTAATGCCGTCGATGCGATGCCTCACAGCGGGTCGATTACGCTCCGCACCAAAGTCGACGGCGATGCGGTGCGCGTGGAAGTCAGCGACACCGGCACGGGGATGACGGAAGAAGTACGTCAGCGCTGCCTCGAACCGTTCTTTTCCACGAAGGGCGAAAAAGGGTCCGGTTTGGGATTGGCCATGGTGTACGGCATCATCCGGCGGTTGCGTGGCACCATCGACATCATGAGCGCAGTCGGGGTCGGCACCACGTTCAGTATCCGGCTCCCGATTCAAGCGGAGGCGGAAACAGGCACAGACCATGACGGCCACAACATGGACGGGGTCCGGTTACAGATCCTGGTCGTAGATGACGATCCTTTGGTGGGCCGTGTGACGGGCGAATATCTCCGGGTGGCCGGGCACAGTGTGGAAGTGGTCGGCAGTGCGGCCGAGGCGATTAAGCGGTTCAATCCCGAACGGGTGCACCTGGTTGTGACCGATCATGGGATGCCGCACATGACCGGTCGCCAGCTGGCCGCAGTGATCAAAAAAGTCTCACCCGATACTCCCGTGCTTCTCCTGACGGGTGGCGATCAGATCGAAGAGACGGACACCGTGTCGACGGCGGTCGATGTCGAATTGAGCAAGCCGCTGACGATGGGGGCACTCCGGCAGGCCCTGTCCACGCTCCGGTATCCGAAATCCCTCCCTGCTGAGAGCCAGAAAGAAATTGGGGATGTGGCATGAGGATGGTAGGGTAAGCTGTAAGAATTTGAGAACCGGGAGCACGGGTGTAACGATGTCGGATCTTGATGTGAGCGCCGTCAAACTGCTGCTGATCGATGATGAGTTGCCTAGCCTCAAACTGATGGAGGCGATCCTCAAGCAGGCCGGTTATTCCAAGATTACGACGACCAGCGATCCCCGGCAGGCCGTGCAGTTGTACCAAGAAGTGAAGCCGGACCTGATCGCGACGGACATGCGTATGCCGCAGATGGATGGCTTCGAAGTCATGCGGCAGTTAGCCGCCGTCATTCCCGCCGAGGACTATGTGCCGATTCTCGTCATTACCGGCGAGCTCGATGCCCCGACGAAGCATAGGGCGTTGGCGGAGGGCGCCAAGGATTTCCTGAACAAACCGGTGGATGCCACGGAAGTGGTGCTCCGCATCAAAAACCAATTGGTCACGAGGCAGCTTCATCGACAGCTCCGCATGCACAATGAACATTTGGAAGCGCAGGTCCGCTTGCGTACCAAAATCGTGGAGCAAACCCAGTTGGACCTGCTCAACCGTCTCGCGCTGGCGTCCGAGTATCGCTATGACCCGACCGGAAGTCATGCCTGGCGTGTCGGGCGGATGGCCGTGTTGCTGGCGGAGATGAAGGGATTGCCTGCGGATCAGGTGGAGATGATCAAGAAGACCGCCCCGTTGCACGATGTGGGGAAGGTCGGCCTGTCCGATGCCGTGATTCTGAAGAATGGGCCCTACGATGCGGCTGATTGGGCGGCGATGAAGCAACACACCAAAATCGGCTCGAAGCTCCTGTCGGATAGTCGGGCTCCTCTCTTGATGATGGCACGCGAGATTGCCCTGACGCATCATGAGCGGTGGGATGGAACCGGCTATCACGGGATTAAGGACGTGCAGATCCCGCTGGCAGGAAGGATCGTCGCGCTGGCCGATACCTTCGATATCATGACGCATCCCAGTTCATACAAAGCGACGTCGACGCTTAGTCAAGCCAGGGCTGAGATCGAAACCCAGGCCGGCAAGCAGTTCGACCCCGAGTTGAGTGCCCTCTTCCTACAGCTCATCGACCGTGAAGGCGACAAGTTGCTGGCCTCGACGGGCCCCCTGCAGTTGGTTGCGTAGCATGCTGCTTCCGGTCTGATTCCTCCCGCCGCTCATCGTCCCTAACAAGATTTCTCTGAGTTCCGCTTGACGCATCTGCGTACGGCTCTGTACGATCCGTGCCACGATAAGTATTTTCGTAGCACGGAAAACCATCCCATGAAAAAGCTCGCGCGCTTCGGCGTGTCGCTCGACCAGGATCTTCTTGCCGATTTCGATCGTCTGATCGAACGTCGTCGTTATACGAACCGTTCCGAAGCCATCCGCGACCTGATTCGGGATAATCTCGTCGGGCAGCAGTGGGATGAGAATAGGGAGACGGTCGCCACCATCACCTTTGTCTACGACCATCACGTGCCGGGCTTGACGGGGAAACTTACCCACATCCAGCACGATTTTCAGGGTCACATCATGGCCGGTATGCATGTGCATCTCGACCACGATCACTGCCTGGAGGTGTTGGTTGCCAGGGGCAAAGGGGCTGCCATTCGCAAGGTGGCAGACGCGTTGCTGAGCGTCAAGGGCGTGAAGCACGGCAAGCTCACCATGACGACGACGGGTAAAGGACTGCGGTGATCGGTCGGTGAGGCCGGTGCTTCTTGTCGTCGTATGGCTTGGCCTGCTGTGTTGGGCAGTTCCCATCAAGGCCCACGATCCCGACGCGCCTGATCTCGACGTGCCTGAGGTGACTGTCGAGGCCGACCGTCCGGTGGCGGCCTCGTCGCAACAATTCATCTCCGACAAGGAATATATCCTCCAGCCGCAAGGGCGCCCGGCCCAGGTGCTCCGCCTTATCCCGGGATTTATTGCCGTCGAACATTCCGGCGGCGCCGGCAAGGCCGACCAATATTTTCTGCGCGGGTTCGATGCGGATCACGGCACGGACGTCGCATTTTTTGCCGACGGCATGCCGATCAACCTGCGTTCCCATGCGCATGGCCAGGGGTATACCGACCTCAATTTCATCATTCCGGAAACCATCGAGGGCCTCGATGTCTACAAGGGGGCCTATCTGCCGGAGTATGGCGATTTCTCCACGGCGGGGGCGGTCAATTTCAGGACGCGCGAGGTGGTGAAGGAGGGCGTGGTGCAGTCGGCCGGCGGGCAGTTCCATACGCAGCGCCACCTGCTGATGTTCTCCCCGACGACGGACCGTGTTCGCTCGCTGATTGCTGCCGAGGGGTACTATACGAACGGACCGTTTCAACAGGACAACCGTTATTTCCGGGGCAATCTGCTCGGGAAGGCGACGATGAATCCGAGCGCCCGGTCGGAGCTGTCGGTGACCGGTACCTTTCACAAGTCTCAATGGAATGCGTCGGGGGAGATCCCCTTGCGCGCGGTGCAGGACGGGTCGTTGGATCGGTTCGGCGCAGTCGATCCTTCCGAGGGCGGGCGAACGATGCGCAGCACCGGCCGGCTCAATTATCACTACGACACAACGTCAGGCGGCCGGTTTTTTGCCAATGCCTATGCGCAATACTACCGCTTCGATCTTTTTACGAATTTTACGTTCTTCCAGAACGATCTCGTCAACGGCGACGGGTTTCAGCAGTCCGATCGGCGAGTCATGTACGGCGGGGACATCGGGTACAAACAGACCGCACGATGGTTCGACATGGACGGCGCTGCCACTGTTGGGGTGCAATCCCGGGTCGATCACATTCATGCGCGGCTCGGGCCGCAAGTACTCAGAAATCCGCTTGGGAGCACGAGCGATACGGATATGACCGAAGCCTCCTATGCCCCCTTCCTCAAACTGGAAGTGCAACCGACACCATGGATGCACCTGGCCGGCGGCGTGCGGAGTGAGGTGTTTACCTTCGATGTGCGCAATCGCTGTCAGACCTGCGTCGCGCAACCGTCAGGGACCGCCGACTCCGGTCTGGTGTTGCCCAAGGCGAACCTGATCCTGGGGCCCTGGTTGAGAACGGAACTCTTTCTGAACTATGGCGAGGGGTACCATAGTAACGATGCGCGCTCGGCGGTGACTCCGGCCGCCTCGCCGCTGGCGAGAGCCAAGAGTTATGAGGTCGGACTTCGATCAAGACCATGGGGTTCGGACGGTATTGAGCTGACGGCCACGGTGTGGGCGCTGGACATGAAGCAGGAACTGGTGTTTGTCGGTGACGAAGGGACGACAGAAATTCGTGGCGCATCCCGTCGGCGCGGCATGGAGGTCGGAGCACGCGGGCAGGTCTGGGGACCGGTGTATTTCAACGGCAGCATCACCTGGACCAAGGCGGAGTTCCGTAACGGCGATGCCATTCCCCTGGCGCCGGAAGTGACGGCGTATGGCGAACTCCTTCTGCGGTGGCCGGAAGGATTGACCTCACAGCTGCAAGCGACGTATCTCGGTGTTCGCCCGCTGACGGAAGATCGCAGCATCCGCGCGCCCTCCTGGATCGATGTCGATGTGTCCGAACGGTACCAGATTCCGATCAAGCTGGCGCATGGGCGACTCGAAGCGTTTCTGTTCGTGCAGAACTTATTCAATACGAAGTGGGAGCAAGCGGTCTTTGCCTTTGAGTCGAGGCTCAGGCATGAGGCAACGGGTGTCACGGACATCCACTTCGTGCCGGGGAATCCGAGGATGGTTATGGGGGGGATCGCCTGGTACTTCTGATAGCCTTCTGAAAATGGCTCCTAGCGGCGTTCTCGGCTCGAAAATATCCTCAACGTACCGCAAGGGTACGCCTGCGGTATTTTGTCGCCTGCGGCCTTGCTAGCAACCATTTTGAAAAGGCTATTTAGGGCACCTCTAAAAACTCGAATATGTTTCGGTGAACGCGCAAAAACCAGCT
>ERZ1292630.46-Hain-H41-02um-R3-46-length-143313-cov-7_pt1 | contig 143313 bp, 150 predicted proteins | sample MGYA00564408_ERZ1292630 | MGnify/ENA primary metagenome ERZ1292630 (study PRJEB36523, sample SAMEA6512641) | groundwater metagenome | collected 2019-01-08 | study: AquaDiva: Metagenomics assemblies of 32 groundwater samples
ATCCGGTGGATGGCGTTGGGGGTTCGGATTACGATTATGTTGCGGCAGAAGTGGTTGGGCCGACATACACGTACATGATCCAGTTCTACAATATGGGAACCGATCCAGATGCTGCAGCGATTACGCAATACCTGAGTGGGTTCGATGCGGAGTAGGCTGTGATGAGAGAACAGCCAAAATCCCCGGTGCACCGCCGGGGATTTTGATTTATTCGATTGGTTCGCCAATGGTGTAGTTTCCAAACGTTTCATTTGAAAGGTCGTCGATTTTTGTATTCCAGTACGGGCCGTAGATTTGTGCCGCCGCACGTTCTGATGTGATCCAGTGGAGCGTGCCGCCCTTGGAAACAGCGAAGACTTTGTTGTTTCCGCGAAGTTTTAGGAGGCGTGTTCCTGGTCGGTACGTCACTGAGGATCCAATCGAAACCTCTTCGATTGCTGCATCGCTAACGATGTGAATGCCGTCGTATGTTTTGTACCAGCTGAAATACGTGCCGGCGTCTGGAAACGGGTAGCGCTTCCCGTCGGTTCCGCAGTAGTACACGGTGGGGCCTGTTTTTGTTTTGATTCGACTTGCCCCTGCGCACGCGTTGGTGAACGGTTGCTCGACGAGACTTTTCTCTTCGCTGATCGTTTGTGAACTCATCCGTTCATTCTCTGGAGAGAACATGGAAGATGGTGGGATTGCAGGTTCTGTAGTTGATCCTGCGCTAACGAGAAATGCAGTCTCTGCGATGGATTGTGTTGCACCATCAGAGGACTGACACTCAAGCTTCAGGGAAACAAATTCGCCAACACGAGCGAGAAGTGGAACCGACCATGAGAAGAGCGTATTCGGGAATGCAATATTGGTAATTGTCGTCCACGTTTTTCGATTGTCGAGTGAGTAGGAGAGGCGTGTGGTGGCAATCGAGGTTCCCCGGGCGCTCCATCCAATGAGAATGTCTGCTCCCTGTTCCCACCCGATTTGACTCCACGGAGTAAAATGACACGTTGTTGATAATGAATAGGGCATTCCAGGATTGTCTCCAGTGGCTGACGCCGGTGCGGCCTCTGTGGTAAAGGACCACGACTTCTGCCCACCGAGTGCATCGCCATTCGCGTCCGCCCCATCCACAGAAATTGTGACGAGAGTGAGCCCGCTCCATGCAGTGTGTGTGATGGTAACCGTTCTGTTCCCATTGCTCCATGTTGGGTCGTCGTACGCGTTCGTGTCATCGTCGGCAATGGAGAATGTTGTTGGATCCATCGGTTCAGTGAACGTGATAGCGACAGGATACGAGCGGTACTGATTCGTTCCGCCGGATGCTGGGGACACGCTAAGAATCTGCGGAAGACCTAATGAAATTTCAAAGGCGGCAATAGCGAGTGTATTGCTGGCGTTGTTCGCGACGTCTGTGACGATAATAGTGCAATTGTTGTGCGTACCTTCTGTCAGTCTATTGAATTCAATAGTGTTTGTGCCAACGATGGCGTGTATTGTTGGACTGGTGCAGTCTCCGCCATAGGTAATTGTTCCAGTTTCGTTGGCGGTGAATGTATAAACAGGTGTTTGATCTGCAGTGTATTCCCCGATGGGCGTGATTTCGCTGATAACAGGAGGAATGGTGTGGATGACGATATCGCTCTGGTCGCCGAGTGATCCACTTGCGCCTGGGCTTGCGAGCGTGAGTGTTGCCGCGTTTCCGGATGAATCTTGAATTGTTCCACCATTGAGCGTGAGTGAATCGGTACTGGAATAGTCGAGGTCTGCGGTGTCGTCGCCGGACTGTGCCGTGAGGGTGAATGAGAGAATGTCCGTACCAGACCCCGATGCGTATGAGATGAGTTTTCCGCCGCTGATATTGAGCAACATCTGAGGCGTGCCGGTAACAATGACTGCTTCATCGAAGTGGGCATGAACGACGATATTGGCCCCGATGCCATACGTTCCATTGGTGGTGAGGCTGTGCACGTAAAGAACTGCTGGTGTGCTGGTATCTGGGACAGCGGTGTCGATGACGATGGCTTTGTTTGCGCCAATCGAGCCTGGTGCTCCAGGAATGGGGAGCGTTCCATTGAGGGCATTTCCAGCAGCATCGGTTGCTGTTCCACCGTTGAGTGAGAGCGCGGATGTATCGATGTAGTCAAGATCCAACGACGAATCTCCGTCTTGAACTGTATATAGGAATATCGCGCTATCGGCCCCCGAGCCTATATGATACGTCGCCACTGCGCTGTCGCTAGCGTTGAGCGCTAGGGTTGGAATTCCGGTAGCGAATATCGGTTCCGTTGCGGTAATATACACCTCAATAATGCTTCCGGTGCCGTAGGTGCCATTTGCGTTTTGTACGGTGACGTTGGTGATGGTTGGACTGACGGTATCTATGGTGAACTGCGATATGTTGAGCGTTCCGCTGTTACTTCCATAGGCATTGGTAATATGAATGGTGCAGTTGGTATAGGTGCCGTCGGAGAGTGATGTGAGTGTGATTGTATTGTTTCCCGCAACAGCATTCGTTGTGGCGCTTGAACATGAGCCTCCGTACGTGATTGTTCCATTTTCATCTGCGGTGAACATGTATTCCGGCGTCGCATCATTTGTGGGAGATGCGATCGCAGTGCCTTCGGTGATAACTGGAGGTGTCACATCGAGAGTCACTGATGATCCATTGGTCGTGGTCGTAACACTAATGCCATCATTTCCAGCAAGATCGGTAAAGGCAATGGAGAAGGTCTCGGGCCCTTCAGTGTCTGACGCGCTTACAATGCGGCTCGCGGTCCAATTTGTGCCACTTCCACTGACGACGATTGGTGCTCCATTCAGCGAGACTGTCGGCGTTCGTAGCGACTCATCTGCGGAAAAGGTAAGTGTAACAGTATCTCCTCGTTTTGCTTTTGTGACGTCCGCATTGTTTGAGGCGATAGTAACGGTGGAGAGTGTCGGTGCGGTACTTTCTTGTGTTGCGGTCGGTGTAGTTCGTGCGGTGCTGATATTCCCCGCTGCGTCCGTGGCTGTTACTGAAGGCGTAATGGTTCCATCGGCGAGTGCCGCGGGCGTTGCTGTTGTGCCATCGATTGAAATTGAGAAAAGCGTCGCCCCTCCGGAAAGTTGCTGTGTTACGGATTTTGTATTGGTTCCGTCGGAAAGCGTTGCGGATACAAGGCTATCCGCTTCGGCAGTTCCAGTAAGAACGATCGCCGATTTCTCGCCTGCATGAATGTAGTTATCGCTTGAAATCGCGGTAATGGTAGGTATGCTTGGCACAACGGTGTCGGTGTATGCGGCTGCGGTGAAGTCGTTTGACGGGTGAGCGTTTGTTGTTTGGTTTCCCGCAAGATCCGAACCGGCAATATGGATTTCTTCCAGTTCGGCCCCAATGGCAGCGGCATCGGGAGCGATTGTTCGTTCTAGACGATATGTGGTGCCGGAGACGGGCGTGGCAGTAGCATCGGTGATATCGTTTGCTGTTCCTTCTGCGAGAATGGAGATTGCTGGTGCCGCACTCAGTGCTTCACTCGCGATGACGCGAAGATAGTATGTTCCGGTTTTTAACTGTGGGTTATCTCCAAGCGAACTCGTCAGCGCACTGTCCGAAAAATATTGCGCAGCGAATGTCGGTGAGTCGGTATGGATGACAATATTTTTATTCGCACCGAGCGATCCCGCTGCGCCTGGAGCCGCAAGCGTCAGTAGCGCCGCGTTGCTTGCGTTATCAAGAATGGTTCCGCCATTGAGCGTGAGCGCATCTGTTGCTGCATAATCGAGATCCGCAATATCTTCACCGGCTCGGGCGGTGTAGGTAAACGTTAGGGTTGTTCCTCCGGATCCACTCGCGTAATCAGGATGCGCTCCATTATTGAGGGTGAGATGCGGGGTTCCTCCGCTCGTGTTCACGGTAACGGTTCGAGAGAATGTTACTTGGATCGGTACAGCCTGTGTTGTGCCGTATGTCCCATCTGCGAGTGAAGACGTCACATTTGTGACTGAGGTTTGTGTTCGGAACGCTACAATTTGGCCGCGCCAGTTTGCGGATGCGCTGATTGACGTTGTTACTCCGTGTGGACCGGCAGTATTCACGAGGTTATCGCCACCTGCATATCCGGCCGCACGCCCAGATCCTGTTGTTCCAAAATCAACAAGTTCAGTGAACCCTTCACCGGCATTCGCCCATGTGCTGTTCGTGTGTCGCTTGTTGGCGTCATTGGTGAATGCGGCAAGAATGAGCTCGTTTGTGTCTGTTGTTGTTACCGTTCCGCTTGTTGGCGTATCACTTGATCCTGTTGCGGATCCAGTTCCAGCGAGCATTACCTCTGTTCCAGCGTATTCGTATACATGAATGCCAAGCGATCCTGGGCTTGCGTTCACCGACGCGGAGATTGCCGTTTCACCGCCGAGCGCGACGGTGTAGAAGATTGCTTGACTTGGCGTTCCGCTCTGATTGATTGCGGTGCTCCAGTTTGTTGGCCCGGTGATGGTTGCACTGCCGTTTGCACCAACCACCGCAACGAGTAAATGTCCCGCAACAGCCGCAGGACTGAGTGTGGTACTGACAATTGTTGGATTTGCTTGGTTTGATGTGCGGGTTCCGGTGCGGGACTGCACGAGGCTTGACGCAACAACGCGGTTCGTCCAAAGAAGCCCAATAATAATTCCCGTGAGAACTCCAATAGCACAGAGCACAAAAATTGGTACACGGAACCGATGTACAATGGAGCGCTTTTGTGTCGCCATACCATCGAAATATTGCCTCCATTATACTCCTTTTTTGTGCGCGCTCCGTTTGGTGCTATAGTTTCTCCCATATGAAGCTTCTTCAACGCTGTTCGGCGATTTTGTTGGGACTTTTCGTTGTTTTCGGCGCTGCTGCCCCGGTTGTGCGTGCAGGCGACCTTATTCTCGGTGGGCAAAAGCACGAATACAAAGTGATCCTTCGTGGCGATGGCCGGGCGATTGTGGTGGGGAAGATGACCATTCCAAATACGGGAGCCGGTCCGCTGACAAACATCCGCGTGGGATTATCGGTGACAGATGCAACACAGATGAGCGCGTATCAAGTCGTTGTTGAACAGTCGTGTTCAAAGCTCGATACATCGAGCGGAACATCGGTATGTACAAAATATAAGGACGTCTCCTCGAAAGATATTACGAATGCGCCATATGAAAAGATGGCAATCGTCGACGACACTGACTCTGGCGATGGATACCTTCTGAGCCTTCCGCAATCAGTCGATCCTGGCGCGAGCGCCGTGGTGTTGCTCGCGTATAGCTCGAAGGAATATACGGACGAGAGCTTCGGATTGTTCTCGTACACATTCGCAACACCAACCGTGGACGAACGTATTGAATCGATGTCCGTGATAGTACAGACCGACAGCGATCTCTATATCGATGGTGAGGGAACGGAAATCAAATATACTGAAGACTTTCCTGACGACACATTCGCCGACGCGACTGGACTTTCTGCGGAATCAGCACTCACAACAATCTCGAGTAAGCGCGGGAACACGGTTCGCGAATCTGCATCTGATCTTTTCCCGGGGGAGTCGTACACGGTGACTGGCCGATATAGCGAATTTTGGTGGAGGCTCTCGATTGGAAGAATCCTCTTCGGCGTATTGATCGTTGCGCTCGTGATTGGCTTTGGTATCTGGCGCCTTCGAAAAGCGTCGATGGCGAATCCTATTCCAATGAAACAAAGAATTCATGCGATTCTCTCTGGCACACCACTCGTGAGCGGATTCTTCGCAGCACTACTTATCGGTGTGTGGACATACGTTGCGATAAATGTTGTATCGGCACAGTTCGTTCGTCATGCAAGGAGCCCGCTCGTGATTGCATTAATCGGTATTGTAGTCGCAATGATGTATCTGCTTGTTGGCCTCGGACCTTCCGTTCTCTTTGGCGCAAAAAGGGGTTGGAAGGCTGGGGTGATGACGTTTGTCGCGACGATTGTATGGTTGATTATCGGTATCGCGGTTTTCGCAGCCTTTGGTGGTGATTCCGTCCTTAGGATCGATGATTTCGAGATGTAAAAAGAAATACAACACAAAACTCAGCCGCGAAGCTGGATTTTGTTATTGATTCTCTTTACGTATTGGTCATTCCCGCGTAGACGGGAAGCCAGAGTATTTTCAGCCGGAAGAATGGATCCCATCCCGCACGGGGATGACTGAAAATACGTTGTGCGCCTGTGTGATCTGTACGCTAGAACAATCGATTCACCAGATCGTTCGCGTGTTCAGACGCAAGGCCGACGGTACTGAAGTTCAGCGACTCACCAACGTAGAATGTATTTTTCGTTCCCTGAATCGACTCGATACGATCGAAGAATCCATCTTTCATTATTTCCGATGAGATGTGGGGGAAATATTTCCAATGCGTGATGCTGTGAATCGTGCTGACGACGCCACCCATTTTTTTCACGAGGTCCGTCATGTGATCGGTGAGATCGGTGTCGGTCTGACTTCCATCGGCGAGCGCGTAGAACGTGTACACCCTTGCATCGGCATGACGGTGATGCCAGAACACAGGGTGGCCTGCGCGATGTGGAGTGAAGTTGCTCGGAACATATCCGTCCCCGTCGAGAATTCCTTCGATGGTGCAGGCGATGGTAACGTAATCGACGTATTGAATTTTCGAGAAGAGATTTCGTTCATCGTCAGTGGAATCGATGTACGAGAGTGTTTCGTCGAGCGGGGAGGCGATGATGAGCGTATCGAATTCTTCTGTTCCTCGTTCGGTCGTAACGGAAACCGATGTCTCCGACCGTTCAATGTGTGAGATCGCAGTATTTAATCGAACCGTGTGTGCCGCAGCAACCGCGGTCCATAAATGCTGAATGCCGTTGGGTAGTCGATACACCTTGCGCTGCATAAATGCCAAGAGCGTCGACCACCGATAATATTTCAATACGTATGCTGCCGGAATACGCTCGAAGTAATCGTATCCAAACCCGGTAAAGAACAATGCGAATTCGCGAGCGAGATTTTCGATCTTGTGTTTTTTTGCGAATTCGGTGAAGGGGGCTGCGAGTGCATGCGGAGTGTTTGCGAGACCGGATTTTCCGGTGGCTCGGTACTTTTGTGTGAGCCAGCAATACTTCGCGAGCTCCTTGAGAAGTTTTGCGCTCTCAAAGATGTTTCGCTTTGGCTCTGCGATTCCAGATAGACCGTCAACTGTAACGTCGTTATCAAATTGTATAGGAGCAAGAGGAATATTAAATTCCTCTGCGAGTCGTAAGACGATCGAATTGTCTTCCGCAAGCACGCCTGCGCCGAGTTCGTAATTCTTTCCCTCAATCTCAACGGTGCAACATTTGCCTCCAACGCGGTTTGAACGTTCAAAGACGGTGATATTGGAATATCCCTTTGCCTTGAGTGCATGAGCTGCCGAAAGACCGGCAGCTCCTGCGCCGATGATGGCGATGCGCTTGTTTAGCCTTTGATCGCTTTCTGAATGGTCCATATCACGTTTTTTTTGAGGATAGCAGATGCACAAAGCACACCGCCCATCACGCCACCGGAGATGCTTGCGATCATGGCGTCTTGGCCGGTGAGGAAGAGATTCTTTACTGGCGTGTATGGCTTCAAGAATGTTTGGCGGAATCGCTTTGGTGTGTGCGATGTGCCGTAGATTTCACCAGATGGATGGCCGACGTAATGTTTCGCCGAAATTGGAGAAGACGCCTCGTAATATTCCACCTTGCCGCGAAGCTGTGGTGCAGCGCGGAACAAGATTTCGAACATCTTTTCTGCAACACGTGCTTTCATCGCTTCGTAATCTTCACCGCGCTTGTGTTTGTCTGTTCCTTGCCACTTTTTGAACCAATCAAACGGTGTAAGGATGATCACTTCTGCGGTGGTGCGGCCAGGATGCGATGTTTGCGACTTTGGATCCTTTGCGGACGGGAACGATGCGAATGCTACCGGGAGCGGAGCGTCGATCGACTGTGCGGCGTGCTGGTTCGCGACGTGGTCGTAAACATCAGGGAAGATCCAGTAGTTACACTTTGGTAATTCGAAGACTTCTTTGAATCCAACATACAAACCCATATGCGCCAACGATGGCGTAAGGTTTTTGAGCATGTCGTCCAATTTGTGCTTGCGAACCACTTCTTGTGGCAACAACGAGGAGAAGGTGTTGACGACACCGGCATCGGAGATGATTCGCTTGCCGCGGAGCACGGTTCCGTCGGCCATGCGCACACCAACGGCGGTATTGCCTTCGACGACGATCTCGTTTACGCGTGCAGAGAAGATGACGGCGCCACCGGCTTGTTCGATGACTGGCACTGTCGTTTCAGCAAATCGTGGTGCGCCGCCGATCGGATAACCGGCACCCTCCATGTAGTGGTTCGCGAGAACAGCATGCATGTAAAAACTACTTTCCGACGGCTGCAAACCGTAGTCGCCGTATTGTGCCGTCAGCACGCCGATGAGTTTTTCGTTCTTCGTAATCGACTGTAGTGCCTTGAGCGTAGTGAGATCCGAATACTTCAACGTGCCTTTGCGCATCAGCCCGCCGAAGAGCTTCGCGAGGAATGGCGGGAGAACTTTTTCCGCGTAGTACGCCGTGCCGAGCGCATCAACTTCATCGAGGAGCTTGAAGTACGCATCGATGGACGTGCAGTCTTCTGCGGCAGGGAAGTATTCCTTGAGTGCGGTCATCAAATTCTTTCGTCCGCGAGGAAACACGTATTCTTTGTCGCCGAAAATCGCACGATCGTAGATATCGTCAAGTGGCGCCCATTCGAGCTGTTCTTTGGTGAGATAGCGGAAGACTTTATTCAATAACGTGCCTTTGATATGCACTTGGCCAACGTAGTGCAGTCCGACGTCCCACACATAGCCCTTTCGCTGAAATGCGTGAGTATACCCGCCGATGACGAAGTGTTGTTCGAGGACTAGTACGCGCTGTCCAGCCTGTGAAAGAATCGACGCCACACTCAGTCCGCCCGTCCCAGACCCAATAACAATTGCGTCGAATACGCCCTTACTCGCTTCTTGCTTCCGAAATGTGAGATAGGAAAGCCCAGGCATGAAAGGGGATTAAAGGAATGATTGCGAAAAGTCTATCATATTGTGGAAGAAAAGTGTGCTCTCCGTTTTTTGACTTGAACCCCGAAAGTCGTGTATATTCCTTCCGTTCACAGAGTCTACGACTTTCTCATTTTAGGCGAGTTTCGGTGCGCAAGGAGCAAAGTTCGCGATGCGTACTCCATGGGTACGGTGAGCGAATTTGCGACGCAGCAAGCCGAAAATCGTCAAAATGAGGAAGTTGTAGGAATAATCCGAGATCGTCTAACGGCAGGACGAGAGACTCTGAATCTCTCAATCATGGTTCGAATCCATGTCTCGGAACCATCACGACCTGTTCCTACAGACCGGGACAGGGGGTGACCAAGAAAACCCGCATTCCTCATGGAGTGCGGGTTTTCGTTTGGGGTGATTGTTTGGTGACACTCACTTTTACTTGAATTCGGCTTCTAATCGCTGTGGGTCGATCGGGCGATATTTATCAAAATACTTGCTGACATTTTTTAGGTCGCGGTGCAGCATGCCTCGTGCCTCGGGGTGAGTTCTAGCGTCAATTGATTGAGGAAAATCAATGATGTACGGCTTTGATTTCCACCAAAGAATATTATAAGCAGATAGATCTGCGTGAACAATACCAAGATTCCAAAATATTTTCATGCTTTCGACGACGTCCTTGAAGGCTGTCACGGCATCTTTTGGACTTAACTCTACGTCGACTAGTCGTGGCGCAACATTTTTTTCATCACCTAGTAGCTCCATGAAAATTGCTCTGTCGATTTGGAGTATTGGTTCAGGAATCGTGGCTCCAGCCTTATAAAGTTTTTGTAACATGAAAAATTCCCGTTTGATCCAGTTTTCATGTTTTAGCTTTCTTCCAAATGTATTCTTTTTGGCGACGGCCTTTCGCGCCGAAGCACTTTTATAAAACTTACCAGCAAGATAACTGTCATCAGCTTGAAAACTTCTTTCATCAGGATTTTTGTATACCTTCATTGCGACCAATCTTTCATCAAAAAGAGCGCGAAAAACCGATGCCTCTTTTCCCGATTTTATATGCGAAAGAATCTCAAGCTTGTGGCCGAGTGCGTTGGTTTGTTCAATAAGGGCATCTAAGTTTTCCATGTAACCTGGATTGTACAATTAGCTTGCTTCGAGTACTAGTCCTTAAACTCCCAGTTCTATCCGACCGGAACAGGGTCGGTGAGTATATAAAAGGGTGCTTGAAAGGCCTTCAAAGGTCTTAGGCGAGACCGGGCCGCAGAACCACAAAAAGACAACCCACCCGGGTTGTCTTTTTGTGGTTCGCCAGCCAAAAGGCTGGCCAATGTGCTTCGCACATTGCGAGACATGAATGCGATTTGCGCGGCGAGCTCGCTCGCCACACGCGAATCGCCATCCATGTCGGCAGTCTCGGAGCCATCACGATCTGTTCCTACAGGTCGGGACAGGGGGTTCCCAAGAAAACCCGCATTCCTCATTGAGTGCGGGTTTTCGATTTGGCGTGTTGCTTGGCGACCCTTACTTTTCCTAGCCTTTTCAATGATGAGCTCGCCGCCCTTCACCACGATCCGACTTTTGGTTGTTCAGGGGGTTTCCGTTTATCTTCTCTTGAGTCATCCTGAAGAATGAGCCTCGTACATGCTCCCATATCGATTTTTGGGATTATGAAGGCATGTTGTTGGTTCGAATTCGGCTTGGATACGACGGCTAGGAGATGCTGTAATTTTTCATGTGATATTTCACCTCACGACAAACGAGAGTATCATAATCGAGAAGTATTGTATTTGATGCATGAGTATGTCCAGTACAGAAAAGTTGTCATCGCAGCAGTGGTTGCAGAGATTTAAAGAATTAGACCTGCTAGGACGTGAGCGCCCATTAAATTTTTCTTTGGAAATAGCTACAAAAGAAGTATTGGAGTCAAGCCTAATAGAGAAATTTGAAAAACAGTTTGGCACACAGGGCTATCATCCCGACGGAACGTGGACGTTTCTCGTTGCCCAGTGGCCGGAGATCCAGGACGCTACGTACCACACGGGATTGTTGATAAAAGGATGGAACCAGACTTCACCACAAGACAGACTGGAGATTCGCCTGAGTAATTTTGGACGCCTTGCATACATACATACAATCGACGACACGGAACCCGACGATACTTTTTTTACATTTCTTGGCACTATTATCAGCTGTGCAGGATATACGCTTTTAGACGACGACGTACTGCATGTGCGATGGAACGATCATAACGGTCTTGAGACCTGCGCTCAGAAGAGATTTTTCGAGTACCTTTAGTATGCACATTCTCATTCTCTTTACCGTCGGAGCCATTCTTTTATATAGTGTTATTCTTCCAGTAATATTTACCGTTTTTTGGACGCCCGACGTTTGGGGAGCGGATGAGATTGCTGTGCTTGGCATTGTTATGGTGTTTTGCTCGCTGATCGGATGGCATCTCTTGTCACGAATAATACCAAAACGAATGTACGTACGAAAAATGATGGCTATCCACGGCACGTTTATCGCTACCGGTTTAGTATTGGCGTTCGCCGCATTCGTACACCGCCTCAACGGATAGAGAGGCGCCACCAGCCCCTCTAAAGGCCTCAAGCCAGACTGGGCCACAGAATTGCCATACATGTGGCATAAACTCTTGTATATATGAAAGCATTGCGATCGCTCGGGAACACGGCATTTTTCATTGTAGGGATGATGATTATTCTCATTGGCGCCCAGGCGTTCTCTCCAATTATTGTCCGAGGAAAAGTTCTTTCTGCATCATCGTTGTACGATCTTTCAATCGTGACGTATGAAAAAGGAGAGACAGAATTTATTTACAATGATTACGATTACAGTTCAAGCAGTCCACGGTCCTGGAGTGTTCGCGCGACGGTCGATGCGATTCCGTCGCGAGATCCTGGTTCTCCAGAGTTTAAAGCGCCGAATATTGAGCTTATCGGAGCCTCAGAACACAAAGAAGTTCACGTTTTTGATGATCCGGATTCAAACGAATGTCAACGGAATATTCTTTTTCTTGATCGGACGAAAATGGAGAAGGAACACTTTGTGATATCTCGTACCGATTATTGCGTGAAAAATATTGTTGATGAATGGGATATGACCACATTCTTTGCCGTCAATTCGGAAAACACAAAGATTGCGCTGGGGAATGTGGCGGATGGAACAATCTTCGCATCAATCGATGCAGCAAACGTGAGTTCTCGCCCTGGTCACAACTGGGAAAACACCAAGATCGTCTTTACGGTTGGTGAAATGACTCGCGATGACGATACTCGAAAACTTTTCTTGTGGGACGTGAATGCGAATATTCTCATTGATAAGACCGCCGTTTTGAGAACGGTAAACGAAGACATCGGCTTCATCCATTATGTTCGCGAAACAGATTCGTTTGACTTGTACAGCGGAAATTTTGACTCGACGCTTCATGGCGAAGGCGAATTTAGAGCATACAAAAAGCTCGCATCCTTCAAATAGCAAAAAAGACCATCGCGTTTGCGGTGGTCTTTTTTGTTTCCTACTCCTTCATCGCCTTCTTCTTCAGCTCCGTGTGCTTTGAGCCGTGTTTTTCTACGCGGCGCTCTAGGAAGTCCACCACTCTGCCAGCTACGTTGATGCCGGTGGCTTTGCTGATGCCTTCCAATCCTGGATTGCTGTTCACTTCGATAATCTTTGGTCCAGATTTTGTACGAAGGATATCGACACCAGCGATATCGAGGCCAAGGATGAGCGTTGCCTTGATTGCGAGTTTCTTTTCCTCATCGGAAAGATCCACTGTGCCAACGGAACCGCCTTTGTGAAAGTTTGCCCGGAATTCACCAGCCTTTGCGGAGCGTTCCATGGATGCGAGGACGCGCTTTCCGGCGACGAACACACGAATGTCCTTGCCTTGTGCTTCTTCAATGTATTCCTGCAACTTTACTGGGCCATGTTCCTTTTTGGTGAGATAGTCGACGATTGGGGAGAGCGATCGCATGGATTCTGCGATGAACACGCCGGTGCCGTGCGTGCCGTAGATTGTCTTTACGATAACAGGGAAGGTGAACTCCTCAGCAGCAACTTTCAAAAGCGATGCATCGCCCACCACGTGGGTTCGTGGAACCGGAAGACCAAAGTGATTGAGCATCTGCAACGTACGAATTTTGTTCTTTGCACGAAACACGCCAATGTACGTGTTGATGACGTAAAACTTTGCCAACTGGAATTGTTTAATGATGGATGCGTTCACGCTCGGATCGGCGGTGAACCCCGGACGAACCAAGATGACGTCGAAATCTTCTGGATTTAAAATTTCCCCTTTGTACGTGAGTGTCTTTCCGTTACCAAAGACGAGGCCGACATTGTGCGCATACAACATCTTTACGCTGTGCCCGCGGCCCTTTGCTTCGTCAACGATACTTTTCGTTCCCACGGCGATCTGTTCCTTTCCGGCCACGAAACTGAGAATTCCGATCCTCATATCTATGATGCAACCTGAGTATTAAAGTGTACCGTTGATCTCATCGAGCACTGCTTCCAATTCTTCGCGTGTCTTCACTGTCATCATCTTCTCGCGGTGCGACTTTACGTGAGGCAAGCCTTTGAAATACCAGGAAAGATGTTTGCGGAACGTTGTCACCGATTCCGGACCGTATTGTTCAAGGTGCAGTGCGAGGTGAAGTTTCACCACGCGGATACGTTCGTTGAGTGTAACGGGCTCGGGAGTTTTCCCTGCAGCAATGCTGTTGAACTCTTTAAAGATCCACGGATTGCCCAGTGCGCCACGAGCAATGAGCACGCCGTCGCATCCAGAAACGTCGAGGGCTTTTTGAATGAGCTCTGCTTTATGCACGTCGCCATTACATAATACCGGAATGGAGACTGCCTGTTTCACTTTGCCTACCGCTTCCCAGTCTGCAACGCCAGAGTAGCCTTGCATGCGCGTTCGGCCGTGGACAGTGAGTAAGTCTGCACCAGCGTCTTCCAAAACTTTTGCGAAACCAATCGCGTCCGTGGGATCGGACCACCCCAATCGAATCTTGATCGATACCGGAACTTTTGTGACGGCTTTCATTGCCTTTACGATCGCGGCAGCGCGCTCCGGTTCCTTCATGAGTGCTGCGCCGTTGAAGTTGCTGACGATTTTGTATACTGGGCAGCCCATGTTCACGTCGAAACCTTCTGGATGATGCTCGGCCTCGATAATTTTCACTGCCTCTGCCATCGTCGCGGGATCGCTCCCAAAGATTTGTTGCACGAGTGGCCGCTCGTCGGGATGAATCGCCGTCATGCCGAGTGTTTTGTCGTTTCCGCGAATGACCGCCTCAGACGACACCATTTCGCGGAACATGATGAGCGGGCTGCTGTTCCCTGTTACTTCCTTTACCACACGACAAAATGCGCTATCCGTCATGTCTGCCATGGGGGAGAGCGCGACAATTGGTCGCGGAAGCAATTTCCAATCAAGGGTGGTCATAATGAACCACTAGTGTAAAACGATGCGCGAAGGAAACGCAAGGCTATGTTACAATCCTGGCATATGACGCAAAACATCGAATTTAATGAAGAGGAGCTTTTTGAAACGATTGTTGAGGAAGGCTTAATGCAGGGAATCGTGGACGAAACAGCGTATTTCGATCTTGTTGATGAGATTATTGAAGACTTGCGTCGAGAAGCGGAGCTTAATGATGATCAAGATCTTGAGGGTCATGCTGATCATTTGAAGGCACGGTTTTCGGAATATCAGTCTCGTCAGGCAGACTAGCCATCTATGCGCCTCACCTTTTACGGGGCCGTGGAAAGCGTGACGGGGTCATGTTTTTTGCTGGAAACGCCAAAGGGGAAGCTTCTCATCGATTGCGGCATGCATCAGGGTGAGCGCATGTGTTCAAAGGTGAACTTAGAGCCATTTGGATTCCAGCCCGAGCATATCGATGCGGTTATTGTGACGCACGCACATTTCGATCATACTGGTCGGCTGCCGGATTTGGTGAAGCAAGGGTATAAGGGAAAGATTTTCATGACGCCGCCAACAAAAGGACTCATGGAGCTCGTGCTTGAGGATTCCGTGCATATCATGGCTGAGAATTCTAAGAAATGTGGTGATCCTGTGGTGTACGAAAAACAGGATCTGCACAACATGCTCGAGGTTGTGGTGACGGTGCCGTATCACCACGTCACGAAGCCATTCGAGGGAGTAATGGTCGAATTTTTCGACGCCGGACATATTTTGGGATCGTCGTTTGTTCGCGTTGTTGTTGACGACGCGGGGGAATCGAAGGCCATCATCTTTAGTGGAGACGTTGGAAACGACGACGTGCCGATTCTTCCAGACACCGAGGTTCGTCCAGCGGCTGACTACGTGGTTTGTGAGGCGACATACGGCGCGAAGGACCACGAGAAGGCTGCGGTGCGCGAACCAATGCTTGCGAATTTTGTGAAGAAAGTGATCGGCCGCAACGGCACATTAATCATTCCCGCATTTTCTGTTGAGCGAACGCAAGAACTTTTGTTCGCGCTCGATCAGTTGCTGCAACGTGGGGAAATTCCATCGATTCCAATGTACCTCGACAGCCCGCTCGCGATTCGTGCAACGGAATTGTATCGATTCTTTAGCGACTATCTTTCGTTCGATCATCCATCTGCGCCAGGAAAGGACGGTGATTGGTTCCGATTCCCGTCGCTTACCGAAACGCTTACTGTTGATGCATCGAAGGTGATTAATGACGACAACCGTCCAAAAGTGATTATCGCTGGGAATGGCATGATGACTGGCGGCCGCGTATTGCACCATATGGCACGCTACATCGACGACGTGAAATCTGGATTGCTCATCATTGGCTATCAAGCAGACCATACGCTTGGAAGAAAAATCCAAAACGGCGCAACACAAATCAATATTTACGGCGAACCACACGAGGTTCGTGCTGAGCTTTTAACGATCGACGCATTCTCCGCGCACGGCGATCAGAAGAAATTGACGACGTTTGTCCGTGGCAACGGCGCGTTGCCAAAGAAAGTATTCCTCGTCCACGGCGAAGGGCCAATAAAGGACACGTTTGCAACGCATCTTCGCGCATCGCTTGGCGTTGATGTGCAGATTCCTCATGTGATGCAGGGGTATGAGATTTGAAGAGAAGGGGGTTAAAACGGTTAATCGGGATTACCCTTGGTTAAGGCGGTTATTTAGGATTCCGGATAACCGTTTAACCGAGGCAGTAATCTGCCGATTAACCGTTTTAACCGTTCTCATTCTTTCCGCAGCGCTCGTCATCGGCCGGCACTTTGATGCATCGTGGGCTGGGGGAGAGGGATTCCGTCCGCGATCGGAGATTGTGATAACACAACGAGATGATTCCACCTTTGCGGATTGTATTGGTGTTGATTCAACACGAGAGAATATTCAAACATGCGGTGGAGCGATGAAGAAAGTGTCGATTGGTTCGTCCACGATTTGGATGGACGACAACACGTCGCTTGTGGTGATTAATGATCGCGAGGGGAAGGAGGAGCTTGCGCTGTACGGTGGCAGAATTGTTGTTGAAGGGCCGGTGATCATTGATGTGCGGGACCAGCAGTTTTCTGCATTGGAGCGTATAAGTTTGGTGAATTATAGTTGGTTGTATCGGGTTGATGTGTTATGGATGGAACAGGGTGTTGCGAAAAGTTTCGATACGTTGCCGCCGTATGACCAAGCGAAAGACATCACGTTCAATACACAAAGTGAAAGCGTCAAAGACTTCTACGACTGGGCGCGTTGATGCGTTCCACGGGATTGTTTTTGAGTGGTTCAAAAAGAATGGTCGCGATCTCCCATGGCGCAAGACGAAGAGTCCGTATGCGATCGCGCTGTCGGAGATTATGCTCCAGCAAACGCAGGTTGATCGCGTTATTCCCAAATGGCGAGCATTTCTTTTGGCGTTTCCTACATGGAACGATCTCGCCAATGCATCGACTGCTGATGTCATTCGACTGTGGCAGGGCCTTGGCTATAACCGGCGTGCCGTCATGTTGCATCGGCTCGCGAAAGCCGTCACCGACCTCGGGGGAGAGCTTCCGAATGACATCGATGCGATGAAGAGACTTCCGGGTATTGGCGACTACACCGCGAATGCCATCGCCGCTTTTGCGTTTCGTAATGCCGATGCCGCACCAGTTGATACAAATATTTCCAGAATCTTTCGTCGCGTCTTTCCGTGCCATCGATCAGATCCAAAATCGATTCAACGCCTTGCGAAGTCGATCGCACCAAAAGACGTATGGACGTGGAACCACGCACTCATGGACATCGGTGCTCTGCATTGCTCCGCCCGCGGCCATGTTTGGGGATTATGCCCGCTCGCACCACTCCACGGATCGAAGGAGCCAAAGACATCTCTCCCCCCATTTATGGGGGGAGTTGGAGGGGGGCTTGTACGCCCGAAGAAATCGATAAAATTCGAATCCACCGACCGCTACTTCCGTGGCCGCATTGTCGACGCCCTTCGCGAATCGCCGATGACACTCAAGAAACTTCGTTCCCGATTGGAACTTTCCAGCCTCGATGAGGCACGATTCAATGTGTTGATTTCAAGGCTTGTGCATGGCGGTGTCGTCGAACAGCACAAAAGTACGGTATTCTTGGCGGGTGATCGGGACTGAAATGGAGCGGAATCTTGGATGAGGTTGGGAAGGGCGCTGAAAGAAGATTATCGGCGAGGGTGGGGTGCTCGTTTGCCCAATCTCCGAGTGTAAAGAGGACTTTACATATCAATGTGCGCTTTTACTGGGGTTTTCGATCAGAAAAGTGTAAAGACCTCTTTACACTTTCAAAACCTAAAAACACACGCGGTGCCGAAGCATTCTCTCCGTCCCAACCCAGTCAAAGGATCAGTTTCAGTTCAAAGATTATTATTTCTCTTTTATGGCTCTCCTCGAGTTTTACGGTGACACGTGTCCGCACTGTGTGGAAATGAAGCCGATGGTGGAGAAGATTGAAAAGGATCTTGGCGTTTCGATTGAGAAGATTGAGGTGTGGAATAACGAAGCAAACGCGAAGCGCATGGAGGAAATCGATACGGGCCTTTGTGGTGGCGTGCCATTTTTTTATAACACCGAAACAAAAGGATTCATCTGTGGATCGAGCGATGAGGCGACGGTGATTGCCTGGGCAAAAGGGGAGAAGGCGAACGGAATCGGTGAAGGCAAATAATCGTATGCGCTTTGCGATCGTTTTTACCGCGATCGTATTGCTCGGCGCTGGATGCACCGATGATTTTGTTTCTCGAGTACAGGCAACAACCGACGCCGCGAAATCAAAAGCCGCGGAAATTTCCGCGGCAATTGAAAGTGCACAGAAGACGATGGAAAAGGCGCAGGCGATTTATACCATTCTTTCTACTCCATCCGTTCCACCCAGCGAGGATCAACCGCAACCTGCAGTTGAAGAAAATACTTCTTCCCCGTCACCGTCTCCAGTTCCCGACGCGTCGACTGTCCAATCTCCTTAATTCCTCGTCCACCAGCGCCGATAATCATTGGCTTGTAGCGTTCAGAGTGTGTGTAGATGGTTGCATCCACGAACACGGTGCCGTTATCTTGGATGTCGATGCTGTTCACTTCAACGTGTGTTGAGTAGGGAACTTCTTCACGCAAGCGAAGAAAGAGTTTTTCGCGAATCAATTCCGCAAGCCACTCTTCGTTGCCCATGCTGGTGAGTTGGAATTCCGGATAGAGGAATTCACCTTCCGGCATCTGCTCCCAGATCCACTTTTCGATCAGGTCAGTGTTTTTTGACGTCATTGCGGATACTTCCACGTACGCGCTGAACTTTGAACCAAGGTCGCGGTAGTAGTCGATGAAATTCTTCGACGACGGATCGTCGATCTTGTTGATGACGAGCAACTTTGGAATCGTAATTTTCTCAACAAGACGGAACGCCTGCTTTTCCTCGTCACCAATCGGTCGTGTTGGATCGACGACGTACATGACCGCATTCACGTCGCGCAACGAGTCCTTTGCGTACGCATTGAGCTTGTTGGTAAGCGTGTCGCGAGCCTTCTGCATGATTCCAGGAGTGTCCACAAACACCACCTGACCCTGTTCGCGGGTGATGATACCCTGAATAGGACGCCGCGTGGTTTGTGGCTTTGGTGTGGTAATCGCAACCTTTGTGCCGACCATGGTGTTAATCAGCGTGGATTTCCCAACGTTACTACGCCCCACGATCGCAACCATTCCTGACTTTGCCATACATTTAGGTGGTCATCAGCCCATTGGCCGAAAGAATAATACGCAGAGCTTAGCGGAAAAAGTCTCTTTTGTAAACCTATGAGAGTATTTGACGAACAGAAACGGCCGAAGGTTGGTGTAGGTGTGGTTGTGTTTCGTGGGAACGAAATTGTTCTTATGCAACGACGTGGCGTTCATGGCGAAGGGTCGTGGTGTCCTCCCGGTGGTCATCTGGAGTATGGAGAATCTTGGGAGGACTGTGCGAAACGTGAAACACTGGAAGAACTTGGCGTTGAAATCGAGAATGTAGAATTTTTAGGAGTAACGAATGATATTCACGAGAAGGAACAGAAACATTACATCACCATTATCCTTCGCGCCGATATTGCTGGGGGGGAGAACCGCAGATTATGGAACCAGAAAAAATGTCTGCACTGCGTTGGGCGACGTGGGAAACGTTACCGACCCCGATGTTCTTATCGATTCAGAATGTATTGAAAAGTCAGTTCTCACCGCTGAAGGAAAATCGATCGTAGATTTTAACAGAGGCTGCTAAAGCTAAGCTTTAACACTTGGATCAATAATATAAACCATAAAATGTTGTAAACGTATCGGAAGACGTTCTCAGCGTATGGTCAAAACTCGGTTTTGAATTGGTGCCTTTTGAAATTGGTACAATACTCGCATGGCGAAGCAGACCTTTGATATTCCGAGCGTTGACGCTGTTGATGAAACTGCGGCAGAGTTTTTGCGTGCGCGAGAGGTGAAAGTGCCAGAATCCATCGACGAGCTTCGTCAGGCAAGCGAATCCGCGAGTGAGGCTGTTGAGCAGATTTTTGGAAAATTTGATCGACTGCGGGCAATGAAGGAGGAGTCGGAGGAAAGGGTGAATGACGATCCTCCACCGGAATCGTACAATGCGTGGATCGATGCCGCACTCGATCTCGACGCCGCGTTTCTTGAGGATGGTGACGGCGCGCTGGGTCGTGAGCTTATTGAACTCGCCAAACTCGATGATGTCGCGTTTGCAGATCGAAAAGACGAAGCTCGTCGGCTGTTGCTCGGCACTGCGAACATCGCGCTTCGTATGTATCCGTCGGTACACCGGTTGGTGACGCTCGGGTTTGGGGTAAGTCGTCCCGAAGTCATTGAGAAGCTGTCTGCTGGAGAACTCGTGCAAAATGAGCGAGTGCATGGTGTTTCCGTGACGCCTCGGAGAAGAACGATTATCGGATTGCTCCGCCATTGTGATGCTCGACTTCCGGAAGAGGAACGAACGAATATTTGGACGCTTGAAGTGCCGCCAGAACTTCCGCAGTCGATTGTTGTTTCCGATCCATTCAACGCAAGCGATGATACACTTGCGGCGTATTGGAGTCGGCGAATTGGTGCGGTCCATGAAACACGCGGAAAAGAAACAGCGATTGTGTTGTTAAGTGGAGAAAAAACAACATCAGTGCTTTGGGAACTGGAGAATATTGCTGAACACGCAGATGACGACGTGTTGCGCGCTGCTGCTGGGCGTATTGTACGCTGGCTCGAGGACAAGCAGATCTATTACACAGATCCTGACCCACGTGATTTTGAGCTGTATCACTTAGGCATGGAGGATCCGCAAACACTCATAGAAATCATGCGTTCCCTTGATGTGATCAAGCATTTTGATCCGGAATTCTTCTTTGAATTGATCGGCATCGATCCTTTGCTGGGCGGACGAAGCGTGTATTTTGGATCGTTTTTGCACAAAGCGATGTACAACACGCAACGCGTCGTCGACCACGCATCGCCGGAACTCGGCGAGATGGCCCTTCGCACGATGACGCATCAACTGCTTACGCTCGATGAATCTGTGCAAACATATTCGGCCGTGGTTTCAAAACAATCGTTAAAGGCAATGGCGGGGCAGATGAGGAGCACGATTGACGCAGCACAGACGGAGGAATCAAAGGCGCAAGCATTCATAATGATGGCGGTCCCATTTTCACGAATAGCAATACACGCCGAAGTTCGTCGTCAGCTTGAAGCAATGCGTGAAGCAAGTCCGGAAAATATTGCCGAAGAACTTCGCAGACGGATCGATGATATCGAGCATCCGTTGAAATTGGCAGATTATCTCGTGAATCTTCCAAAACATGCGACGGATGATTTGGCCGTTCGACGGCAGCTTCGCGAGATTTTTTCTGAAAAGAAGATCGAGAATGGAACGTTTCGGAACGTGACATCTTGGGTATCCGGTGAGGGCGTCCCCGAAAAATACGAATTGAGCTTTCCAACTATTCTTCCAGAACTCTATAATCGAATTCCGCTGATTGATGAAACGCGAGACGATTTAGGATTCGCGCTGCGTGTGAAGGTTGCGATTCGTGATGCTGTTGCTCTCGCAAGTAATATCGAGGAATTCACAACGAAATCTTCTTCCGAAAAAACACGCGCAAGGCAATTTTTGAAATTCATCATGCCAGACGACCTTTTCCGTGAGGATTTTGAGGCGATCTGGGATCAGTTATTCCATTGGGCTTCCGAACAAACAATCGCAAGTCGATTTCACTATGCCAATCGTTCGGCTCTTGGACAGGGCTATTGGTTGGTTGACGATGGGCGCAGTGAAGAAGATAGAGCATTTTTCATTGGGCAACAATTGATTGTATCGTTAAGCATTGGAAGCGATACCAACGTAGAGCCGTACTTCGAGCGGATGAAGGAGATTCGCGCAGATCTCGTTTTCCTTTCCATCATCGCTCACCCAAAAGGAAAAGAAATTGCCTTCAAATATTTTGACAAGTTCTGCGAGATGATTCCGGCGGAGAGGATGGTGGAGTTGCTGAAACAGAGGGGAAAAATGATGCAGGAGTTTTTGCGACAATTTGAAAAGATTCCTTCAGATGCCTCAAGAACGTATTTGCTGTATTTGCGGAAAGCGCTAGACTCTCGGCCCGGTGATTATGGTTCGAGGGATCCGTTGACCGGAATATCTTGGCGTTGGAAAACGGACGCCGATGCTTCCCGAATCATTGAGCCTCTGAGAAAGATCAATAAGGCGATTCTTGCTGGTGGAACGCCGTGGGAGATTCAGTATTCAACCGAGGTACGTCGCGTGCCTATCAAAGACATCGGAAAATTTCCGAAATATATTGACTTATTCGATCTCCATGTTTCGTTGAAATCGGCTTTTCTCGCTGCCGGATTTGATCGTCTTTCTACTAAAAATCCTGATGTTGATCCTCCGACAGAAGAGGAAATGAGAGAAATGCGTTCTTTCTACGATAAATCCGGAGGAACATACCATGAAGGAGTCATTGACTTTGAAAAACTTATCATCAGTCTTCGACGCTATTTTCTTGGTGATTATGCTTATTCAACCGGAGTTGAGAATGTTTTAAGAAGTACGGTTCAAAACAAAATTCTTGGCTACTAATTTTTCGCCTTTAAAACAAGCGCCGTTACCAGCTCCACGTGAGGCGTGTGGGGGAACATGTCTACGGCGCGGATATTGTCTACGTCGTAGTACTTGGAGAGTTCTACCATTTCGCGGGCGAAGTTTTTGTAGTTGCAGGATACGTAGACGATGCGGGCTGGCTTTGCGGCGATGATGTCGGCGAGTGCCTTGTCGTGCATGCCGGAACGTGGGGGATCAAGAATGACGACGTCGGCGCCGAGCTTCATCCAATCAAAGTCCTCAGTTTTCGCATCGTGGAAATCGACGGCAACATTGTTCAGTTCTGCGTTGATGCGTGCATCGCGAATTGCGTCGGCAACAAGTTCAACGCCGATCGTCTTTTTTGCATCGTCCGCCATTGCCACTGCGAAGAAGCCGGTGCCGCAGTAGAGGTCGAGGAGTGTTTTCCCCGTAAGATCGCCTGCGAAATCGCGAACCGTTGAAAGCAGCATTGGTGCTGCGTACGAATTGGTTTGGAAGAATGCGTTTGGTGAAATGCGGAACTTTGTGCCGTCGATGCTTTCGTTGATTGCTCCAGGACCGTCGATGACGCGGAGATCGTCGCCGAATGAAACGTCAGAGATCGTATGATTGATCGACCAGACCAGAGTTGTTGCGCCAGCCTTCTTAGCGAGATCAGCGAGAGCCGCCTCGATCTTCGCAGTTTCGTCATTCGTCTCAACGATCGTGGAGACATTTCCCTCGCCCGACTGTGATTCGCCGTTCGGTGCGCTCGTCACAATGATGATCATCGTTTCGCCGATGCTCGATGATCGGATTACGGCGTAACGAAGTGTACCGATGTTGGATTTACGATCGAAGAATGACAGTCCCGATGTTGCGGTCCACGATCGGATAATATGAAAAAGCTCCTCGATCTTCTCGTCGCCAAGAAAACAGGTGTGGTCGTCAATTACGCGCCACCATTTTCCTTTTTCGCGAAGCCCGACCTCGCCCTTGAAGCTGATCACGAAGTCCATGCGATTGCGGTAGTGCGTTGTTTTTGGCGACGGAAAGATATCTTCAACTTGAAGATCGAGCTTTTTGATGGCAAATGAGCCGTTAATATCGGAAAGTTTTTGCTGTAACTGTTTTTCGTATGGAATGTGGCTCCATCCGCACGAACCGCAGACATCAGGTTTTGGACAAAGAGGGGAAGATATTGGCATAGAAATATGTTGGCGATAAGCGTGTCGCCCGCCAACTGGCATCGTACCAGACAGCGGGCGCCGTGTGCGGAACTCGTGAAATTAGTGGTTGAGTCGCCTGATTTCGGCAAGTGATGCGGTGAGCATACGCGCTTTGAAACGCGTCGCTCTGATACTCGACCACCCGTTGTGCTTCATATGTTTCACGGCGCAGCGTACGACTTCCTGGAATTTTTCCTCTTCACCTTGCCTCCATAGTGGCTTGGCTCCCTTGATGGGAGGATGCTGCATCCACATCGCTACCTGAGATTCCGTGTAGGTATGGTCGCGGACAGCGACGCTCAGCTTGTGTGCGATGTTGATCGCGACCTGCCCTTCGGTGAGGGTATGCTTGGTTCCTGGATTGTTTGCGCGCCAGGAACGAAACGAAAGCCAGGCGATTGCGGTGGTGCCGGTAATCGACATCAGCCAGCCAAGATTCATGAACATGAAAGCCTCAAGAACGCGGGAATCTTAGCAATTTTTTGCGAAAAGAGCAATTTCTGTCATACTTTCGCCGCATGATCGTTATTGCGCACAACATCCGCAGCTTGCACAATGTCGGAAGCATTCTTCGGAATGCTGCCGCGTTTGGGGTAGAAAAGGTGTTTTTGACCGGAATCACGGGAACGCCACCGCGGAAGGAGATCGCAAAAGTTTCCCTTGGCGCCGAAGATCTTGTTCCCTGGGAATTTGGAGAGATTGGTCCCGTGATCGACGGGCTGAAGAGGGAGGGGTATGCTGTTTGGGGCTTGGAGACGGGGGAGGGAGCAATGAATATTGAAGATGTGAGGGCAAGGGGCAATGGGCAAGGGTTCGCACTCGTCCTCGGGAGTGAGGTTGAGGGAATCGATGCAGAGACGCGTGCTATGCTTAACGGAATCGTGGAGATTCCGATGGACAAGAAACGATCGCTGAATGTATCGGTTGCGAGCGGTGTGGCAATGTACGCACTGAAGAATTTGCACCCGTAGCTTAGCTGGATAAAGCGCTTCCCTCCGAAGGAAGAGATCATGTGTTCGAATCACATCGGGTGCACCAGGAAACCTCCTACATTTGTCTACTTTCGGCTTGCTGCGTCGCAAATTCGCTCAACGTACCGAGAAGTACGTCTCGCGAACTTTGCTCCTTGCGCACCGAAACTAGCCTAAATGTAGAAGGTTCCCGTCATATCTCAATATGCTTCCAACCCTTTCCGTTGTTATCCCAACCAAAAACGAAGAGCGATATCTTCCAGCCGTTCTTGATGCGCTTCGTCGTCAAACGTTTCGGCCAAAGGAAATTATTGTTGCCGATGCGTGGTCGAGTGATAGCACTCGAGAGATCGCGGAGCGTGCCGGTGCAATGGTGGTCGATGGTGGCTTGCCGAGTGCGGGGCGAAACAGTGGCGCCGCGAAAGCGACGGGGGAGTTGATTTTCTTTTTTGATGCCGACGTTATTATTGCAGACGACAAGTTTTTAGAAAAAGCGGTGAGCGAGTTTACGCAGCGCGAATTTGGTATCGCTTCATGCGATCTTGGTGTCATTGGTGGGAACCTCTACGATGTCGTTACGCATCACTTCTACAACTTCTACGCTCGTTTGCTCGGTTCGCTGCATCCACACGCTCCAGGATTCTGCATCCTCATAAAACGATCAGTGCATGAGGCGATTCATGGGTTCGATGAAGAGATTGTGTTTTGCGAGGATCATGAGTACGCCGGTCGTGCGGCGAAGGTTGGGAAATTTGGATTCCTCGATAGCATCAAGATTTTTGTGACGACACGCCGCCAAGAACGCGATGGTCGCTGGAGTATGGGAATCAAATACGTGCTCGCCGAATTCCATTTGATGTTTATCGGTCCAATTCGTCACAACAAATTCAAGTACGGTTTTGGATACGACGAGAAAAAGTAGAGACGGTGCGCTGCGCCGTCTCGAGCGAGTTCGATAATAAAACCTGAAAGCCCCAGCGCTGCGTCGCGCCGGGGCTTCGTGTTGTCTCGTCACTGAGCGAGAAGGGCCGTTCCACCCGTCAGCGCCAGGAGTGTTGCGACGATCATGAGTCCTTCCTGGATGCTTTCGTCGAATGCGGCGTTCGGAAAGCGCTGCAGGCAGGTTTCCCGGTGCTCCAGCAGGTCGATGAACCGTGATGTCGCGATCTGCACTCCGATGAGCATCCAGGATCCGATCATTCCTGTGGTCCACCCGTCTGCTATATCGAACAAGCAAGCGAGGATTGAGAAGAGGATTTCCGCGATCGCGACGAGCGGCACCCATTCCAACTCCCGTGCAAGGATCGGGTGACGGTATCCGCTATCATAGAAGCGATCACATGCACCCTGCTCGAACTGTGCCGTTTCGATGCAGATCATGGTGGGAATGAGCCACGAGGTGTGGCCGGTTCCGACGATGATTCCTCCCAGAATGAGGATGACGATCCCCATCCACAGGAGATGGCCCCAGTTGTTCTTGTTCGTATTCCAGAAACCAAGAATGCGCTTCATGTGCGGTGCTCCGATGGATTTTTTAGCATAAAAACCGACGTGTTACAATATCTGGCGTATGTCTCGTCCAATTCCCGTGGAGGTTGTTCCATCGCACGTGCATCTGTCTGAATCACATCATCGGATTCTGTTTGGTGACGGGCACATGGGCACGGTGCGGCATGAGCTTTCGCAGACTGGTCAGTTTGCGTATGAGGAGATGGTTGAGGTGATTGGGGAGGGCAAAGGGCAAAATGGGCAAGGGATAACGCTTCGTGTTTTGGGGCCTCATCGAAAATCGACTCAAGTGGAGCTGACGCCAACGGAAGCTCGGCTTTTGGGAATCGATGCGCCTTTGGCAAAGTCTGGCGATCTTGCATTGGCTCGATCGTGCACATTACGAACAGCGCATGGCACGATTGAAACGACGGCGTCGGTGATTGTTCCGAAATGTCATCTACACCTTTCCGATACCGAAGCATCGTCGCTTCGGTTAATGAACGGCGCTTCAGTGCGCGTCGATGTTGTTGGCGATGCAACACGGGTTATCGAGAATGTTGTGGTTCGTGTTCATCCAACGTATCGTGCAAGACTTCACATTCATTCTGATGTTGCGCGAGACATGTGGCTGCATTCTGGTTCGCACATTCGTGTTCGCGATATTCAATCGTAATATGCGAAATCGATTCCTCTATCGGATGACAAGGCTTTCGCTCGCAACATTCGTCGCCTTTGCCCTTTACCCTTTGCCCTCTGTTCACGCAGCCTCCATCGACCTCGCGCTTGATGGCAGCAGCATTTCATTTTCACAATCGACGTTGTACGTTGGCGACACGGTTCGCATCTATGCTCGTGTTCGAAATGTTGGAGACACTGACGCCACGGCATACGTGTTGTTCTATCAGGGCGGCATGGTGATTGGACAATCGCAACCGGTTTCGCTTCGGGCGAGCGGAAATCCCGACGAAGTGTTTGTGGATTTTACGGTTCCCGATGGCACGTTCAATATTCGTGCGGTGCTGCAAGGTTCAACTCCGCAAGACACGAACCCAGACAACGACACCGCAATTACGCCGCTGTACAGTCCAATTTCGGATGCTGATCGCGACGGCGTTGTGGACGATTCCGATAATTGTGTGAATGACGCGAACGCGGATCAGCTCGACACTGACAAAGATGAGAAAGGTGATGCTTGCGACACGGATGACGACGGTGACGGTGTCAGCGATGCGAATGATCCTGCGCCACTCGATGCAACGAAGACGGGGATTCCGGAACCAAAGCCAGTAGTGGTTGCTGCGCCGGTGACTACGGCGCCCGTACCGTCCACTGCTACACCAGCATCATCGAGTTCTTCGAATGCGCCTTCAACGACCACTGCGTCGACCACTACGGTATCGAGCGCAACGAGTACAGCGGCAACAACGGTTGAAAGTGCTGTTGCGGCGTTGACGAGCTCTACATCCAAACTTACCACTTCGCCACTTGCGCGATTCACGTCAAAGCAAATCGATTGGCGAACGTACGAATTTACCCTAGCGGATCAGCCAGAAGACGGCGTGCGGTTTAGTTGGGACTTTGGCGACGGCGCAACAAGTGTTCAACCGCAAATCACTCACGCCTTTTCCGGGCCGGGCACCTACACCATAACGTTAGCGATTGTGAACACCGACGGCACGACGCTTTCGGATGCGCAGACGTTCGACGTATCGTTCTTTCACTTGGACAACCCGCAAGTGATGATGCTCATTGGTGTGTTGATTGCGGCATTATTCCTGTTTGGTTTTGCATTCATCAAACTTCGCCGAACGTATGATCAAGGCACTCTTCACGAGTAAAGCGGGGAGCATCACCAGTGCTGCGGTGATCATCGGTGGGCTTTCCATGGTGAGCCGATTATTCGGCGCGCTTCGTGACTACATTTTGGCAGGAACGTTTGGTGCCGGAGATACGCTCGATGCCTATACGAGCGCGTTCCTGGTGCCAGACATGTTGCTGCAGCTGCTCATTCTTGGTGCGCTGTCGGCGAGTTTTATTCCCATCTTTGCAAAGTACTACGGGCACGACGACGAGAAAGCATGGAAATTTACGAATACCATTTTGAATGTTTTTGGCGTGGTGTTTGCGATTGTTGTTGTCATCGCGATCGCAACAGCGCCGTGGGCGGTGGCAGTCATCGCACCGGGATACGGTGTAGCAAAGATGGCGATGACGGTGCAGATGAGTCGCGTGATGTATCTTGCTGAGCTGTTCTTTGCGGCATCGATGGTATTCGGATCCGTGTTGCAGGGTACACGCCGATTCTTTCTGTATGCGCTTGCACCGATCGTCAACAACATTGGCATCATCGCCGGTGTTATCATTTTTGTTCCACTGCTTGGCCCGATCGGTTTGGCGTGGGGAAGCGTTCTTGGCGCAGCGATGCATGCGTTGTTGCAGGGAATTGGTGTATACGCACTTGGCTACAAGTATCGTCCAGTCTTCAACTTTCGTGATCCCGATCTTCGCACAACCGCGATTCAAATGGTTCCGCGTGTTCTCGGACTTGCGGTGAGTCAGGGAAACTTCGTTGCGATGACGAGTGTAGCGAGTTTACTCGTCGCGGGATCAACAACAATGCTCGACCTTGCGTACAACCTCAACTCGTTCCCAATCGGCGTGATTGCCATGGCGTATGCTGTGGCATCGTTTCCAATGTTGTGCGAACGCGCGGCAGCAAAAGACATGCCAGGATTTGTACAAACGTTTTCGAACGCGGTACGGCAAGTGCTCCTTTGGATTATTCCTGCAACGGTTTTGTTCCTTCTGCTTCGAGCTCAACTTGTACGTTTAGCCTTTGGTGGAAAAAACTTTGATTGGATGAGTACGGTGACGACCGCGGATACGCTCGCGTTGTTTGCGATCAGTTTTGCTGCGCAGGCGCTCATCACGATTCTTGTTCGCGCATTCTTTGCTCTCGAAGACGCAAAAACGCCGTTCGCCGTCGCTGTGGTTGCGGCATTAGTGAACATTGGTCTTGGACGAATGCTCTCGATGCAGTTTGGCGTTGTGGGGCTGAGTGCAGCATTTAGTGTTTCTGCGATGGTACAGGTTGCGCTGCTTTGGGCGCTGCTTCATCATCGTATTGGAGATCTGGATGAGAAGCGGATTCTTCGAACAACGCTGATGATTTCGATTGCTGCATTACTTGCCGGCGCCGTCACTCAAGGTGTGAAGTATGCGGTGGTGATGGTGGTTCCATTGAAATCGTATGTGAGTGTGTTCATTCAAACCGGATGTGCTGGTGGACTCGGATTCATTGCATACATTCTTCTCGGTATTTTCTTTAACAACGACGACATGGTTGCATTTGCTCGTGGCGTGCGACGAAAGATGTTGCGCCAGTCGAAGCCTGTCGAAGTCGTAAATACGCTTTAACGTTGTATGTGTTTTTCTGCTCCAGTAAGTTTTGCAACGAGTGCAGTTCTTGCGGTGGTTGGTGTTGAGACAGTTCGGCATGCGCGTCCGAAAAAAAGGTACGTTGCACTTATTCCATTTCTTTTTGCTATTCAGCAAGCCATTGAAGGAGCTCAGTGGATCGTCGATAAGCCAAGCACGTGTAGCCAGGTATTGGGATATGGTTTTTTGTTTTTTGCATTTTTGGTGTGGCCATCGTGGGTTCCGTTTGCGGTGTGGCATGCGGAATCTGTCGCGTGGCGTAAGCGTGTGCTGAAAGTGTTGTTCGGGATTGGTCTTGCAACGTCGGCATATTTTCTTGCAGTGCTTATTACTGAACCGATGTCGGTGGTTCCTCGCGCGGCGAGTTTGTACTACTCCGTGAATATCCCAGGATACGTTGCGGGAGTCGCAAGTTATATCTCGGTGATTCTTGCGAGCTTCTTTGTTTCTTCTGATCGGCGGCTCCGTGCGTTCGGTTTTGCGATCATGGCGTCGGCGGCGATTGCGTGGATCGCATTTTCTTTTGCTTTTACGTCCGTGTGGTGTTTCTTCTCTGCGGCGTTGAGTGTGTGGTTGTATCGATGGGGAAAACAGTAAGGCGGTATGCGGAAGAAGACGGCGTTATTCGTGCTTGGTGCCATCGTGGCGTTTTGCGTCAGCTTCGTTCTCGTTACTGATCTCGTTGTTCTTCGATTCAGATCATCGATCGTCTCGATTGACGACGTCGACCACGCTCCAGTCGCAATCGTTCTTGGAGCAAAGGTGAAGGCGGACGGCGAGCCTTCGGATATTTTGCGGGATCGCTTGCGTACAGCTATTGATCTGTACCGTGCAGGATCGGTGGAAAAAATTCTCGTTAGCGGCGACGACGGGCAGGTGGAATACGACGAGGTGAATGCGATGCGGGTGTATTTACTTGCGGCAGATGTTGATCCTGACGATATCTTTCTTGATCACGCCGGTTTCGATACCTACGATTCAATGTCTCGAGCGAGCAAGGTGTTTGGCGTTACAAAAGTAATTGTGGTGACGCAGGCATATCACTTGCCACGAGCACTGTATCTTGCGAATGCTTTTGGAATTCAGGCACAAGGTGTTGTTGCCGACCGTCAGCATTATCTTGGCATTCTTCGATACGAAGTGCGCGAATTGCTCGCCGATACGAAAGCGGTTATTGACGTCGTCTTTCATGTTTCGCCGCATTTCCTTGGCGACATGATCGATAGTACTGGCGATGGGCGGGTGACGTGGGACGAGGAATAGTTTTTACAATCGTTCGTATTTTGGGTATAACACGTGAACATCGGAGTGCTCATGCGCTTGCTCGTGTTCCTCGTCGTCTGTTTCCTCGAGGCTGCCGAAGCCGTCGTCGGTCTCGCGGCCTGTGTCGCCTTCTTCCCGTTCTACCTCTACCTCGTCTGGACCGGCTCGGCCCTCGATGAGGGCTCGCCGCTCCCGGTGCTCGAATGAGCGGCCCGCGGAAGGAGATTGTGATGACACCGGGAAACATCATCGCGTCCACCATGGGCATCGTACTCACGCTACTCCTCATCGTCGCCGGCATCATGGCGGCAGTTCGAGTGTGTGGCTGGGGCGCGTAGCGCGTTCGTGTTCCTGTGAGGATGGCCCGTCTCCATGAACGTTGGGGGCGGGCGTTGTTTGTTCTTAAGAAAGGATCTGATTTTGAGATGATCTTGGATGGGTTGGGGCGGGACGATGCAAGCCTGAGAGTATGGGATACTGCGACAGAAAACGATGCCCTTATTTTTCGAGGTTTTAAAACTGCGCAACACCATGCGATTTGAACCGGAAATTAAGAAATAATGAAATCGATTTCGACGATGCGGGATCGCTAATCGTAGACGGCGGTATCGTCGGCCCTACACGTCGTTAAAATCGACCAGCGTTTCCTTAATGCAAATTGGGCGGGCCTCCTATCTTCTTACTAGCAAACACAATGTTCGCCGTAGCGTCATGGCCGGATGGGGCCCTCACGACGGAAACGGCCGACCCGCGGAACATGCAGGTCGGTCGTTGGACTTTAATGGGCACATTTTGAGGGAAATTTGAAATTTTGTAAAAATCATCTATTCTTTTATTGGTATACAGTGCGCTAACGGATCTTGGAGGAGCGATGTTTGTGATGCGTGTTTGTTGGTGGGTCTCGCGGCTGGCTATTGTGGGCTTGCTCTTCGTCGCCGCGGTACTGACGGTGGCGTGGGTCGATCGGTTGCTGTTCGGAGGTCAGGCCTACTTCGAGCGGATCAATCTTACGGAGCCTCTGATTTCTTTGCTCCTTAGCTGCGGAATCCTGTTCTTCCCCGCTGATACTTTTGCCGGCGAGGCGTCGCCTAAGGCTGATGCCCGTGAAGTGCTCGCTGCCGGCTTGGGCATTTGTATTACGATGGCCGTTGTCGGCACCGGACACATCCTTGGTAACGGTTTGTTCGCTCTGTTTTCTAGGATTTGAGGTGACTACGGCTGCTCCGACGAGCGTACGGCCGACCCGCGGAACGCGCAGGTCGGTCGTTCGGCGTTTATGGGAGGCGATGGAGCCGAGTGCCTTGTACGGGAGGAAACGTCGGCATCTGTGGGAATTTTGGCTCGCTTGTCCAACGGCGTGTTGTCCATTACACTTTCTCAATCTCTTTCTATGCTTACCACCAACGAAATCCGCCAAAAGTACCTCCAGTTTTTTGCTAAACACGGCCACGCGATCATCCCATCTTCATCGCTGTTGCCCGAAAACGATCCAACAACATTGTTCACGGGTTCCGGAATGCAGCCGATGATTCAGTACTTGCTTGGCGAAAAGCACGCGGCAGGAACGCGCATTGCCGATAGTCAGAAATGTTTCCGTTCTGGCGACATCGAGGAAGTCGGCGACAACCGTCACACCACATTCTTCGAAATGCTCGGCAACTGGAGCTTGGGCGATTACTTCAAACAAGAGCAGATTCCGTGGATGTACGAATTTTTGACGGGAGAGCTCGGACTCGATCCAAAGAATCTTTTTGTTACAGTATTTCGAGGGAACTCTGATATCGGAGTGGGACGAGATGATGAAGCGATTGCGCTTTGGACGAAGTGTTTTGCGTCCGCAGGAATTGATGCGGCAGTTGTTGAGGACGCCGATACGAACGGCTTGCAGAGTGGACGCATTTTTACCTATCCGGAGAAGAAGAACTGGTGGAGCCGTGCCGGCGTGCCATCGAATATGCCGGTTGGCGAACCTGGTGGCCCAGACACGGAAATGTTTTGGGATTTTGGTGAACATCTTGGGCTGCACGAAAAGTCACCACTTGCTGATCCTGTCTGTCATGTGAACTGCGATTGCGGGCGATTCATGGAAATTGGCAACAACGTATTCATGCAATACGTGAAGACGGCTGACGGATTTGCCGAACTTCCACAGCGCAACGTGGACTTTGGTGGGGGACTGGAGCGCGTGGCATCGGCAGTGAATGGCGATCCTGATATGTTCCTTATTGATGCGTTCGCTCCTGCCCGGTCAGCTCTAGAACATTCGACCAATAAGACCTATGGGTCCAATGAGACTGATACTTACGCGTTCCGCGTGATTCTCGACCACATTCGCGCCGCAACTTTCCTTATCGGTGATGGAGTGTTGCCGGGGAACAAGGATCAAGGATATTTCGTCCGTCGATTATTGCGTCGTGCTGTCCGTTTTGCTCGCAAGCTTGGTGTCGCAAACGCGATCGTGCGTTCGGTTTCTGAGGCATACATCGAAATGTATAAAGTTGCGTATCCGAATCTCGATGAGAAGCGTGAATCGATTCTCGGCGCGATCGAAATGGAAGAAACGAAGTTCGCGAAGACGATTGAACAGGGACTTCGTGAGCTCAAGAAGATTGTGGATCGTGGAAACGGCGTGACGGGGACTGATGCATTTAATTTGTATCAAAGTTTTGGTTTTCCACTGGAGCTCACTACCGAAGAGCTCCAGCGATCACACAACTTGAAGGTCGACTCCGATCAGTTCGCTGTCGATTTTAAAAAGCATCAGGATCTCTCTCGTGCAGGAAGCGAACAGAAGTTTGCTGGAGGACTCGCTGATCATTCTGTTGAAACAACAAGACTTCACACGGCAACGCATTTGCTTCATCAGGCGCTGCGAACAGTGCTCGGCGACCATGTTGCGCAGAAGGGAAGCAATATTACGGCGGAGCGTTTGCGATTCGATTTTAGTCACAATGAAAAAATGACCCCGGAACAGATTGCCGAGGTCGAAAAGATCGTGAACGAACAGATCGAGAAAGATCTTCCGGTGAAGTTTGAAATGCTCACGGTGGATGAAGCGAAGGCTCGTGGCGCAATTGGATTGTTCGGCGACAAGTACGCGACGATCGGCGATAAGATCAAGGTGTATTCAATTGGTGATTTCTCGAAGGAGATTTGTGGTGGTCCGCACGTGGAGCACACTGGCGAACTCGGCGGCATCACGATCGCGAAAGAAGAGGCGGTATCGGCTGGTGTCCGACGTATCAAGGCGATTTTAGGAAAGAAGGCGTAAATAAAAAATGCCCCATACAAGCAGTGATAGCCGAGACACCCCGGGAGGGTTCTCGGCTATTTGCATGGCCACGTTCTGCGTTATGCCGTTTTCGTGATGATTCCGCATTGAGCTCTTGGCTCTAGCGGTTTCCGCTCATCCGAATAATGAAAATTGCAATGAAATGGTGGAAAACTCGAAGTTTGTGGGTAAATGATTGACACTTTTTGGTTGGTAAACTACAATTCCGGTGCTTTACTTAAGCGGTAATACCGCGCTCACCACTGTGGTGAATGTGGTATACTATCGCAAAGTTATGGCGGAAAAAGACTTTATTGAAATGCGCGGAGAGATTCTGGAAAGCCTTCCTGGTGGAAGCTTCCGGGTAAAGCTCGAAAACGACCGCGAAGTCATTGGTCACTTGGCAGGCAAGCTGCGAAAAAATCGCATCCGTGTGCTGCCAGGCGATGACGTCAAAGTGGAGATCAGCCCGTATGATCTCACAAAGGCACGAATCACGTTCCGTTTCTAACGGATCGGCATCCCGAGCCTCTTCACAATCATCTTGAAGTTTTCATGATGATTTTGTCTATTTCTGTAAGGTTCGTTTCCGTCGCTTTTACCCATCAGGTATTGTCCTATGAAGGTTCGCGCATCTGTGAAGAAAATGTGTCGCGATTGCCAAGTGATTCGTCGCGAAGGCCGCGTACGTGTTATTTGCAAGACTCCTAAGCATAAGCAGCGTCAAGGCTAAAATCTATGGCACGTATTGCTGGTGTTACACTCCCAACTCAGAAAAAGCTTTTCTACGCATTGCAGTATATTTACGGCATTGGCGAAAAGCGCGCAGCGGACGTCATTGAACGTTCAAAGGTGAGCGGCGATATCCGCGTAAAGGACCTGACATTGGATCAGGAAAACGCGGTTCGTGTCATCGTGGAAAAAGAATATCGCGTCGAAGGTGAACTTCGCCGCGACGTCATGTCCAACATCAAGCGTTTGAAGGACATCGCGTCGTATCGCGGAACCCGCCACACCCGTGGCCTCCCAGTTCGCGGACAGCGCACCAAGTCTAATTCCCGAACCGTTCGAGGAAACGTTCGAAAGACAGCCGGAAGCGGTCGTCGTACTCTTGCCAAGACCTAAGCTATGACTGAAGAAGAAATCATCACCCCTGCAGCAGCCGTTGAAGGCGATGCAAAGGAAGCTGGAAAGCCAGCAAAAGCCGGAGGAAAAACTGCCAAGAAAAAGGTGGTTCGCCAAATTCCCCAGGGTCGTGCATACGTTCACGCAAGCTTCAATAACACCATCGTGTCGCTTACCGATGCGAACGGAAACATTGTGGCATGGTCGAGCGCAGGAAACTGCGGCTTCAAAGGACCAAAAAAGGCAACACCTTTTGCTGCAAGCGTCATTGTGAAGAAAGTTTTTGAAAAGGTTGAACAGTTCGGCCTCAAAGATTTGCACGTGTTTGTGACGGGTATCGGCAACGGCCGCGACGCTGCAGTTCGCGCATTGAACACGGTCGGATTCAACGTTCTCTCCATTAAAGACACTACGCCGGTACCACACAATGGTTGCCGTCCACGTCGTGCTCGTCGCATGTAATCTATGGGAAAGACTCTTATTCCAATGGGAAAGATGAGCCGTCGTGAAGGTGTCGCATTGTCGGCATCCACGAGTGTGCTTAAGGTGATGCAGAAGCGTCCGTACGCTCCTGGTGTTCACGGTAAGGCAGGCGGACGCCCAGCAAAGGTTTCGGTTTTCGGAACCCAGCTTCGCGAAAAGCAGAAGGCAAAGCGATTGTACGGTATCATGGAGCGACAGTTCCGAAATTACTTCGTGAAGGCCACCGGCATGGAGGGCAACACTGGAGAAAATCTCGGTCGTTTGCTCGAGCTTCGCTTGGACAACACTGTGTACCGCCTCGGCTTTGCCAAGACGCGTCCACAGGCTCGTCAAATGGTCAGCCATTGCATGTTCTATGTGAACGGCAAGAAGCTGAACATTCCGTCGTATACTGTGCAGGTCAACGATGTGATCGAGATCAAGGCAAGTAAGAAAGAGAAGAAAGTATTCTCAGATCTTGAAGAGCGCTTGAAGACACATCGCACTGCCGGTTGGTTGCATCGTGACGACTTGGTCGGCAAAGTGGTGAGTCTTCCAATGGGGGATGATTTGAAGGAAGCATACGATCCAAAGCTCATTATCGAGTTTTACTCAATGCGGTAAACGCATTCGTCTCATAACCTTCCTATGGAGACCATTTTCCTTCCGTCAAAGATGCACTTCGCTCCTGGCGCTGTTGCAAACGAATCAATCCTCACCATTGAGCCACTCCACCACGGATACGGCACAACGGTTGGGAACTCGCTTCGCCGCGTGCTTCTCTCGTCGCTTCCTGGCGCAGCAGTCACGGCAATGAAAATCAAAGGTGTACAGCACGAGTTCTCCACGGTTCCTGGTGTGAAAGAAGATGTCTTGGACATCATGCTCAACATCAAGAAGCTTCGCATGCGTGTGCACAGCGAAGAGCCAGTGGTTCTCAAGCTCGCAACCAACAAGGTTGGTGTGGTGACTGCAGCAGCGATCGAAAAGAATGCTGACGTAGAAATCGCAAACCCAGAGCTCGAGATTGCAACCATCACGGATGCAAAGACACCGTTCGACATGGAGATCACGGTTTCTCGCGGCCGCGGTTACGTTCCTACCGAGGAACGTGACAGCGCTCCAACGGAAATTGGTGTCATCGCCGTGGATGCCATGTTCAGCCCAGTGCGTAACGTTGGCTTCCGCGTGGAGAACACTCGCGTCGGAGAAATCACGAACTACGACAAGCTCATCATGAACATCACTACCGACGGAACGGTTACCCCTCAAGAGGCCGTTGAACAGACCACAAAAATCCTTTTAAACCACTTCACGTGGATTCAGGGACAACTGAATCACGCAAGTCTTACTGAACAAATTGCTCGTGCGGCGGAGGACGCACCACAAGAATAATTGTATGCGCCACCGAAATACTACAAAAACGCTTGGACGAAAGTCCTCGGCTCGTAAGGCGCTCATCCGCGACCTCGTCACCGCTATGGTGACGTACGAGCGAATTGAAGTGACCGCCGGCAAAGCAAAGGTTTTCCGCCCAGTCGTCGAAAAGATGATCACGGTTGCAAAAACCAACACTCTCGCATCGCGTCGTCAACTCTTGGCGTACTTCAGCACTGAACAACCAGTGAAGAAGCTCATCGAGGTTCTCGGACCACGCTTCAAGGATCGCAACGGTGGATACACCCGTCTCACCAAGATGGGAATCCGTCAGGGCGATGCTGCAGAAGTCGCTGTTATTGAATTCGTCTAATATGGCAACCATTACTCGCAAAACCTACTCGGTAGATGCTTCCGGAAAAATCCTCGGACGTCTTGCGACCGATATTGCCATGCACCTCATGGGCAAGACGAACGCAAATTTCCAGTCCAATGTGGACGCTGGAGACGAAGTGGTCGTCACCAACTGTGAAAAGATTCTCGTGACTGGAAAGAAGTACGAGGAGAAGGAATATCATCATCACTCTGGATACCCAGGGGGATTGAAGACAAAGACGATGCGCCAAATGTGGGAGAAGGATCCACGCGAAGTTCTTAAAGCTGCAGTAAGCCGCATGCTTCCAAAGAATAAGCATCGTACGGCACGCATGCTTCGTCTCACCATTTCCAAGTAATTATGGCAACCACGAAATATATTCAAGCTCTTGGACGTCGTAAGACTGCAACCGCTCAGGTTCGCCTTTACCCATCGGGTTCTGGCAAGATGACGGTGAACGAAAAGCCATTCGAAGTGTTCTTCCCAACGGCAGAACTTCAGCGCATGGTGAAGCGTCCATTGGTCGAAGTCGGTGCAACTGAAAAGTTCGACGTGACGATTAAGACCAGCGGTGGAGGAGCGATCGGCCAGGCCGACGCAGCTCGCCTCGGTATTGCTCGCGCACTCGTTCTCTCTGAAGTGGAATTGAAGACGGCGCTCAAAGCCGCCGGCCTCATGACCCGCGATCCTCGCAAGAAGGAGCGCAAGAAGTTCGGAAAGCGCGGTGCACGCCGTTCACCACAGTGGCGCAAGCGTTAATCGCTACGGCTTTCTCATTTTGACTATTTTCGGCTTGCTGCGTCGCAAATTTGCTCAACGTACCATGAAGTACGCCTCGCGAACTTTGCTCCTTGCGCACCGAAACTAGCCTAAAATGAGGAAGCCGTAATCACAAAACAATTCTCCGATCCGAAAGGGTCGGAGTTTTGTTTACAGTTGAAGAAGGTCGTGCTACTCTGCGCGGTCCGAATTGAATCGGGCATATGAAAAAAAGGAAGGTGTGCTGATGCGCATGATCATGGGAAAGTCTGACGAACGGAAGTCTGAGGAGAACATCCGTGCCGGGGAGGTCATCGAGTTCACCTCGATCGCCCCGGAGGAGGGAGTTGCCTATTCCCTCAAGGCCACCGGCGACGTCGTCGAAGTCAACCCCGGGAAGATGATCCAGTTTCCGGGGACGATCTGGGTGGGTGAGCTTGCTCCTGAAGATTGTACGGTTCGATACATGACGCTCGGGGACGAAACCACCGTCACCGTGCACATCAAAGACTGAACACGTACGCTGCGTCGGCGCGGCTCCTCCGAGCGCCGCGCCGATGGTGTTTTTAAAATCACAAATGTAGCGTTTCACGACACTTGTAGTAAGGGTAGGGGCGATGGTCGATTTCTTGGAGATTCGTGTACACTCTTGTTTGTATGTTTCTTGCGCATTTGCCGGCCGGATATCTTTTAACGAAGGGGATTCAACGTCGAATGCACGAGACGAGGTATCTTTGGATTGGGTTGGTGGCGAGTGTGCTGCCAGATATCGATTTGTTCTATTTCTACTTTATTGATCACCGACAAACGTTACATCACGAATACTGGACGCATCTTCCAATTTTTTGGATTACGCTTTGGGCGACGATCACGATCGGAAATCTGTATTTCAAGAATCGAGTCGTAACCGCAATCTCACTGATCTTCTTTTCGAACGTTCTTCTCCATCTCGTCCTCGATACATTCGTTGGCGGGATCGCTTGGCTGTATCCTTGGAACGCGCAGAGTGTCTTTTTGGTCACCGTTCCCGCGACGTATGCATTCTGGGTGTTAAGTTTCGTGACACATTGGTCGTTCCTTGTTGAACTCGCGATTATTGCTTGGGCGACTGCGGTATTCTTTCGATCAAAAAAAGTATGAAAGTTTTCATCATCCCCGGTTACGGCATTCCGGAATCCATCGAGCGGGATCGGAATTACCTTACGTATCTTCACGTCGCATTTAACCGCATCTACGATTCCGCAAAGGGTGAGAAGGCCTTGATCATCCCTTGCGGAGGGCCGACGAACTGCACGGCACCGTACGATGGCACAGAGGCGGCGATGATTGGCGGGTATATACAAAAACTCATCAATCGGCCGATGATGGGGGATCGATGCAAAGATTGGTCGATTGTGCTGGAAGACCGATCAATCTCCACGCTTGAGAATCTTGTATTTGCAAAGGAGATTCTCGTGGGGTTTCAGGGTGTTCAAGACGCTGTTATTTTCTGTGATGCAACGAGGCTTAATCGTATTCAGCAGCTTTCTGATCGGGTATTCGGTTCGTCGGTTCCGATCCACGTCGAAGCTATTGATTTTGATATTTCAGCGAATCGCTATCTCGCTGACGATATTCTTGAGGAGAGGGAACGTGAGGCGTTGAAAAATGCGCTCGCCGCGTTCGAGTCGCCGGAGCGATTTGCGAAAGAGCATGAGCTCTTCGAGCGTAAACTCGTACTCCTTCGATCGCTTCAGGACGGTGGAATGTCTCACGTAGACGCCGTCGTGGAGTGGTATCGTCAAGCGCCGTCGATTATCGCGGAGTTGATGTTGGATTAAGTTTTACTTCTTCCCTTTATCTGGCGTACAAAGAAGATAAATCCCAATAGGCATTCCCACCGGAACACCGACGACGGCGATGAGCCCGACAAGACCAAGAAGGACGTTGAATGCTTTGCCAGCGACCAAGAGCGCCCCTGAATCTCCTCCGGCCGAGATCGAACTCGCCAGAACAAAGCTGGTGATTGCGTAAACGCTTAACGTAAGAACGATGAGTGGGATCGGAGCTGCGAGGAGGATGATGCCGAGAGTATTTCTTTTCATATGTGTAAAGTGTAGAAAGATAAGGATGAAGAGATGGAGATTATTCACTCCATTCCACGTATTGTTTATACGATCCGAGCATGGTGTCCCAAGCAAGTGTGCCGTTGTCGGTGTATTTCTTGATTGCGGCGAGCATATTTCGTAAAAGCGTTTCGTTTGCCGGCGTGAGAAGTGTGAGAGGAATATGGAAGTTTATTTTTGCGAAGCGAGAAGTGTCGCGAGATGCGTTGGCTTCGTCGATTGCGGCCATAATAGCGTCGATGTCGGCTTGGTCGAATGTGCAATCTGGGTTGCACGTGCTTCGTCCTTCGGCGATGCTCGCGAGTTCGCCAATATCACCACTCATGACGCTGATTGCAGGATTCGCGTCTGCAATAAGATCGTTCGCGTCTTTTAGTGGGATTGGATAGATGCGATCAGTAAGATTCAATGGAATTGAATCGTGATAGGTGACGTGGCGAATATAATTATCATTCCAACCATTCGGGCGAACGCTCATCGGCATTGAAAGATATCCAAATCCCGTCACAGCGTCGAAGTACGTGAATCCAGCTGCTGATGCGGCAAGCACCCAATCTGTTGGTCCGGTGCCGCCGGAGACACCTTGGTTATTTTCGGCACCTACCAGGCCGTCGACGAGTGCCTTGTTGGTTTTGAATTCCGTTGTTAATTCATCAAGGGTGAGCGTTGTTCCTGCCGCTGCACCAAAGTCAGCATGTGTACCAACGCCGTGACCGCTGTCGACAACTTCCTTCATGATGTTGAGCCCCCATGTGGTGTTTGCTTTTGCGAACGGCTGTTCGCTCTCGAAAGTGAGTTTTGCACCGTATTCGTCAAAGAGGTCCATCGCCCAGCGCATAGTTGCAACGTGCTTGAGGAAAAGGGCCTTGTTGTCGTTGTCCCCAAAATTTCCTTCCATGTGTGTCATGGTGGTAATGACGAACGGTGCGTCGGTCCGTTCTGTTGGTGTTTCTATTGGCGTTGGTGTAGCCACAGTTTCGGTTGGCGTTTTTTTTACGGTAGAGGCCGAGGGTGTCGCTGATGGGGAATTGAGCATCATTGCTACGCCGATCGTTCCGCCGACCGTTACAATCGCCGCGCCGGCAACGATCCATTTCCACGCGTTCTCTTGGTTCATATGTGGAAGTATACCAGATTCGGGGTTTGTTTTTGCTTGAAATAAGGCGTATTATTGGTCTATGTCTACTTTAGCGAAAAACACCGCATTTCTCACTGGAGCGAGTATTCTGCAGAAAGTGGTGGCGTTTGTGTACTTTGCTGTTTTGGCGCGATTTTTGGGCGTTGAAGACACGGGGGTGTATTTTCTGACTCTTGTCGTCATCACGTCCGTTGCGGTGTTTGCGGATCTTGGAGTTACGTCAGTGCTGATTCGCGATGTTGCGGCGAATCGCGATCAGGCGTCGGCGATCTTGCAGAAAACACTCGGTGTGAAATGGTTCGCAATTTTTCTTGCGATCGTTATCGCGGCCGCGTTCCCAACGGTGCTCGGATTTGATTCGTCCAACATCATGCTCATCTGGCTCGCGATTCCGATCATGATTGCGGACTCACTTTCGCTGACGTTCTATGGCGTACTTCGTGGGATTGAAGAGCTTCGTTACGAATCACTGGGAATCTTTGTTGGGCAAACACTTTCAAGCGTGGTCGGCATTGTGGTAATTTTTTCGCCGATGAAGTCGATCGCGTTGCTCATCGTCGCGCTTGCGACAGGAAGCATCTGGAATGCAATCTTCTCGGGTGTGCAGGTGGTTCGTCGTCTTGGCGTGAAATCGATCGTGCCGAGTTCGAAGAATATCCGACCGGTGCTCGCTGCAGCGTTTCCGTTCTTTCTCGCTGCTGTCTTTGTAAAAATTTATTCGTACGTAGACTCGTTCACGCTCAAGGCCGTGATCGGCGATTCCGCGGTGGGTTTGTACAGCGTGGCGTATAAGCTGACGTACGCATTTCAATTCCTTCCACTCGCATTCATCGGCGCGTTGTACCCCCGAATGTCATCGCTCGCGAACAGTCCGACCGATCTCAAGAAGACGTTTCTCGATGCTGAGTGGTACCTCGCGCTGTTGATGGCGCCGATTGTTTTTGGAATCGCCGCACTTGCTCCAGAAATCATCGGGTTGGTGTACGGAAGTGATTACGCTGGATCTATTTTGCCGTTGCACATTTTGATTTTTGTGTTGATTCCGATTTTCTTCGATTTCCCGATTGGTTCGTTGTTAAATGCGACTGGTCAGCAGATGACGAAGACGAAGATTATGGGCGTGACGATGGTCGTCAACTTCGCCGCGAACATGTTTCTTATTCCGCGGATTGGTGTTCCTGGCGCGAGCATTTCAGCGATCATCAGTTTCCTGGCAATGTTCGGAATGGGTGTATGGGCACTCCGCGGAAAGATTCATGTCACATTCCGCGAGTGGATGCGAACAGTTGGCGGATTCATTCTTGCAGGACTCGCGATGATGGTTGTTGTCCTTGTTCTCAAATCGATGATGCCGTGGATTGCCACTATCCCGATTGGGGCGATCGTCTTCATTGGGTTGTCGATTGTAACGAAAGCATTTACGAAGAGTCACTGGGCACATGCCAAAGCTTTGATTCTGCGAAAAACCTATGGAGCGATTCCTGCTTCCAACGCCTGATTACCCGCCAAAGCGGGGAGGGGTTGCGCGCTATTGCTCTGCGCTTGTTTCGACATTTTCTGAAGTGATTGTGCCGTTGATTTGGAAGTCGTTTCCGTCGTATCGCGAAATGATCGCCGAATTCTGGTCTCGGCGAAAAGACTTCGATGTATTACTGACGAGTCACGTCTTGCCGATCGGCACCGCAGCATTCGCATTTCGATTGATTTCTGGAAAACCATACGACGTGATTCTGCACGGTCTTGATTTTGACGCCGCGCGATCGATCCCTCGAAAACGATTCGCGATGAAGGTAGTTTTATTTTTTGCCCGACGCATTTTCGCGAACTCGCAATCACTCGCCGATGAGATCTCGGTGTTCGCTCATCGACCGTGCCTCGTGATGTATCCGTGCGTCACCGATGAATTTGTGGAAGCAGCGGATGTCCTTGTACGTGCTTCGAGCCCGGAGTCGATCCGGCTCCTCACAGTCGGTCGACTTGTTTCTCGAAAGGGTCATCTCAAGGTTCTCGAGGCGATGAAATCAATTCCAAATTCTACGTATACGATTGTTGGCGACGGGCCGATGAAGAAGGAAATTCTCGATACGATCAAAACATTCGATCTTGAGTCTCGGGTAACGATTCTGCAACACGTTTCCGACGGGAAGCTTCCCGAAGTGTACGCAACACACGACGTCTTCCTGATGCCATCAACAAAATCGACGAATGATCGCGAAGGCTTCGGTATTGTTGCCCTTGAGGCGGCGCTCTTTGGTCTTCCAGTGATTGCGACGAATCAACCGGGTGTTGATGAGGCCGTGATTCAGGGGCGAACGGGACTGCTCATCGATGACACAATTGCCGACCTCGCGAAGGCGATCATCGAGCTCGCTGCTGATGAGCCACTGCGCCATCGATTGGGTCGGAACGGTCGCGAGCGAGTGATTGGAGAGTTTACGAGGGAGAAGACAATGAGAAACTTCGCTCAATGCGCTCAAGGCGTAATCGCCGATCGCTCGCGCGCAGCGCTCGCTCAAGATCTCTCCCTCGTTTCGGTTGTCATCCCAACCTACCAGCACGCAAATACCATCGGACGCTGTATCGAATCGGTGCTTGGTCAGACGTACTCGCCGATTGAGATCATTATCGTCGACGACGGATCGACGGATAATACCGCTGAGGTTCTTCGGAAATTCGATAGAAAGATTCGCGTGATTCATCAGGAAAATGCTGGCGCGAATCCGGCACGAAATCGTGGACTTGCCGAGGCGACGGGGGAGTTTGTAATTTTTTGTGACGCAGATGTGGTGATGAAGCCTGAGATGATCGCGCATTTTGTTCATCAGCTCCAGAGCCGTCCTGAAGCGAGTTATGCGTATAGTGGATTCCGATTTGGGTGGAAGGTTTTTCACGGCGTTCCGTTCTCTGGCGACGCATTACGGCGAATGAATTTCGTTCACACAACATCGCTCGTTCGACGAAAAGATTTTCCCGGGTTCGATCCTGTGATTAGGCGATTTCAAGATTGGGATGTGTGGTTGACGATGCTCGAGCGGCAGCAGATCGGCGTTCTTGTTCCTGGTGTGTGGTGCAATGTGTTGATTGACGGCGAGTCGCGTATTGGGTCGTCGTGGCTGCCGTCGTTCATGTATCGACTGCCGTGGAAATATGTTGGGTGGGAACCGGCGCGTGTCAGGAAATATCGAGAAGCTCGGGAGGCGATTGTGAAAAAACATCGATTGTAAATCTATGATTCCTGTCCTCAAACAATTTTTTGATCGAAACACGGCGTACGGAATCGGTGCGCTCCTCGTCGTTCATGCAGCGGCCTGGCTCACGCAACATACGGTGTGGAGCGCGGTTCCGTTTACCGTCATCGTTATTGCTGCGTTAATCATCACGAAACGATCGTTAGTATGGGGCTTGGCATTTGCAACGCTCGAGATCTTTATTGGCGGCCACGGCCACCTGATCGATGTCACACTCGGCGGAACGGTGCTCGGCATTCGTCAGGGAATTTTCCTCGCCGTCATGCTCGGTACGATGTATCACCTTATCGTGAAGCGCGTTCGTCCGCGATTCGTCGCAGAACGCGATCTTCCATTCGTATTTCTTGCCGGAGCCATCGCACTGGGAACGATCTCCGGATTTGCGCGCAACAGTCTCGGCGCTGCGTTCGATGATATGAATGGCTACGCAACATTCGCGTATCTTCTTCCTGTCGCGATGATTACGTGGACGCAGGAGGCAAAACGCGTGTTGCTTTGGACGTTCGCTCTTGGTGCAACATGGGTTGCCGCATCATCGTTGCTCCTGTTGTTTCTTTTCACACACCTTCCCGTTGAAGGAATTTGGGCGTTGTATGGTTTTGTGCGCGACGCGCGACTTGCGGAGGTGACGATTCTTTCCAACCCAGCGTGGTTGATGAATCTGTTTCCGAACGGTCCGTGGTATTTCCGTGTATTTGAACAGGGCCAATTCACCGTGATGATGTTTACGCTGGTGCTTATGGCCGCCGTAGCCTTTGTGGCAAAGGAATGGAAGGAACGTAAGGCATTGATTCTTCCATTGGCATTGATGCTTGCGGTTGATGTTTCTGGGCAATCTCGGAGTTTTTGGTTGGGGCTCGTTGCGGCATCGATGGTGTTTGTTGGTGCTGTGCTCTGGAATCGAACATCGGTTCGCGAAGTTCTTCGAATGAAATCCGTGGGCGCGATTTCGCTGTGTCTTGCGCTGTTGAGTTTGTGGGTGTTGGTAGTGTTGCCGGTTCCACCAAGACCTGATCTGACGAACAGTCCGTACTACAAAGGGCAGAATGACGACACGCGCGACTTGGCGGTGTCGAGCCGATGGAATCTTATTGGGCCGATGATGGAGAAGATTGGTGAGAATCCGTTGTGGGGGAGTGGTTTTGGCACACCAGTAACATATATTTCCGACGATCCGCGTATTCGTGCGATGAATGGTACCGGTGAGTACACGACCTATCGATTTGAATGGGGATATCAAGATATCTGGCTGAAGATGGGTGTGCCGGGCTTGCTCGCATTTGGTTTTTATCTCTTTACGATTCTCCGTGCCGGATATCGTTCGGTTGTTGAGCGCGACGAGACGCGATGGCTTTCGATTAGTATGGTGTGTGGCATTATCGCGCTTTACGCGTCACACGTTTTTTCGCCATATCTTAATCACCCAATCGGTCTGGGATTCATGATCTTCGTTCTTCCATTCTTTGTGTGGCGCGACAAGCCCTTGCCAACAATGGATTCGTTAAAGGACCGCATCCCATCAGCATCGATTGCTCCGATGCAGAAAACGGCAACGATTCGTGAAACGCAAGCCTAAACAGCAACAGCGACCCGTGGGGCCGCTGTGCGTGGACGTCATTGGTGTCGTGCCTTCTCCTGTTACGCATTCTCGATGACGAGGAGCCCTAGATGAATCGCCGTGGCGACGGCCTGAGCCATCGTTGTGGCGCAAAGTTTCTGTCGAATGTGCTCGCAGTGCGTCTTGATCGTGGGATGGCTCAGTCCCATTTTTCGTGCGATTTCCTCCTTTTGGTCTCCGATTGCGAGGAAGGCGAGAACTTGGATCTGCCGCTGGGAGAGGCGCACGCCCACGGGAATTTGAGCCCGGACGATCGTCGGTGCTTGGCGGATCGTTCCTCGGAATGCTCCGAGGTTCAGTGTTCCGCAGGTTCCGAACGCTCGGGTGAGCTGTTCGGCACTGATGTGTTCGACGTGATCGGTCGGTAGCTCCAACCGGCGAATGAGTTCATCTTTCTGCGCTTGAGTAGCAAGTGACATAACGCTCCTTTTCTGAAGGAATGTTCACGTGGTCGACCCTGCGTACCCTATAGTATCTGTGGCTCTATTTCAAGTGTCCACGGACGAAATCCGCGCCGGACATCGCCTTCCCACCAGCGGGCTGAAGTTCGAGAATTTCGAGGGTGCCGTCTGTACAATCGACGAGAAGCTTTCCAGATTCAGATCGAGGAATCCCAATATCGTGTGCAGAAGTAAAAGGTAAAGACCTGACCCCTGTCTTCAAAATCTTCACACCAACATCTTTTCCGCCGATCGTCCACGTGGTCGACGTTCCTGGCCACGGGGTGAGTGCTCGAACTTTACGATCGATGACGACTGCAGGCTCGTTCCAGTCAATTTTCCCATCTTCGCGTGAAAGCATTTTGCAGATCGAAACCCCCTCAGTACTCTGCGCGATCGGCGCGATCGTTCCCCTGATGTAGCCTTTGAGTGTTTCGATGAGGAGCGGCGCGCTCAGGTTGATGACTTTCTCTATGAGTGTCTCCGATGTCTCGTCGTCTGCGAGATCGATCTCGGATTGGGCAAGGAGCGGTCCGGTGTCCATTCCGGCATCAAGTTTCATAATCGAAACTCCCGTGACGAAATCGCCAGAAAGAATTGCGGCTTGGATGGGCGACGGCCCTCGATACTTCGGGAGAAGGGAAGGATGGACGTTTATGAATCCGCTGGGGATGCGATCAAGAAGAATTTGTGGAAGAATGCGGCCGTAGGCAAGAACGACGGCAATGTCGGCGTGCAGAGAATCGATCGCGGAGAGAAATGTTTCGCCCTTGAGCTTTGTTGGTTGGAAAACGGGAATCGAATGTTCCATCGCGAACTGCTTGGTCGGCGGAGCGGTGAGGATTGCTTTTCGTCCAACCGGTTCGTCGGGCTGGCACACTACGCCAACAACGTCGATCTCGGAATCAGCAACAAGCGCCTCGAGGATTGATCGAGCGAGCGTTGGGGTGCCAAAGAAGACGACGCGCATAGTCTAGAGGCGTGCAGCTTGCTCAATGTCCTTCGCGTGGTCGATGAACAGAATGCCGTCCAGGTGGTCGATTTCATGCTGGAAAATGGTCGCGTCGAATCCTTGGGGTTTGAGAATGATTTCATTTCCTTCCTCGTCGAGCGCGGTAACAGTGACGGATCGATGACGTTTCACGATGCCCCATGTGCCAGGAACGGAGAGACAGCCTTCTTCGCTATCGATCATACGGAAGGAACGGTTTGAGATGACCGGGTTGATGAATGCCGTCGCAATGGAATCGATCTCCGCGATGATGACGCGATCATGAACGCCAATTTGTGGTGCAGCGATACCGACGCCATTCTCTTTCATCATGGTTTCCTTGAGTTCCTTGATGAGCAACTTCATCTCCGGCGTATTGATGCGCTCCGCCGAAACCTCTTCGCTCTTGATGCGAAGTTGAGGGTCTGGATTATGTAAAACGGGTCTCGACATACGTTGATCGTTATTCGCTTACTCGTATCTTAATCGAATCAGGGATTGTGGGAAAGAGTTTCTGCCAAATAATGAATGTTTCATGATCGATTTTGGCGTAGAGACGATGCGTTGCGTCGTCTCTGACGAGAATACGATTTCCGATCTCGATGGGGAGAGTTTCCTTCGTCTCGCCTTCGAATTCGACGACGATACCAAAAGGTGGAAGCGAATATTTCTTGCGCGCCTCGAGCTCGACGCGATTAACGTACTCGGCACCAAGGAGCGACTGCAGGCGATCACGAGTAAGCGTTTGAATGATGCACTCGGCGTGTTCACGGTAGGCAAGATGACGAAGCCGTGCGATTTTTCGCGCCGTGATTTCTGCGCCGCGATAATCGCCCGGTGTGAACGACAGATCACCGAGAATTTCTGCAACAACGCCAAAGTTGTATGTGGCGAACGGCTCGATGACGCTCGAGAAGAAGAACTCTGTAGCAAGGATGATGTTCGCGTTGTGATCGATACGGCCTTTTTGAATATGCCCAATCGTCGCTTCCGGAAATGCTTTGTGCAGATCATCCGCGATTTTCGCGCCGCCGATCGATTTCAAGCCGATCTTTGGTGAGCCACATGCGGGACACGTTGTTGGTCGCCACATTTCCGTGCCGCACGCGGTGCAGAGCAAATCATCCAGGCGAACCATCGGCAGGCTGCCGCACGTTCCACAGAACGGAACATGGCCGCAGGCTTTGCATTCCATGCGCTTGGCCACGCCCTTTCGGTTAAACGACAGTAGCACTCTTTTTTGGCTCTGTAAAGCCAATTTTATGCTCTCCAGAAGCGTTTGGCTCATCAGCGGATATGGGGAATTCTCGCCTTTGTGTACGACGTCGACGAGTGCGGGGTCGGTGCCATCGTTCGTGACAAGAAGGGGGAGTGTTGCTGATGGGGTTGGGAAAACATCGGCGGAAACAAAGATCGAGTTCGCAGATTGCGCGAGCGCTTCGGCGACGCGAACGGAATCGATGTGTGGGTTTCTGAGCGGGCTTCCGTGATCCTCACACCCGGATTGGTACACAAGAACTGCTCCAAGCGATTGTGCGGCAGCAAGGACGCTCTGACGAGTTCCTACAAGGATGCGAGTATCGCCATTTCTCCACGATCGAAGAATACGGTTGCGATCGCGTGGGGGAATCTTTCCGGTAAGGATCGATGGAACAAATTGTGAAAGCATCCCGGCGATCAATCGCGCATCGCGTTCGCGGGGAGCAAGGATAACCACTTGGTTCGTGGTTGTTTTACAGATTGCGTGCGCAAGGACGCAAAATGTTTCGTCGTCGCAGGCAAGGGCAATCGTGCGATCGGTTTTAAGGCGGTCGATGACCGTGTGAACGGAAGCAATTGTTTCAAGATCGATTTTTGGCGAGGCCTTCGAATGCCCAATATTTTCGTTGTTTCTACGGGAGGGGAAATCTTTGGAGGGCGGATACGGATTCAGTCCCTCATACGCCACGTTCAGGATCGATGAGATGGATTGCCCAAGCTCGGAGGCGATGGTTTCGATTCGTGCGAGATCGATTTCCGGAATCGTAAACCCGATTGAGCCGCTCGTGATATCAAGTACACGCTTTTCCGATGTTGACTCCGTGATCGATTTCACCACGCCGAGCACCGTGCGGTGACGGAAAGGGATTTGAATGACGTCACCAACGCTCACCGATGTGCCTTCGGGAATTGCGTAATCGAAAACCGTGAAGCGACGGGGGAGTCGCAAGATGGGATAGGCCTTGGCAAACACAGTTAGTCGAGAACAAGTTCGGCGACAATTTCGCCAACACCAAATGGCGCTTCGTGGGAGAGAATACGACTTTCGGCCGGCATGCCGTCGAGCGTACCAAAGAGCATCACGATTTGTTTGTATGCCGCGTCTTGCCCTGTTTTGAGAAGATTTTCATCGAACTGGAGTAGGCCTGCGGTGTTCTTTTGTGCGATGAGCGTTTCCAAAAGATCGTCGGACTGTTTTCCTTCGTCGTGCAATCCGCCAGGTGCATCAGCAGAGCGTGTGTGTGAACAGTCACCGGAAGCGATGATGGCAATGCGTTTTGGGCTTTCCACAAGGATGCTTCGGAGTGCGGCGCCGAAGTCGAAGTGTTCCTTTGGCGTGAGCCCACATGGAGCAATTGGGAGAATATGAACATTCGGGAGATGCGCTCGGAGAAAATCCAGCGGCACGGTTGCGCCGAAGGGAAGATCGGATTCTGTGACGAGGGTTACCGGGATTCCATCCTTGCGGAGTTCGCGTTGTGCTTTGTCCGCGAGCATGAAGTCCGGATGATACGTCTGCGTGTATCCAAGATCGCCGAATGCGGCGAGTGTTGCCGTGTACGGATCTGCAACGTTCATTGCGAATGCGTCTTGTGGTGTTTGTGTGTGCTGACAAAAGATGACGACCGTATCGGGATGTGTGGCGAAGAGTTCCTCTGAAAGCTCATGCATTGCGCTTCGCGTCTTGTCGATAAGCCCAACGCGTTCCGGATTTACCGACGGAAGCATGAGGGGGGAGCATGGGGTAATGCCGACAAAGACGATCATAGAGCATTAGGTTCCCGAACCGAGGAGATCGTCTCCGGTTGGGTGAAGATTTAACACATCGTCGCTCACGAAAATAACGTTGCTCCATGCGTATCCGTAGTCTAAGAATGTCTGCTCACTGGTGATAGGCATTTTCTTTCCTTCGGAAACGACATACACCGCTGGATTTTCGTATGAACGCACGAGTGTTCCGTCTGGAAGCTTCAAGAATGATCCTTCGCGATATTGTTCAATGACGACTGGTGCTGCGTTTTCAACGGTTGTGGTGGGGAAGTTTGCCGTGAGAATTGCAGGATCAAGAATTGCTTGGCGAATGCCGTTGTTCAAATAGAACATTGCACCATTGGTGGTGAGCTTTACCACTTTGCCAGTTGGGTCTTGTGTAGATGCGGTGATTGGTGTGCCGACGGTGTACTGCGCGACTTCTGCGGCCGTGATATCCACGAGCTCGTCTTCGGAATAGCCAATTTGTCGGAACGCTTCCATAGATTCCACGTGGCGCATGGTGTCGTCGACAAGAAGAGAAATGCTGCCGTTCTCATCTTTCACAAGCGAATAGTTTGGCAACGAGATTGGTGCGCCTTCCGGATATTGTTCGAGTGTGGTTTTTGAGACGGTGATGATGAGCGCGCTGTTGTATCGCGATGTGAGTGCAGCCTTGCTCGTGATTGGTCTGCGATATCCATGTTCGATGCGATACACACCGTCTTGGCCAGCGGCCTGAAGCAATGTGCCGCTTGGGTATTCCTTTCCAAACCATTTGTCCCAAATAGCAACGAAATTGCTGTTGCCATGAAGGTGGGGAGTGTAGGCGTACATTGCTGCGGTTGCAGCATTTTCTGGGGTGACGGTTGTACCGTCGATGGTGACGGGAAGATCGGGGCCGTACTTTCCAGCGGTTACTCCGCGCTCCGCAATGTCGAGCATGTAGCCCTCGGTAAACTGCATCGCTGCAGAGTTCACTTGTTTGCCAAAGCCTTGCCAACGTGAAAGCGAACCGTCGTTCATAGAACAGTCGTCGCAGACCGCATACCCGGTTGCCCAGTCATATTGCTTTTGTGTGGGATCCTGATCTTCTACAAGGCTCTGTTCTTTTTGCAGGAGGACGAGAAGGAACCGGGGGTTGATGTTGTGATCTTGTGCGGTGCGCCAAAGAATATCTGCGGCGTAGCGCGTACGGCCTTCCCAGTCTGGAGACTGATACGTCGCCAGCGTGCCGCGTTCAAGAAACGCTTGGATTTGATTCAGATCCATGGCTTGAGAATCGGTGAGCTCTTCGTCCGAAAGAATATAGTTTGGATCGAACGCGAACGACGTGGATGGAAGCAAAAGCGCTGCAAGAGCCGCAAGAATCGCGAACCGTTGGGAACGATGTTGCATATAGAAAAAGTATAGCAACTTTGCCTAAACTCGACACGAAAGTTATCCAGTGTTGGGCTTTTCCATTTGAGGCTATTTTCGACGAATGAGGAGCAAAGTTCGCGAGGCGTACTTCTCGGCACGTTGAGCGAATGTGCGACGCAGTGAGTCGAAAAGAGACCAAATGGGGAAGTCCTACGAAACAGAAAACCGCCCGCAGGACGTCCGCAAACACGGTGGTCGTGTTGGGCGATTTTCCTGTAAGCGGCGCGTGTTTGATCTTGTTACCTGTCGCTACGCGGCGGAAACCCACGGATCGTCATTCCGAATGAGAGGTAGAGATTCCTGAGGGATTCCCTGCATTCTTCGAGATGTTCAGGCGTGAAGCCGGTGATCTCGAGCATTTCTTGCTCGGTTTTTAGGCACATCTGCCACACCGTCTCTAGACCCGCGCCTTTCATCGCCGTTGCGGCTTCGGCTGAGATGAGAAGGCACTCCGTTCTCGCGTAGAGAAATCTCGCTTGCACGGGCTGGGTGGTGGTATCGGGCATGGAACTCCTGTTCGGGTTGATCCTGTGTGTATCCCAAGCGCAATATAGAAAAGACGCCTTCTTTTGTAAAGACATTTTTGTATTCAGCACACATCGTTGGTGTGATTTGTTTTACAACAGAAAACCGCCCGCAGGACGCCGGTGATCACACCACGATGGTGCGGTCGGTTCTCCTGTGAGCGGCGCGTTGTGCGTCTCGCTCTGATCGTTACGTGTCGTCGGTGCTGAGTGTGAGGCCGAGCTCGGCGAGTGCCTCACGAATTTCCTGGAGGTCTGCCTTTTCGGTCCTGAACCACTTTCCACCGTGTTGTGCGCGGAGGAACCCGAGAACCTGCCGCTCGGTGAGACCCTTGAGGATCATGACGTGCGACACGTGGTTCGCCGTGAGGGCCGCGGTTGTACGGGGCGCCAGGTGGAGTGCCTCGATAGGTTTTCTGAGCCCGTGCTTGGGGTTCGGTCCCTCGAGCTCTTCGACCCTCGCGAGGAGGTTTCGAGTTTGATGGAGGAGTACGCGTACGACAGCCGCCATCTCACCGAACGTCGGCTTCAGGGCGACGATGAGTGCGTCCTTGACGGGCAGCTGCTCTTCGGGCAGTCCACGCTCACCAAGAAACAGTTGCGCGAACGCATGGTTGCGCTGCGTTTCGTCTTGGCACTTTCGATCGGGTGGCTTTTCTGATCCGAAGATCAGTGTGATGTCCGCACGAATCGTTCGCTCAGACACGCCGCAGATGGTGGCGATCTCCCGATCGGTGAGCGGGAAATCCATGAGGGCGTAGACCGCATTGCGACGGCACTGAGGGGTGAGATACCGTTGCCAGCGTAGGCATGGTGAAGTTTTCACTGTGTTTCCGTGGTGATGATCGAGCGGAGCGCTCGATGGTTTAGACTGTTCCGAAATGACCATTTTGTAAAGGATATTCATCCCAAGAAACAGAAAACCGCCCGCAGGACGCCGGTGATCACACCACGATGGTGCGGTCGGTTCTCCTGTGAGCGGCGCGTGTGGCGTCTCGCTCTGATCGTCACGAACTGCTGACCTAGGCGTTCTTGCCGGGGAAGCCCTTGAGGTCCATGCCGAGGCTGAGGCCGAGGTCGGTGAGGATGTCCTTGATCTCCGCCAGCCTCTTTCGATCACACATCTTGGACAGATTCGCTTCGGATTTCTCGGCGAGTTCCCAGTAGAACTTCACCCCGAGCGCCTTGAGCACGTCGTTGGCCCGAAGCGAAAAACGCGTTTCGTCGATGTTCTTGGAGAGGTTCTCATTCCACCGCCTGGGACAGTTCTCGCCGACCGTCGCGTTGGCGACTCGCTGGATGTCGCTGAGGGCGTCTTCCAGCTCGCCGATTCGTGCGGTTGCAGTCGCCAGCTGACCCTGCATCGTGCGGACTCGCTCCTGGAGCACGGGCCATCGGTGCGGATTCGGATGTGATTCGATGACACCGAGTAGGTTGACGATGACGATCGGAGGGAGCTGCAGCTCCCCAAACAGCGCCGCTGCGTATGCCTGAGCGTATTCCAGGTCGCTGCCGTGCGCCGGAAGGATGGGGCCCGAGGGGATTCCGGCGCGCAGATCCTTCACGACGATTTCCGGATCGATCCTCAGGGTGGTTGCGATATCGAGGGACGAGATACCGAGGTGCCACAGCAGCATCACGTACTGCTTGCGGAGGTTGGGGACGTAACGAGCTTCCATGAAAGGCTCCGGGTTGCGCCGAACGGGGGGTGTTCGGAGGTAAAAATATAGCAAATATTAGCCATTTTGTCAAAAGAATCCGGGTAGAGTATTCTTGGGTTCGTTGGGAATTCATTCAATCTTCACCGTATTTCCGCTATGGCAAATCTCGATGTTCCTATTCAGAAGTTCATGCCAAATTTGCTTCACTTGCTTTCCCCTTGGGCCAATGAGGAAAAGCGCGTGTTGAACGGGTTGATTGAGATCAATGCCGGAAGTATCAACAAGTACGAATTTATTACGGAAACTGGGCACATGAAGTTGGATCGCGTGGGATATTCCACGTTGGCGTATCCAACGGTGTACGGCCTCATTCCGCAGACGTGGGACCAGGACAACGACATGCTCGATATTCTCGTGGCGAATGTCACCGAACCACTTCTTCCAGGATCGCTCGCAGAAGTTCGTGTGATCGGTATTATGAAGTTTGAGGACGGGGGAGAGATCGACGATAAAGTGATTTGTGTGTTGGCCGACGATAAGCGCGTGGATCACATCACGTCGTACAAGGACCTTGGCCCACATTGGGAAAAGGAAACCGCGCACTACTTTGAGTTCTACAAGCACTTGAAGAAGCCGGGAACGTGCAAGGTGCTGGGATTCTTCGAGGCTGATGAAGCGGTGAAAGTTATCGGCGAGTGCATTGAGCGATATCAGACGGAAATTCTTCCAAAGATCGCAGCGTAGCTTCTGCGTGACATACACCAAAACGCTCCCTGATCGGGAGCGTTTTGATTACGGCGTTTTTGTATATTCCTCGGCTGTCTTTAGCATGAACGGAATGCGGCGGATGGTGAATTTTGCGATGGGGAAGAAGAGCAAACGGTCGAGGGTGAAGTTTAACCAACCGGTGGTAATACAGAAATATCGAGTGTAGGGGGAAGTGTGATGAATTTTATGGTGTGCTGGGGAAAGGATCAGTCGGCTGCGCTGAAGGAAACGAATTGGTGCTGGGGTGTGTTTCATGTGTGCCCATTTGTGGAATTGATTTGTGAGGAACACGCCGAGGATGAGGAAGTATGATGTTGCGAAGGCAAATCCTGCCGCTACCGACACGACGGCGTATTTCACGAGCACATGCGCCATGATGATCATCACCGGGATGGAAACGAGGCAATTGTGCCCGTTCGTTTCCACGAATCCGTGTTTGGTGATGTCTTCTGGATCTGTATGATGCTTCCGGAAAGGTTGTACGAACGCTGCGCCGATGATTGGGGTTGTTTCTGATCCGAAGGTATCACCAAGAAAGTGAACGAAGCCAGAGAGGAAGTCGGCAAGGATGTAGCCGATGATTGCGGAGAGGGCAATGAGATATAATGGAAGGTTTTGTGCGATCGCGAACAGATCCGCAGAGAGTGCAATACAGTAGATCGCGAAGATGACAATCGCGATGACGTCCATCACAAAGATTTTCGTTCCGCGATTGTCCATACTTATCCAAAAACGATTTCATCTTTTTTCACATCCACTGTAACAGAAGAATCCACAGCGATCGAGCCTTTGACGATTTCGAGGGCAAGAGGATCGAGAATTTTGGATTGAATAACGCGTTTTAACGGTCGGGCACCATAGAGTGGATCATGCCCGTGTTCGGCGACGTACTTCTTCGCTCGTGCGGTAAATTGTACCGCGATGTTGCGCGCATTCTTCAAGCGATCGGTAACAAGGGCAAGCTGAAGCTCAACGATCGCGGCAATGTGTTCTTTGGCGAGCGCGTGGAAGACGATAGTTTCGTCGATACGGTTTAAGAACTCTGGACGGAAGTGGTCGCGCAAAAGTTCGAGGACCTTCTCGCGTGTTGCGTCGGCCTTCGTCTCGTCATTTTCGCTAAAGCCAATCTTGCGTCCGCTGTTCAGAATGACGTCGCTGCCGATGTTGCTGGTCATGATGATAATGGTGTTCTTGAAGTTCACGGTGCGGCCCTTCGCGTCCGTCAGCCGTCCATCGTCAAGAATCTGTAGCAACATGTTGAAGACGTCAGGATGCGCCTTTTCAATTTCGTCGAGAAGAACAACGGAGTACGGATGCTTGCGAATCTTTTCGGAAAGCTGTCCGCCTTCTTCGTAGCCAATATAGCCTGGGGGAGAACCAATCATTTTGCTCGTGCTGTGCTTTTCCATGTACTCGCTCATGTCTAAGCGAACGAGAGCTTTCTCGTCGTTGAACATGAAGGTTGCGAGCGCACGGGCAAGCTCGGTTTTTCCTACACCGGTTGGGCCAAGGAAAATGAACGAACCGATCGGTCGCTTCTCCTCGGAAAGTCCAGCGCGAGATCGGCGTAACGCATTGCTCACGGCAGTGATGGCTTCGTCTTGACCAACAACGTGTTTGCGCAATTCGTCTTCCATGCGCGCGAGTTTTACCATGTCGCTCTCGAGCATCTTGGAGACGGGAATGTGTGTCCATCGTCCAACAACGGTGGCGATGTCTTCTTCGGCAATAACTTCTTTCAGTAATCCACGCTCTGTTTGGAACTGTTTCAGCTCCGTTTCGCGTTGAGAAAGTTCCTCGCGTTTTTGGGGGAGTTCGCTGTAACGAATCTCGGCAACGCGTTCCAGGTTTCCGCGGCGCTCCTCGTACTCTGCTTCGTTCGCGAGTTTGTCGATGTCGCTCTTCAGTTCGCGAATTGCGGCGATGAGATTCTTTTCGTTCGTCCAACGCAATGCGAGTTCTGACGACCGTTCTTTACTGTCGGCAATCGACTTTTCGATTTCTTTCAACCGTTCCTTCGATGCCTTATCGTCTTCTTTCAACAGCGCCTGGCGTTCGATTTGCAAACGCATTTCTTCACGCGTCATGCGGTCGAGTTCTTCCGGCATGGAATCGATCTGCAATCGAAGGCCAGCAGCAGCCTCGTCGATGAGGTCGATTGCTTTGTCGGGGAGTTGACGATCCGGAATGTAGCGCGCAGAAAGCGTAACGGCCGCAACGATGGCGTTGTCAGAGATACGGACACCATGGTGAATCTCGTAGCGTTCTTTGATTCCACGAAGAATCGCAATCGCGTCATCAACGGATGGTTCTTCGACCATAATCGGCTGGAATCGGCGTTCAAGTGCTTGATCCTTTTCAATGTGGCGCTGATATTCCTTTGTTGTTGTTGCGCCGATCACACGAAGCTCGCCGCGGGCGAGGGCTGGTTTGAGGAGGTTGCTCGCGTCCATTGGCGATTCGTCGCCTTTGCCGGCGCCAACAAGCATGTGGAGCTCGTCGATGAACAGAATGTACTTTCCATCGGATTGTGATACTTCGCGCATCACCGCTTTTAACCGCTCTTCAAATTCACCGCGAAATTTTGTTCCCGCGATGAGTGATCCTAAATCGAGCGACACGACTTCTTTGTTTTTGAGTGTTTCTGGAACGTCGCCGGCAACAATGCGGCTTGCGAGTCCTTCCACGATTGCCGTCTTGCCAACTCCAGCCTCACCGATGAGAACAGGATTATTTTTTGTACGACGAGAAAGAACTTGCATGACGCGACGAATTTCCTCGTCACGACCAATAACAGGATCGAGCTTTCCATGCCGAGCGCGTTCAGTGAGATTCATGCTGTACTTCTCGATGGCTTGATATTTTGTTTCCGGATCCTGGGAATCGACGCGCTGGCTTCCACGGAGTTCTTTGAGCGCTGCAAGAATTGCTTCTTCAGTAACGGCGTGTTCGGCCAGCATTGCGGCGATGGGCCGATCGACAAGGAGGCCGAGGAGAAGATGCTCGGTGGAAATATATTCGTCGCCAAATTGTTTTGATCGCTTCGCAGCATTTTCGAGGACGTGGGCAAGGGAAGGGGTGAGAATGATCTGGCCGACACCGCCGCGTTCCCCTGGGCCGTGTTTTGGCAATGCATCGCACATCCGATCGACGTCGCCTAACAGCGCCGGAAGGCTCGTGGCCATTTTCTGAAAGATGGTAACAACAAAGCCGCCTTCCTGGCGGGTGAGTGCTGCAAGAAGGTGAATTGGTTCCACGCCGTGTTGGCCATTTTCTTCTGAAAACGCCTGGGCGTTTTGGATGGCCTCTTGGGATTTACTGGTGAAATTGTTTGGGATCATATGGGTATATGAAAGAGGAAAAAGAGGGGAACTGAAGTGATCTTGGAGAGGGTTGGGAGGGGGCGATGATGAGTGAAACGCGAGATTTTCAGGATTTGGGTGTGTGTTTTTGCCCGTTGCGAGTGTAAAGACCTCTTTACATACCTTTCTTCTGTTTCATTGGGATTTTCGATCGGAAATGTGTAAAGACCTCTTTACACTCGTGAATCAGAAAATCGAGTACGCCAGGCCGCCGATACTATCCACCGCGCGTTCCGTTCCCGTTCATCCAAGGGTATTTTCCTTCTTGAATCTTGCTGATACGCTGATAATTAGCACTCTCAAGTATAGAGTGCTAAAAGCCGGATTGTCAACGAGAATCTTATTCACAGGCGGCAGGAACTGTGCTAATCTTCGCGTATTATGATTCGATTTCGAACTGCGTTTCTCGGTATTGCTGCGGTTATTGTTGTTCACATTCTTGCGATTGGCATGGGGTGGTATGGCGGCGTGAGTTGGTTTGATGTACCGATGCATTTTTTTGGCGGATACGTTATGGCGCTTCTCGGGCTTGCTGTTTGGGGGTGGATTCTCTTGCATGTAGAAATTCGAACCAAAACGCTTGCGTTTTCACCGTATGCGCGATTAATTCTTGAAGGAGTCTTTGTCGTCGGCTTTGCGCTGTTGGTTGGTGTGGCGTGGGAGTGGTACGAATTTCTGTTTGATCAATTTGCGACGTCGTTCGTGCAGAAGTTTGGCGTGGCGCAAATGGGCCTTCCTGACACAATGGATGATTTGCTCAACGACACAATTGGCGCACTCACTGCTTGGGGATTCTGGCGAAACAAGGCATAAACTATGCGTTCGATTTCAATCCTCGGTGTTCGTTTAGATGACCTCACATCAGACGAGCTTCATGCTCGTCTTTTGGAACTGCTCAATGGATCGGTGCCCAGTCTTGTGGTAACACCGAATCCTGAATTCCTTCTTGCTGCGCGAACGAACGGTGCTTATTGTGATGTGCTGAATTCGAGTGTGCTGTCTGTTCCTGATGGGGTAGCGCTTATATTTGCTGCCGCAGCGATTGACGGCACGCATACCCTTCATCGTCATACAGGAATTGATGTTCTCCCGGAACTCGCAGTCATGTGCCGAGACAGGGGAGTGATATTGGTTTTACTCGGAGCTACGAATCGTATTTTGGCTCAAACAAAGGTGCGTTTTACGACACTAGCAGAAGAAATATCGATCATCACAGTGAATCCTGGTTTCATTCATGCAGAGGATCCAAAGCTTGCCCAACATCTTATTGAAGATTTGTGCCTTGTTGGACCGTGTGTTGTTGCTGTTGCGCTTGGCCAAGGGAGTGGACGATCACAAGGAAAACAGGAATTCGTCGCGGCGCAGATTGTTGCCAGTGTGCCGAATGCGAGAATAGTGATTGGCGTCGGTGGTGCGTTTGACGTGCTTTCTGGAGTGGTTCGACGTGCGCCAATGATATTTCAGCGTTTCGGATTTGAATGGTTGTGGCGACTATACGTTGAGCCATGGCGTTTTCGGCGCATTTTCCGTGCAACAATTCTCTTTCCAATCATCGTTGCGTACGGTACAGTACGGTCAGGAACGTTCGGCAGAGCTTTGGTGAGCGTCGCCGCTGAACTTCGGTCTCATTTCTTCTCGCGATCATAATTTTATGGCTGTTGTTCGTACTCGTCTCGCGCCGTCTCCCACCGGGAAAATGCACATTGGAACGCTTCGCACCGCGCTCTTTGATTATTTTTTAGCGAAGCAGAACGGTGGGAAATTCATCATCCGCATTGAAGACACAGATCAAGGGCGATCCGTCCCTGGTGCGGTTGAGAATCTTTTGGAGATGTTTGAGGCGGTGAATATTTCACACGACGAAGGCCCGTTTCTGAACGACGACGGAACGATGGCTGAGAAGGGTGATTTTGGCCCGTACGTTCAATCCGATCGTTTGGATATTTACAAAACGCACGCCGACGAGTTGGTCGCAAAAGGCTTTGCGTATCCGTGTTTTTGTTCGGCTGATCGATTAGAGGAAATGCGAAAAGCACAGGTCGCGGTGAAACAGACCACGAAGTACGACCGGAAGTGTTTGTCGCTTACTGCCGCCGAGGCTCGGGAGCGAATTGATGCCGGTGAGCCGCACGTGATTCGCATTAAAATTCCAGAGGGCAAAACAGAGTTCGACGATGCGATTCGCGGCCATGTGGTGTTTGATCATCGTGAAGTGGACGACTGCATTATCATGAAGACTGATGGATTCCCAACGTACTATCTTGCCGCAGCTGTCGATGATCATCTCATGCAGATTTCACACATTCTTCGTGGTGAGGAATGGGTGTCGTCCACGCCAAAATCGATTATCTTGTTCAAGATGTTCGGGTGGGATGTTCCGATTTTTGCGCATCTTCCGTTGTTGCTTGGCCCAGATAAGAAAAAGCTCTCAAAGCGTACGGGCGACACTGCGGTAGAGGAATACTTTAAGCACGGATACCTCGCAGAGGCGTTAGTGAACTTTGTTGGAACGCTTGGATTTAACCCGTCTGGTGATCGAGAGATCTTTACGATCGATGAGCTTGTCGAATCATTTGATTTGCACAAGGTTAATTCCGGTGGTGCGATTTTGAACATGGAAAAGCTCGATTGGATGAACAAGCAATACCTGATGGCGCTCTCGATGGAAGACGTGACATTGCGCGCGACGCCATTCGTCAGCGTGGAAATAACCGATCTCGTTGAACGGGCCTTGTTCATTGAGCGATCGCGCGTCTCTCGTCTCACAGAGTTCAACGATGCGTTGAAGCCGTACGTGGAACTTCAGACATACGATCCTGCGATTCTTGTTTGGAAAAAGGCAGACGCCGCAGATTCGTGCGCTCAGCTTGAGCGAATGTTTGCGTTGATTCAGACGTTTGATGATGCGACGTTCAACGCGGTCGATCTCCTCGAATCCGCGGTAAAGGAGTATATTACTCGTGAAGGCCTGCAAAATGGGAATGTGCTTTGGCCACTGCGCGTTGCGCTTTCTGGTCAGGAGAAGTCTGCGACACCATTCGAGACGTTATGGGTTCTTGGCAAAGAAACGTCGCTTGATCGGCTTCGCTATGCCATTACGGCACTGAAGACATAACACCAATCCTATGGGGGGAAGGGGAGTGCGGATTATTGGTGCGGGGTTGCTCATTCTTGGAGCGGCGTTTTGTGTTCGATCAACCGTCTTCGCTGCTTCAACCGACGATCTCAGTCAATTGCAACAATCCATTGCAGAGAAAAAAGCATCCATCGACGCGTTAAATACGCAGCTGGATTCGTATCGGAGAAAAATTACCGACTTAGCGGGGAAGAGCGCGTCGCTTCAGAACGATATCGCGCTTCTCGAAAATGAAACTGCGATGGCGGAGCTCGACCTTGCGTCTACGCAAAACTCCATTGATCAAGAAACCCTTGAATTGCGAATCATCGACGGTCAAATCAAGGATACGGAAACCGAACTTACGCAACGCCGTTCCATGCTTGCGGGTTTATTGTTCGCTTTGAATAAGAACGACAGCCAGGGCGTGTTAGAAATGGTGCTGAGCTCTGGAAATATTTCCGACGTGTTCGACGCCGCGCAGCAGCTTGAAAGTGTCAATGACGACATGAAGTCTGCGCTGGAGGCAACAAAGCTTACTCGAGCAACGCTTGCGGACCGTCAGTCTTCGCACGAGCAGAAGGTCAGCGATCTTGCTGCATCGGCAGAACTTTTGAAAAAGAAAGCCGATGATCTTGAGTTGCACAAGAACGCAAAGCTTGTTATTGCGTCGGCAACACAAGACTCGGAGAATCAGTACCGCACGTTGATGAGCGAGCTTCGTGCAGAGCAGCAGTCCATTACAAATGAGGTTTTGAGCCTTCAGGGAACTTTGCAAGACAAGTTGAATGCTCACGATTCCGACTCTACCGGTGAGACGACTTTTACGTGGCCAATCCATGGAATCATCACAACATTATTTCACGACCCTTCTTATCCCTTCACGAGCCTTGTAGGGCAGCACTCCGGTTTAGATATCGCCGTTCCACAAGGAACCGCCATTGAAGCGGCTGCACCAGGATACATTGGGCGCGTTTATAAAGGTCAACAATACGGATATTATGTTTTGCTGATTCACGCAAACGGTTTTGCAACGTTGTACGCGCACATGTCGCGTATTGATGTCGAGCAAGATCAATACGTTGCCCGTGGTCAAGTGATCGGTCTTTCTGGCGGACGGCCAGGAACGGTTGGTGCAGGATTCTCTACGGGCCCACACGTGCACTTCGAAGTTCGTTTAAATGGTATTCCAGTAAATCCATTACCGTATCTTCCAGCTGAATAGTTACGTTGGGATCGTTGCCTTAGTTGATCGAGCTCCTAACACGCTGCGCTCTGTTAACCGTTTTTAAAATAGAGGTACTCGACTAGGTCCATTTTAACCCAGGGCGTTTAAATGCGTCGTCTGTTTTGGGGAAAACGTAGAGTGAGCGACGAGGGACACTTTGCGTAGCGAGAACGTCCATATGCATCCGCAGTTGAGCGAATGGTTGAAGCGTAGCGTATCGGTGGTAGCGGATCAGGTCGTTTCGGGTCGCTACAGGGCAAGGGACAATGATATGTGTGTCATAGAAGAATGCAGGTATAGGAGGCGGCTCTTCATTATCATTAAAGGGCTTTTAGGCCTGGTGTGTCGTAAATGATATATTGTACGACACCTCTGAATACTCCTGAACATTGCTGAAATAAAAGAATAGGACATTGCTGCCCTACTCTTTTGTGAACGGAGACCTCGTTCGGCTGTTATCCGTGGCCGCAGTTTTTTCCGACGACGATTTGATTTGTGTCCAAGTATATTTCCATACTTCGTCCATCGGACAGATCGTATATTAATCCTTCGTGAATCTTTGCTTCAAGATCGCCTTGTCCGAATCGGTACTCATCGGGACTGTTTTTAACGACATTGCGACTGGGTTGTCCTAATACGTGTTCAATTTCGTTGATTGTCATCCCGTTGGTAATGAACTCTGAGGAGTCGCAGGTGAGCCGGTTGCTCATAGCGAAGCGGTAGAACAATGCCCCACCAACAAGGACGAGTATCAATCCCCCAGTGAGTATGAGAGTTTGTTTTTTCTGCATACATTTATTTCTTTTGGAGCTCGGCGAGATCTTTTAAGACTTCTTCTACGTGGCCGCTTACCTTCACTTCGTCGTAGCGTTTCGCTATATCCCCCGCCGGGCTAATGATGAGTGTAGTGCGGACGATGCCGTCGTACTCGCGTCCCATGAATTTCTTTTTTTGCCATACGCCGTATGCGTCACACACTACATGATCAGTGTCTGCGAGTAATGGAAATGTGAGCGATTCCTTTGCGACGAACTTCGCGTGTCGCTTTTCGTCATCGGCTGAGATTCCGAATACAGCGGCGTCTGCCGCTGCAAGGCGATTTACGTTGTCGCGAAAATCACACGCTTCCTGAGTGCATCCAGGCGTCATGTCTTTTGGGTAGAAATACAGCACTACCCACTTCCCAGCGTAACTCTTGAGTTCGTGTGACTTTCCAGTTTGATCGTTGAGTGTGAAGTTTTTTGCTTTCATATGTGTTTACCAATTTTTAGGAAAGTCTGACAGATAATACGTTTCAAAGACACCAAAATTCCAGCGCGGCTGCATTCGCTCTCCGTCCTCAGCGCGAGGAAGAGTTGGTGTTCCCCACCACGATGGCATATCCACGAGCTGTGACTTTCCTGGTGCTACGTTAAGGTGTATGCCAGGAGATGTCCCACCGATAAGGTATTCGTTCACGGCACTATCGGTGTCATTAATAAACAGCTGTGCCGGTGATAGCGTCTCTAGATATACGAGCACGGCGATGCAAGGAAGCACGATCGTTAACGCAATGCCGAAGAGGATGCGTATCATACGCTTTGAGCGTCGCGTGTCGTTTGAGGTGATTTTGATCATACCTGTGGACGTTGTATTAGCTTGAGGATTTGTTTCCTTTGATGGATCGGTACGGTGATCCAGCCTTCTCCACGACCAAGAATCGAGGAGAAGAGCGGAGAGAGGCTCTCCGAAAGCCAATCAGCGTCATCGGAGAACAGTAGCGAGGTCCTCGATGACATATCGGCGATGTTGATCAGACGATGCGCGCGGCCGAATTCAGACCAATACGCCGGAATCTCCGTTCTGTGCATTTCGAGAAATGTCTTTGGATCCTCGGTGATTTCGAGCTGTGAGAAGACGAGGAGACTGGCTCCGAAGAGATGTTCGATCTTCTTCGTGTCATTACGTAGCGCGTCATTGAAGTTCTCGGCCATCCCTTCTGTACATTCGCGGAAATACTGATCTTCCCATCCGCCGGGCATCGATCGGTGCGCTTTAAGCTCGGCGAATGCGCTGCGATCGCGATCGTTTGTTTCGGTCGAGGTGAAATTCAGGGTGTTTTGCAGGATTGCGATTGAGAGGAGGTTGGCCGATTCTGCCGAGATCGAATCGGGGAATCCTCGTTTTACGAATTCTTCCCAAATGAGCGTTGCTGCGGCCCCAAGACGTTCGATGTGTGATCGGTCGCCAAGTTTTTCTTTCCAGTAGTCCTCAAAACCGTAGTGGTGGTCGTAGAGCTCGTCAATTTGCTCCTCACTTCCCTTGCCGAATGCGAAATGTTCGGGATCGGAGAGATCGACGTAAACAACTCGATCGTCATCCTTCAGCTGGTAATCGATCACGAAGTCGGTGCTTTGGTTCTTTGCGAGATCGGTTACAGAATGATTGAGAGGGCCGGGAAAAACAACGAGTGATTCTTTTCCTTCTTTTGCAAGTAATTCCCGATATGCTAAAGCAGACGCAAAGGCGTCGATGTCATTAAATGCTTTTCCTGCCGAGATGATGATCATAAAAGTAAAAGGTAAAGACCTGACCCCACTATTTCACATACACATACGCTCCAAAACGGAGGTCGACGTATTCGGATGGGGTGGAGAATCCTGGTGTGTTTACGATAGCGGCGAGGGTGGCAATTTGGGTATCAACGGGGTGATTGAGATCGAAGAAAAGATCGTAGGACTGATCGGTATTCACGCGAGTGAAGAGCGCTGTTGCGCCGTCGAAGGTGAACGTCACGACGGCAGTTCCCCGCTGTTTGAGTAAGGCAACGATATCGAGAACGTGCGAAATGCTCTCTACGGAAAGTGATGTTGCAGGATCATTTTGCGTATCGAGAATAATGGGCATGTCGGCTTGGAGCGGAACAGGAGTCTCCCCTTCTGCCACAAAAGCGGAACCGATACGAATATCGATCGCGTGTGATTCTTCAGCTGTTGCGTCGCGTACATATGCGCCATCGAGCCCGAGGAAGATCGTTTTTTCTTTGGTCCGCAACACCACGGTCGTAATTTTCTCTTTCACGGTCGCTTCAAGTACGGTGCCGTTGCGCGTAACGCTGACGCTATCAAGCGGAAATGTCTGCATGAGTCGAGCCTCAATAGCCGATGTCTTGATGAGATACACGTTTTTTCGGTCAACGAGTGGATACCCATGATTCGTTACGATGTCTTGAATGGCGTTGTGAATATCATCGGGATTGAGAACCGTTGTTCCCGAAACGGTAATTTCCGTTAGGTGAAACATCGGGATGTAGGTGATTCCAACGGCAGCAGTAATACCTGCGGCCATGATAAGCGCTCCGGCGCCGATCATGAGCCAGCGTTTTGGAGGCGCTTTAAAAAAGAACGGATTTTTCCGTACGCCATCAATATATTCTTTTGCATGACGGATACGAAGGAAATCGCGTTGCTTTTTCAACATATCTCTAGACGATGATTCTCGGCAAAAGCGGATTGATCCGCGTGACGACTTCGTAATGACTGGTAGCGATGATTGCGGCAATATCTTCGGCGGTGATTGCGTTCATGCCATCGCGACCGAGGAGCGTTGCGACATCGTCAACGGCGACCGATGGCACCGCAGACACGTCCACCATGATCATGTTCATACATACAATACCAAGAACCGGGCATCGTCGACCGCGAATGAGCACTTCCCCCTTGTTTGAGAGGCCGCGATCGTATCCATCGTAGTAGCCCACTGGGAGCACGGCGATGCGGAGTGGACGATTGGCAGTGTAGGTGCATCCGTAGCTTACTGTGGCTCCTGGTGGGATATCCTTGATTTGTGCGATTCGTGTTTTCCAACTTAATACCGGATGAAGCTCGATATTTTGTCGTCCAAGAACCACCTGTCGCTTTTGTGTTTTACTGGACCACAGCCCGTAGAGCGCAATGCCGATTCGTGACATTGTTCCTTGTGTTTCACGGTCGACCATCGCCGCGGCAGAACACGCAATATGCTCGTATCGAGGCGTATATCCAGCGTCACGAATCGATTGCACGGCGGCAGCGAAATGTTTCATCTGGTACGCGTTCATTGGATCCGTCGGCTCTTCTGCGCAAGCAAAGTGCGTGCCGACACCTTCAACGAGGATCGAGTCTCCTGCTGCATGAATTGCGTCGAGAAGTGAAACGAGACCGCGTGGATTCACGCCTTGCCGATGGAGGCCCGTTTCGATTTTGATGGAAACGCGTGCTGGCCTGTGGCGATGGAGGGCATGTTTGGTGATTTCGACAATCGTTTCCGGGTTGTACACGGTTTGAATTGCATCAATCGCAACGACGTCGTTAAGACGCTCTGAGACGGTAAAGCCGAGAATGAAGATTGTTGCTTTTGGTAAGAGTTCTCGAAGTCCAACCGCTTCATCGATACTATCAACAGCAAAGGTGTCGATGCCGCATTCTGTAGCGATCGTTGCCGCTTCGCGCATTCCGCAGCCGTAGGCGTTTGCCTTAATGACGGCGCAGAATGTCGATTCTGGTTTCATGAATGTCCGAAGCGCGGCGATGTTTTGCTCCATCGCCGCGTGAGAAACTTCAATCCAGGTCTTTGCTCCGCGCAACGACATGCTATTTCACGGTAATACGCTCTTTGCCGTTCATGAATGGTCGGAGCACTTCTGGAATAGTCACGCTCCCGTCGGCATTTTGGAAGTTCTCGAGAATTGCAGCGATTGGACGTCCAGAGAATGCAGTACCATTCACCGTATGTACAACCTCTGTACCCTCTTCTGTTCGGTATCGTGTATTTAAACGACGACCCTGGAAATCGGTACAATTACTTGTTGACGTCACTTCGCGATACCGATTTTGCGCTGGGAACCAAACCTCCGTATCCCATTTCTTTGCAGCTGGAAGACCAAGATCGCCGGTACAGATGTTGAGGACGTGGTATGGCAGTCCAAGCGCACTAAGAAGCTCTTCCTCAATTGCGAGGATCGCTTCGTGTTCAGCAACAGAATCCTCTGCTTTGCAGAAGCCAAACATTTCCACCTTTGTAAATTGATGAACCCGAATCACGCCTTTTGTATCTTTTCCGGCGCTTCCAGACTCTCGGCGATAGCATGGCGAAACACCGACGTAGCGCAGCGGAAGCTTTGCGGCATCGAGTATTTCGTCCATGTGCATTGGGCCAATGGCTTGTTCCGACGTGCCGATGAGATACAGATCGTCCTTTTGCAGATAGTAAATCTCGTCTTGTCCGCCGTGTTCAAGGTAGCCCATCGCTGCCATTGATCGGGAATTTACGAGGTGTGGGACGGTGACGGGAACGAAGCCGTGCTTCATCGCGATACGCAATCCAAAATCAACCAGAGCAAGTTCGAGCATCGCACCATCGCCAACGTAATAGACGAATCGAGCGCCGCTGACTTTTGCTGCACGCTTCATGTCGATGATGCCAAGATTCTCACCGATGGTCTGATGATCTTTCGGTTCGAAATCGAACTTCGGAACTTCGCCGACGGTGCGCAAGACCGTATTTTCTTCGTCTGATGCGCCAACGATAACGTCGTCGAGCGCTGGGTTTGGAATGCGAAGCAGAAGTTCCTGGAGTTCTGAATTGATCGTTGCAAATTCCGCATCCATCCCGCCTGAAGCTTGGTCGACTGCGCGCATCGCTTCGATGAGTGCCTTCCGTTCATCGGGATTCGCTTTTGCAATGGCGTCCGATGCGGCGTTCTTCTTTGCTTTCGTGGCTTCAATTTCGCCGAGCAATGATCGTGCGGAGCGATCGAGCTCGAGGATACGATCAGTGTTGACGGTTACGCCTTTTGCCTGTGCGGCATCGCGAATCTTTTCTGGATGCTCGCGAAGCATTTTCATGTCAATCATACTGGGTGGATGAGTGATGATTTATATCGATCGGGTTTGTATGGTGAAAGCGTGATGATCGGAGTAGAGAGTCCATCGTTCTCCAGATATGACGCGAGATCGTTCGCGAGATCGGTTTGGTCGTATCCAACAAAGATGACGTCGGGTTTTTTTTCGTCGATTGCGCTGTACATGCCAAGCGATTCATCGCCGCGGACGACGTCGTCCACGAGTTTCGATTCCCATAGTGCCTTCGCGCGCTCCTTCCATGAGAAACGAGCCTTCTTTCCTTTGAGCTCGGTAATGACGTTGTCTGGTGGCAACGCGACAATAATACGATCTGCGTGTTCACGCGCTTCCTTTAACATTGCACGATGCCCGTCGTGCAAACCGTCAAATGCGCCAAAAAGCAATCCGGTTTTCATAGTCACGATTCATCCGTTGCCCCACCGTGTTCATTGCGTGGTTTGAGCGTCGGGAATGCAATAACCTCCTTCAAATTTGGCGCACCGGTGAGGAATGCAATCAGGCGGTCGATGCCGATTCCTACGCCACTTGTTGGAGGCATGCCGTGCTCCAGAGCAGAGAGGAAACCTTCGTCCATGAATTGCGCCTCCTCGCTTCCCTGTTCACGTAATGCTTCTTGCGCTTCAAATCGCGATCGCTGATCGATCGGGTTATTCAATTCGTAGTAATACAGATTGACGATTTCTGCTCCGAGAATCACTAACTGTGCGCAGGCGCTCTTTGTAGCATCTTCTGGATTTTGGCGAGCGAGCGGCTTGAGTTCGACAGGATAGTCGAACACCCATGTTGGTGTACTGATTGCTGCACGACCTGTTTTTTTGTACAGCGCGTCGAGGTATTCGCCAAAACCAAGACAGCCATTGAAATCGACTGGTAATTTTTTTGCGCGTGCCGCAGCTTCAACATCGGCACCAGTCTTGAGAGTATCGATATCGATTCCGCAGGCGTTGAGGATTGAATCGCGGAAGGTGATACGCGGGAACGATGTACCAAAATCAACCGCAACACCTTCAATCGTCGCGACGGTCGATCCCGTTGCTCCTTCGAGCGAACGACGAAGAATTTCCTCGTTGAAGGTGATGAATTCTTCCTTTTTCCCGTACGCACAATATAATTCAAGCATTGTAAACTCTGGGTTGTGAGAGTAGTCAATCCCTTCGTTTCGAAAACATCGACCGATTTCGTAAACCTTTTCCATGCCGCCGACCACCAAGCGTTTCAAATACAATTCTGGCGCGATGCGAAGATAGAAATCTGCATCGAGCGCATTGTGATGCGTGATGAACGGGCGAGCACTTGCACCTCCTGGAATCAGTTGCAATATCGGAGTTTCTACCTCGAGGTATCCAGAATCGTCTAAGAATCGTCGCATTGCAGCGATAAATTTTGAACGCATGGTGAGACGAGCAAGAACCTCGGGATTGGAGATGAGATCGAGCTCACGATGACGATAGCGAATTTCTACGTCTTGCAGGCCATTCCATTTTTCAGGAAGCGGCTGAAGCGCTTTTGCAACGATCGTTACCGATTCTGCGAGAACAGACTTCTCCCCTGTTTTGGTGAGGTACGCAGCACCGGGAACTTCGATAATGTCGCCAACGTCGAGATGATCGACGAGAAATGTATATTGATCACCAAGATCTTCCTTACGTAATACAGCTTGCATGTTGCCGGAGCCGTCGAGAATACGGAGGAATGAAAGTGCGCCGATGTGGCGCATGGCAATGATGCGACCGGAGATGGTTAAAACGGTTAAGTCGGTTAAGCGGTTATCGAAGTCGGTGAGGACCTCGGCGACGGTGTGTGTACGGTTGCTTCCGGCTGGATACGCGTCGATGCCAAGCGATTCGATGGAGGTAAGCCGTTCTCGTCGTGCTGCTTCTTCGTTCGCCATATGGTGGTGTTATTTCACTTCTGCGATTTTGTACTCAATGGTCCCGGATGGAACTTCGGCATGAACGGTGTCGCCAACTTTCTTTCCCATGAATGCGCTTCCGAGCGGCGAGACATTGCTGATCTTTCCCGCTATTGGATCCGCTTCGTTCTCTCCAACGATTTCGTACGTTTTCTTTCCGCCGTTGATATCTACGATGAATGTCGATCCCAGACCGATCGAGCCGCCGACCTTCTCTTCGACGACTACCGCGTTTACGATCATTTCTTGAATATCAACAATGCGCATTTCATTTTGTGCCTGCTGTTCTTTGGCTTCGTGGTATGCAAAGTTTTCGCTCAAATCCCCCATCTCCTTGGCGTCGCTGATTTTTTGGGCGATTTCTGGACGCAAAATCTTGATGCGGTTTACGAGTTCGTCTTTAATGCCCTGGAGGCCAGAAGCGGAGATGTAGGTGTTGGTGTCCATAAAACGGAGATCTTACCTGGAAAAACAATTCCGCCGAATTCGGCGGTGTCTAAAACGAGTATCCCACGGGAGGAAATGAGGGTCAAGACACAGGATACTACCTTCCTCGATTGTTGAAATACCACGTAAAGATGTCGTTGGCGATTGGGGTGGAGTAGTAGCCGCCACCGCCTTCTTCAATAATGACGGTTACTGCGATGGTTGGGTCGTCGAACGGTCCAAAACCAGTAAACCAGGTGTGCTCATCTCGGCCTGTCGCCCACTGTGCCGTACCTGTTTTCCCCGCAACGGCTTCTGGGAGATTTTGGAGGAGTGGGGAGCTTCCGTGGAGAACGGTTTCCCGCATGGCGTCTTTGATGACATTGTTCACGTCGTCTGGCACGATTTTTACCCCTTCCGGTGTGACGTCCTTCAGAAGATGCGGGGTCATCAGTGTTCCGCCGTTCGCGAACGTGGCGGTAGATCGGTTCATCTGAAGCGGTGTGACGAGAAAATCTCCTTGGCCAATAGACACGTTGTACGTATCGCCGATGTACCACGGCTCGCCCTTCGTCGCCTCTTTCCAGTTTTTCGATGGCAAGAATCCGTCAGCTTCGTTTGGAAGGTCAATCCCGGTTGTGGAACCAAAACCAAACAGCGTAGCGTATTGCATGAGTCGTTCGAGCCCAAGGCCTTCAAATGCATCTGTTCCACCGCCGATCGTGTAGAAAAATGTATTCACCGAATCTGCAATGGCGTGATACACGTTCGTGAGGCCGTGCCCACCCTTTCTCCAGTCTGGGAAGAATCGCGATCCTAGCCACAATCCACCCGTTGAGAGAAATGTTGTTTGCGGCGTGATGATGTGTTCCATGAGCGCCGCAGCGGCGTACACTGGCTTCATGGTTGATCCAGATGGATACTCGCCCTGGGTTGCTCGCGGGAATAGCGGTGCGTTTGGATCGTTGAGCAGTGCAGAGTATTCGTTTTGGGTAATGCCACGAGCAAAAAGGTTCGCATCGTACGACGGATACGACACGAGTGAAAGCACTTCCCCGTTCTTTGGGTTCGAGACGACGACTGCAGCTTTTTTGACTGGGGCAGTCGCGAGACGCTCTGTAAGAATATATTCAATTGCCGCGGTGAGTCGGGCGTCGATTGACAGGGTAAGATTTTCTCCGTCAACGCTATCGGTTTTCTCCAGTGTTCGCAGCGTCTTTCCCTGCGCATTCACTTCAGTGACCTCAACGCCTGGTGTGCCACGAAGATCGTCCTCGTGTGCTTTTTCCAGTCCTTGCTTCCCGATACTGTCGAACCGTCTATAGCCCAAGGACTTTACTGAGTCGTACGTCGCGTCGTCGATCGTCCCGGTAAAGCCGAGCACGTGGGAAAGTGTTGGAATTGCATCTGTAAGATACGTGCGTGTTGAGGCAAGCTCGACGGAGATGCCAATGGTGTCGTCTTGATGCGCAAGAAATGCGATGGCGGCGTTGTATGGTACAGCGTCAGAAAGAAGAACCGTTTGGTCTGACGGTGCGCTTTGGTATCGAATTTCAAAATCATCAGCAGAAATGGAAAGCTGCTTAGCGAGTTCGACGAATCGCGTTGCACGAAGTGTGGGATCGGTTGGAAGATCTGCTCTGTTGGCAACAAGGTGAAATGCGGGAGTGTTCCACGCGAGCAGTACGCCGTTTCGATCGGTGATGACGCCGCGGTTCGGAAGAATGGTTCGCGTTCGCGTTCGATTGTTGTCCGCGATTTCACGATATTCTTGCCCATGAACGACTTGCCATGAACCGATGCGGAAAAGGAACGTTCCAAATGTTACCAAAAGCACGGCGATCCCGAATCGCTTTACCCGACGTGCGGCAAAGTTTCCCACATAGCTTCCTGTTGAAAGTTCCGCAATGGATCGGCCAGACAACGTGTCGTCGAACGTTGCGTCCGCATCGGAATCCGAAATCTGTCCGATGGTGTCGTCATCGAGAAGAGAAAAGATTCGTCGATCGCGTGTCTTTCTTTTAAACATTATGAGAATGATTTAAACGTAAAGAGTGCAAGCACTCGTCGCTCAATGCTTCGAACAGCTATGACGCCCACGAACAGCCCAGGAATGAGGAGCATGAGTTCTTGGAATGTGTGAATGAATGGGTGTGGCAACAGAATGGCTGTTCCGAGGATGCGATCAAGAATATTGCCAACGATGATAAAGATAATGCTCGCGGCGCTGTATGCCACGGCGCCGAATCCGAGCAGCGCGTATACGGATCGTGTGGTAAAGATCTGCAAAATGAGTGCCGGGCCAATTCCGGCTAACAGGAATGCGATGCCGTCGCCACGAATAAGCGCCAAAACCAGGAACCACGCAACACCTTCTTCGATTCCAGCGCGCTGCATAATGATCATGCCAGCGATAATCATCACGGGAATGCTCGCGATGCTTCCGGAAAATGCATGCACAAAACTCACCTCAATCAGGAGAAGGAAGAAGAACAACAGAGAGAGGAAAATGCCTGTTCTCATAATGCGTTTTCTGGATACGAAAGAACAAGAACAGCGGTCCACTCACGTGCATCGTGAACAGGAGTAATCGTTGCGGTGATAAATGGCGCGCTCGGTGTAGCGAGGATGTTCGTTACTGTTCCGATGACGATACCTTGTGCGAGCAATCCTCCAAGCCCGCTGGTGACGACGATATCGTTCACGGCGATAAGCGTGTCCTGCGGAATGTACTCCATAGAGAGCAATGCGCCTTCCTCACCAGTCACGAGCCCGATGGTTTTCTGTTTCCCAATAATCGCTGCGGGAATTGCGCTCTTTGGATCTTCCGTGAGGCGCACCGCAGAAGACGTTGTGGCTACGGAATCCACTGTGCCGAATAACGCACCGTCGCCGATAATCACCGCGGCACCAGCCTGCACACCGTCATTTGCACCTCGATCGATGGTAACTACTGATTCTTCTGGTGTGTCGCGTGCAAGAATGCGCGCGGTAATGCCTTTCGTGTTGGTTCGGGAAACGTATCCCATGAGCGTTCGCCATTCTTCAACTTCTCGAGCGTTTGCTTCCGACGACGCCGCAAGAATCGTTGATGCGCCCAAGCGATTTGTGCACGAGCTCAGTTGCGCGGAAAGCGAATCCTCGTTCGCAAATAATCGAGACGTTGCACGCCCAAGAACAGATCCGGCTTGATATGCCGCGCTTTCAATACGATGAAAGACTGATGAGATGCCTGGAAGAAACGAGCATAACCACAACAGAATGCTGACGAGGAAAAAAATGCCGATGCGCCTTGCAACAGCTCGAGCACGGTCGGTGTTGTACCACGCTCTTGGCATACGCTCGTTCAGTTATCGATGACGATCAACTCCAGTTGTAGGAAGCGCAATATCCCGAAGCAAACGTTCGTCGCCAAGAAGCACACCACATCCGCGCACCACGGCGGCATCGGGATTTTCGGCAAGACGAACAGGGATGTCGGTTTCCTTCGAGATCGAACGTTCGAGCCCGCGGAGCATGCTTCCAGCGCCCACAAGAATGATGCCGCGTTCGTAAATATCTGCAACAAGTTCTGGAGGCGTGAGCTCGATGGTCGCTTTGATGTTGTCGATGATCGATCGGACGGACTTGTTTAATGCTTCGCGAACCTGCCCGTCATTTACCGTTACTTCTTTTGGAAGCCCGGTGATGAGGTCGCGGCCGCGCATCGTCATCCTGAGTCCTTCTCCAGTGTCGAGGCTGCTGCCAATGTGGCACTTTACATCTTCAGCCACGCGGTCGCCAAGAAGGAGGTTAAACACATCGCGAGCGTACTGCAGAATGTGCTTTGTCATTTCGTCGCCAGCAACCGTGAGCGATTTCCACGTAACGATTCCGGAAAGCGAGATGACGGCAATTTCCGTGGTGCCGCCGCCGATATCGACGATCATGTTTCCAAGGGATTCCTCTATAGGAAGCCCAGCGCCAATTGCGGCCGCAATTGGAGCCTCCACAAGAAGCGCCTGACGTGCCCCAGCGGCGAGCGCAGCGTCTTCTACGGCCTTGCGCTCAACTTCTGTGATTTCCATTGGCACAGACATGACGATGCGTGGACGAGGCACAAGCGTGAATGCGTCGTCGTGGATTTTGTCGATGAAGTATTTCAACATCTTTTCCGTGACTTCGAAGTCGGAAATGACGCCCTTCGTCAGTGGCCGGGTAATTTGAATATGTGGCGGTGTCTTCCCCACCATGTCTTTCGCGGTTTTTCCAACAGCAAGAATGTGATTGGTGCGGGTGTTGATTGCAACAATAGAAGGCTCGTTCATGACGATGCCCTTTTCTTTTACGAAAACGCGGGTATTTGATGTTCCGAGGTCGATGCCGATGTCCTCAGAGAATCTGCCGAAAAAACGATTAAACATAGGCAACCATGATGTTGCCAGGGATTCGGAATCTCAGGAATGCCTCTATCCACACCTATGCCTCTTTCTGGATGCTCATCATGAGGAATTCGATCAGTCCCACCAGAACCACGAGCAGAAACATCGTTCCAAAGGAGAACAAATCACGAGAAAGCAGGTAGAGACAGGCGAGAAAAAGGATTGAGAGCATCACGCCTTGGCGGAAGGAACGTGCGACAGCGGCGTGGATGGCTTCTTCGGCGTATTTTTTTGATCGGATCATGGTTCCACCGATCGTCAGCACGCCAGCGATTCCTGCGCCAAGCGTAAGGTAGAAGATAAAAAATGCTAAGGCTCCTGCCGTTGCGGGATCGATCGAAATCATCACAATACACCACGCAGAAATACTGATGGCAGTGCCGAGCGCAAGGGCGATGAGGTACTGGCGGAGGGACATACGGGGTCAGGTCTTTACCTTTTACTTTTGGTATCATATCACCGTCAGAATGTGGGGTCAGGTCTTTACCTTTTACTTTTGGTATTTCATGACAAGACCATTACGGATTGAATATCCTGGTGCGGTGTATCACATCACTTCTCGAGGAAATAAAAAGATGAGTATTTATGAATCGGATGAAGATCGCGTAGTATTTTTAAAGGTCCTCGCAAAAATTATACGAAAACATCACTGGAAATGTTATGCGTATTGTTTAATGTTGAACCATTACCATCTTCTAGTCGAGACAACTCATGGAAACCTTTCAACCGGGATGCGCGATTTGAATGGAATATATACGCAAATGTACAATAAAAAGCATGAAACCGTCGGACATATTTTTCAAGGACGATTCAAGGCCTTCCTTATTGAAAAGGAGACATACCTCTTTGAGGTTGCTCGGTATATCGTTCTAAACCCCGTTCGTGCAGGAATAGTCAAGACTCCTCAAAAATATCGATGGAGTAACTATCTTGCCACCGCTGGACTCGATTTTGCTCCGTCCTTCCTCGATGTTGACGGACTACTAAAGAATTTTGGCTACAAACGCACGGCATCACAGGAACAATATAGAGCATTCATTCTTGACGGCATTCATCGTGATTCCCCATTTATTGGAGCGCGACCAGGAATGATTCTTGGCTCACCACAGTTTGAAAGCGAAATCTCTAAAATCACCGGTGACCCAGATATTGCAGTAGAAGTAACAAAAGATGAAAAGCTTATTGGGCGGTTAACGCTGGCCGAGCTTTTTGAGGTGTACGAGGGCAAAAATGAGCGGAACGAGATCGTGAAACTTGCTGTTAACGGATATGGTTATTCAAATGCATCGGTCGCAAAGCACCTTGGCTTGAGCAATACAACGATAAGTCTCATTGCAAGAGGCAAAAAGTAAAAGGTAAAGACCTGACCCCGTTCCGTTCAGAAATTCCCTTTCTCTTTCTGCACTCTGGCAATGATCTTGGTAATGTCCGCTTCCGGGATTTCTGATTGAATGCGTGCAAGAATCGTTGGGATCATTCCATCGATATCGAATGTTGCAGGCGCACTATCGCAGCCAAGGATAAGAATCCCAGCGGCGTAGCTCGAGACGCGAACGTCGTCGGCGAGCGGTGAACCCTCAAGCATTTCCGAGAGAATCTCCTTCGCGCGATCCACGATGATCGCCGCGGTGACTTGTTTGGTGATGCCGTGGCGCTTCAACGTACCCTCGAGCATCTTGCTGATCTGTGTGAGCGAACTGCGCTTCCGCCTAGGCTGGTCTTGCATACGGGCAGATGTCTTTAAAGTCGCAGTATTGGCAGTGTGGGCCTGGCGTTGCTTGGAATGTGCTTGTGCGAATCTTCTCCATGCTATCGCGAATCTGGAGCTTGAGCTTTTCCTTGTCTTTATCCGTTGGCTCGAAGCTGACGGCGGTGTTCGATTCCAAGTAGTAGTACGTGAGCTTTTTGACGACGAGGGGTGGCACGAAGCTTTCTTCTGCGGCGATGGCGTACAGCACAAGCTGACGGCGGTCGTCCCAATCGAGCTTCGCCTTTGGCGTGCCGGTCTTGTAGTCGATGATTTCGATTCCGCCCTCTACATCGTCAATTCGGTCGATACGACCTTTCACCAGAATGCCGTCGATTTTAAGCGTGAATCCTTTTTCGATGAATTTTGGTGATGGCGGATTCTCCGTAACGACGCGATAGTATTCCTTCATGATCTCTGTGCCACGAGCGTGGTATTCGTCGCGTGTGTTGTCGTCCGGATACCACTCGTCGATCCATGATCGATCATACATGTCGAGCAGATCCTTTATCGTCGGCAACGCGATTGATTCGGTAGCGCCACCAAAAAGCGTTGCTTGATGCGCGGCTTTCGCAGCAATGATGCGCTCCATGAACGCCTGGAGCGCATTGTGCATGGACTTTCCAAAGCTCATCTGGTGCTTGCCATACGACGGCACACCGATGATATGCGCGTACTTGTACTGCAACGGACAGGTACTGAACGCCGCGATCTGCGAGAAGCTGATTTTGTCGGGAATGTGAATGTTCGCGTCACCGGTTGGCTTCTTTCCTACCTCGAGCGCCAAACTATCGGCAATGTTCTCCGGTCGAGCCACGCTGATCGCGTTCGTGAAGCCGAGCTCATCCAAGAATCGCGAGATTTTTCGCTTTCGCGATCCGCCGTAATCTTCCGCGCTCATCAAGTACAAGCCCTCCTTTGCACGAGTCATCGCCACATAAAACAGTCGACGCTCTTCTGCGACGTGATCGTTCCCCTCAACTTCTTCCTTCATCAATCCCAGCGGGAAATCGATCGCCTGGGATCGGCCAACTGATGGAAATCGCTGTTCTACCAGGTTGATGACGAATACGTAGCGGAACTCGAGGCCTTTCGATCCATGCACAGTCATCACTGAAACAACGTCCGGCCCTTCCTCAGGGTCCTGCGCCACAGCGCCGTCCTCCCCTGCCGCGCGTTCAGCATCGAACTCTTCGATGAATCGTGGGAGTGTTGCGTCGTCGTTCATCGCGACGAATCGCTTTAGTCGGTTAAAGAATCGCTCGAGGAATCGATAGAGCTCTTGCTGCTCCATTTCTGATGCGTGCTGACAATCGCCGAGTAATCCCGTCTCCTTCATCATCGTCACGAACAATTCAGTAATCGGTAATCGCTTTGCCTTATTTCGGAGCTCGGCGATTTTCTGTTGGAGGTCGATAATGGTGTTTCGACCATGCATCGAAATTCGTGCAGCATCGGCGTACGTCAAAAGATCGAACAACGACATTCCTTTTCTGCGAGCGTAGAACATGAGCGCGGTGAGATCCTCCTGCGATAGCCCCAGCCGAGGATGCGAAAGAATGCGGTACAACGATGGCGAGTCGTGCGGCGCGTTGATGACGCGAAGGTAACACAGCGCATCAAGAATAATCGGCATGGTGTACAGGCCAGACAACGCCATGAATCGATATGGAATACCGGCGCGCTCGAGAGCCTCGAGGAACGGATCAACGTGGTCGTTTCCGCGCGCAAGGATCGCAAAATCCTTCCAACTTGCGCCAGATTCGTCGTGCAACTTCGTGATCGTTTCAACGACTGTGGCGACCTCGTCTTCAAGCGTTGCAGCGTGAATATGATGCACGTTTCCGGCGTGTTCGATATTCGAGATCAGTTGTTTCGATAATCCTTCCGAAATTTCGAGCCGATGTGGATTGTTCTTGGTGATCGACGAATACGCAACGTCGAGAATCCCTCGGCCGCTCCGATAGTTGTGCACGAGAACGATCTTTTTCGTATCAGGAAAATCCGATCGGAACGTAAGAATGTTCGCGAGTGCTGCACCGCGGAATTTATAAATCGCTTGATCGTCGTCTCCCACGATTGTGAGGTTATTCCTTGGAGCCGCAAGAAGTTTTACGAGCTCGTACTGCACGCTGTTTGTATCTTGGAACTCGTCGACCACAATATACGTGAATCGCTTCCGGTACTCCGCGAGAATGTTTGGACGAGTCTTGAACAGCTCGACGGTGTATGCGAGCAGATCACCGAAGTCGAGTGCGTCTTCTGCGATAAGGATGTCTTGATACGTTTTGTATGCTCGAGCAACTTCGCGGTGCTTTTCCCATTCGAGTCGTTCTTCTTCTGGCAGCGAATCAAACGCCTCTTCCGATCCCGAAGTAATCGTTGAGATCTGGTTCTCAACATTCGCAATGTATTGGTCCGGCGTAATCCCCTCGTCTTTTGCTCGTGAGAAATGCGAGAGGAGGAGTTTGAAGAATTTGGTTGGAGTACCCCGAGGCTTGTAGTAATCGAGCTTGAAATCAGCGAGATGACGGCGCATGAACAGCCAACCATCAACCTCAGACGCAACCGTGAAATCTTGCGGAATTCCAATGTCTACCCCGTGTTCTCGAAGAACCTTTTCGCAGAATGCGTGAAACGTAGAGATCGATAAATCAACGTATCCCATTGGCAACAACACATCCACACGCTCTTCCATTTCATTCGCGGCCTTATCGGTAAACGTCAGGGCCAAGATATTCTCCGGCATCGCTTTCCCCTGCTCAATGAGCCATGCAATACGTTTTGTAATCACCGTGGTCTTCCCCGTTCCCGCGCCAGCAATAATCATGAGCGGTCCATCGCCGTGCATTACCGCTTGTTGCTGTTCGGCGTTGAGACCTTCGAAAAGATTAGACATAGAGATGAAAAGTTGCTAATCTTAGCCAGCACATGGGTGTATTATGCGTTTTCGTGCGACGGCCGTTCGTGAACTTTCGGAGATGTTTCGCTTCAATTCTCCCGCGTTTGGAAATCTGGGCCCGCAGGATCGGGTTCTGTTCATGGATCTTTACACTGAGGGATCCGATTTCGCTTGTGCAGGAATGGTTCTTTTTACGCGTGGAGATCGGCGCGGCGCACTTCTTCTGGCCGACCGCTGGAGCGATGGAAGGATCCTGATCACTACGTGGATCGATGCTTCGTTTTTTTACACACTTACCGATCCGCGAGTGCGTTCTCTCGGAGCTGACGCTGTTGCGCAATACTGCACCATCGTCAATCCGCACAAGCTCAACGCGGAAGAAATCTTCTCGCATGTCATGCGAACCATGCTCGAACGTCCTGCCAAGAACATGGGAAGTTGAATCATCAGGCTTCCGTCCATCGTCGTGCTCGCGCCGCCCTACGCAGGGGCGGCGTTCTGTTTAAAGCGACGCGACGCTCTGCGCAACAGAAACAGCGAACTGAATTCCTGGTTGAGTGAGAAGGTATCCACCGACGCCGAACATGATGAGGACGTGAACGGCAAGGACGGCGGCAAAGATCTTTTGATGCTTTGACATCGGGCCCGTCGCTTCTTCTGCGTGGTCTTGTGCGGTAAGTGTTATCACTGCACGAACGTAATATGCGCTCAGAATTGCGAGAATCGCAAAGACGCACAGTGCGAGAACGAGATAGGCTTGCAACGCGTAGCCAACGCCGATCAGTTCGCTGACGAAGAGCATCGAGAATGGTGCGCCGAGGAGAGAGGCAAAGAGCGCGCCGCAGAGATATTTGATTACTGGTCGGGTGCGAACAGATGCAGAATCTTGTGCCGCATACCACAGTCCCGAATGCGCTACTGCCTGACCACCAAGGTGAATGAGCGCTGGGATTGTTCCTGCTGGACCTGCGCCAACCATGAAGGCAACTAGTCCAATGTGTTCGATACTTGAAATGGAAAGGAGCTGACGGTTCTTTTTAAACACGAGTTTAATGACGGAGATAAGCAAGAGGAGAACGCCAAAGCCAAGGAAGATGTTGTCTGTCCATGTGCCGCCGTCTGCCATCGCAACGTCTGCAATCTGTTTTAAGCGAAGAAGCGCAATGAAAAATACTACTGGCGCCGCTGTGCCAACAAAGCTGGTAAATCGCGTCTTCATGAAGAACAACCCGAACGCGCCAAGAATACCCACGGCAACCGCGGCGAATGCAAACTGAACCAGCTGAGCATTGAGTGTGCTGGTTGCAAGAGTTTCAGCAACGCCACCAAAGGAAAGCGCGCTCCATGAGGACACACCAGCGTCCATCTGCGCCTTGAGGAACAGCGCCGCTCCCACAACGAAAAGCCCAACGGAACCGATACACAGCGCGAGAATGGTCTTTCGTGCTTTTTCGTTTGCTGCACGTTCCGCATGAAGCGCAAGACACGTCGCACAGATGACGGCTAATGCAAATGCGAGTGCAAGCACGGCGAGATTGTCGGTGAATAGTGTGGCGATGACGGCGATGAATCCTGCAATAGTCACTGAGAGTTCGGATCGATGTGCTCGTGTTCCTCCGATGGTGAGAATGAATGTGCCAACTCCGAGTACTCCTACCAACACCAATTGGCACCACACAAGAAGATCTACGTGCCAAAGAGAAAGAAAGGCATTCAACATATGAGGCGATTAGCGGCGAAGTTTTTCAAGCGCACCGTTCCAAACCTTTCTGAGCCTGTTGCCGATCGTGAAGCGATTCATGATGTTTGTTCGGCACGTTTCGATTCCAGTGAACGTTGGAATGCGATCAATCCACGATGCGCGAAAATACCACTTCATCAGCGCAATTGCGCCAACAACGATGCCGATAATTCCCATACGCAACGTTCCTGCAGCAGTGACGATACCTCCGTTGAATGTTCCTGCGGCGTCGGTGAGCGGATCGGCGCCAATGGCGACGAAAAGCTGCGGTAAAGCGAATCCACTCACGAGTGCAAGGAATGCAAGGAGAACGATTGGCGTGAGCTGAGAATCAGTAGCCTCGGTGACGACGGCGTCAGATTCTGATCGTGATGTGCCGAGGAACACGCCGATGATGACGCGACCAATACTCACGATCGATACCAGTAGGCAAAGGATGAAGATGACGAGGATTGCGATGCAGACAATCGCCAATGGAAGCTCCACTGCACGGAACGTCGTTCCGAGCGTTGTCGCAAACATCCATGCACTCGTAAATGTTGCGAATGGTGGAAAGCCGATCGCGCAGAACATCAAGATGAATGCTGCGAGCGTGAGCTTTGGCATTTTTGTGGCAAGACCGCCGCTCCGATCAATATTCGATCCCACAACGTCGCCAACAAGGAATAGACCGGATCCTGCAATTGCGCTTACGACGATCTGGACGAATGCGGCGAACAGCATGACGTTCATTGCATCGTAGATTGCCACAGCCTGGAATGCCATGGCTCCAGCAACCATTGTTGCTGCAACACCCAAGCCTTGCAAAGTGATGTTACTGAATATGCGTTGAATATTTTTCTCGTTGAGCGCACATACTGCGCCACAAATGATGGTGAGCACACCAAGGAGCGCAACAGGAAGCGCGAACCAAATTGACAGTGGAGGAAGGATAAAGAGAATGCATCGAATAAATCCGTAGAACGCCACGCCAGAAAGTGTTCCGCGAAGCAGCACGGCGTTGTGCGCAGGAACGATGGTGAGAACGTTACGGAACCAACGGTGCATTGGGAAAAGACCGATGGTTGTAGCGAATCCAAACAGCAACAATCCGTATCCCACGATGAGTTGCGTTGGCTCAATCTGGCCCGCAAGGTATGCCAGTGTGCCGAAGTCGCTAAAGAGCGCACCGGACGACAGAATAAAGAGTCCAGCAGTAATTGATGCAACGCCAAGTTGAGACACGGTGAGAAATCGTATCGCAACGGATTTGTGCTGTTCACTCATCGGTAACAACGTAAGAAAGAACACAGAAAGCGTCATTACTGCCCATGCCGCGATGAATCCAATACTGTTTCCAGAAATCAAAACCCATTGTGTGCCGATAACGATCAGTGCAGTAAGTATTCCGACAAGACGAAGATGCGTCGGACTCCCCTGATGCCTTACTCCGTACACTAAGGCGTACAGCCCCGCCGCCGCAATCACGATCGATATTGCAAGAAAAAAGATCGCACTGAAGCGATCCAACGCGATCGTCATCCCATAAAACATTGGCACAGCCATGGTGAACGGTGCCTCGGCCACAGCACCGTATGCCCCAGCGATCACTCCACCGATTCCGGAAAGCGCGATCAAGAGAGAATTCCATCGGAACGACATCGCTGGCTTGAGGAACGCTGACACTACAAGCGCAAGCACCGGGGCGACCATGGCGACGTAAAGTGTGTTCTCGAAAGGTGTCATAGTCTGGAAATATTACGGAATAAGTCCCTATACATCGGACGAAGTGTATGGTTTACAGAGCCTCCAATCAAGCAGGTTGTCCACCCCAAAACAAAAGGACCGCAGCTACCGGCGGCCCCTTTGTTGGGCGGCGCAGTGAGCTGCGGTCAGAGGTAGATCACCTGCATCACCCGGAGGCTCGGGTTGGAGATGTGGTCGCGCCTGCCCCCCGCGTTCGCCAAAGCCGAACTTGCCGCAATCCAACAGGAGCTCAGGGCCTCCTTGATGCTCGACGGAAGTCCGGGATCCTTCTGGCGGAGTTGTGACGCTCCGAGTTTCGCGATGAGCACCGCGACGAACCTGTATGACGCGGGGAAATCGGGATCGCAGTCGATGGGATCGGTGATCCCCTGGGCGACGAAGGTTTCTCCGTCGTAGACGTGGAAGAGAAGCTGGAATCGCACATGTACTCCAAGTGCCACATCATTTATAGCAGATTTTCGGCCTTTTGTCGAGTATTTACGCAAAAAGACGAGTATTTACTCGTCTTTTTCGCCCAGGTTTTTCTTCCTTTTTACGCCTCGCTTCGGTGTTGGCGCGACTTCCCTTTCTTCATGGCTACACGATAGCGAGCCAGTTCGCGTTCCAGATGTGCTGCGGCGTCGACGAACCCGACGTCGTTGGCGTTACGCATGTTCTTGAGGTTGTCCTCCGCGAGCTTCTTTGCGGCCTCGATCGCGGCGACTTCAAGCTCTTCGCTGCGCTCTGCCGTGTCGGCAAGTACAACGACCGATGATCCATCACGAACCTCGAAGAGCCCGGTCGAAGTCGCGAGAAGTGTTTCCTGTCCGCCGTTCATGATTCGCATCTCACCAGCCTTCATCAGCGCCAAGAGTGGAATGTGATGTGGGAGGACGGTAATTTCCCCCATGCTCGTCATAACCGAAATCGAATCCGCCTCGCCTTCTTGGACGATGCGTTTTGGGGTAACGATTTGGTAGTGGAGTTTTGGCATAGTGGTAGCACAAGCTAGTGATTTTTCCGTCATCCCCGCGCAGGCGGGGATCCATACATCGTCACTTCGCTGGTGGCTCGGATACGCGATTCTGCATTCCGCGCGAACGCCCTACGCTGCGACGTCTCGCTATCGCTCGACTGCAGCTGTGGCTGGCGTGCTCATTGGAATCACGTATCCTCACCACTGACGCTCGCGATTACGCAATCACCTCATCAATCGTTCCCTTCATGTAGAACGCCTGTTCTGGAACGCTGTCGTGCTTGCCTTCCAAAATCTCCTTGAAGCCGCGGACGGTTTCGGAGAGAGCGACATATTTTCCCGGGCTGCCGGTGAACTGTTCTGCAACGTTAAATGGCTGCGACAAGAACTTCTGGATTTTGCGAGCACGGGACACGGTGAGCTTGTCGTCCTCGGACAATTCATCCATACCAAGAATCGCGATGATGTCTTGCAAGTCCTTGTAGCGCTGCAACACCTTCTGCACGCCGCGAGCGGTTGCATAGTGTTCGTCGCCAACGATGTTTGGGTCAAGAATGTTGCTGGATGAATCGAGCGGATCAACTGCTGGGTAAATTGCGAGCTCAGCGAGTGCACGAGAAAGCACCACCGTTGAGTCCAAGTGGCCGAAGGTTGTTGCTGGAGCTGGATCTGTAAGGTCGTCGGCTGGCACGTACACGGCCTGAATCGAGGTGATCGATCCCTTTGTGGTGGACGTGATGCGGTCTTGAAGCGCGCCCATTTCTGTTGCGAGGTTTGGCTGGTATCCCACGGCGGATGGAATGCGTCCGAGAAGTGACGATACTTCCGATCCTGCCTGGGTGAAACGGAAAATGTTGTCGATGAACATGAGCACGTCGCGGCCTTCATCGTCGCGGAAATATTCGGCGAGTGTGAGTCCGGTGAGAGCAACGCGAGCACGAGCTCCTGGTGGTTCGTTCATCTGTCCAAATACGAGTGCTGTCTTGTCCAACACGCCAGACTCCTTCATTTCCATGTACAAATCGTTTCCTTCACGGGTGCGTTCTCCAACGCCGGCAAACACTGAGTATCCGCCGTGCTCTTTTGCGATGTTGTGGATGAGCTCCTGAATAAGCACCGTCTTTCCCACGCCAGCTCCACCGAATAATCCTGTTTTTCCTCCTTTGAGAATCGGACAGATGAGGTCGACGACTTTGATTCCTGTCTCGAAGACCTCAGCTTTGGTGGACTGGTCGATGAATGCTGGAGCAAGGCGATGGATTGGATCGTTGCGCAAGCCCTTCATTGGCTCAAGGCCGTCGATCGCGTTTCCGGTCACGTCGAACATACGGCCGAGTGTTGCTGGGCCAACTGGGACGCTGATTGGCGCGCCAGTGTCGTTTACCGCAATACCACGGGTAAGACCGTCGGTTGCGCCCATGGCGATGGTGCGTACCATGCCGTTGCCAAGGTGCTGAGCAACCTCGAGAACAAGCTCGGTATCTCCGTGCTTCACGGTGAGCGCGTTGAGAATCGCTGGTACTTCTCCTTCAAAGCGGACGTCGATGACTGCGCCGATGATTTGTGCAATAGATCCTTTCATAGTCGTGGGTTAAGCGAGTGCCGCGGCACCGCTGCTAATCTCTGCGATTTCCTGCGTAATCGCAGCCTGTCGAACTTGGTTATAGGTAAAGGTGAGTGATTCCATCATGTCTCTTGCCGAATCCGATGCGTTCTTCATGGCGAGCATTCGTGCCGCGTGTTCGGATGCACTCGACTCGAGCAGCGCCTGATAGAACGTAGTCATGACAAGGTTTGGAATGACGCGTGACAGGAGCTCCGAGGCATTTGGCTCAATGGTGTAGTCCGAGGCCGCTTTTGCTGTTTCCTCCGTGCGTTTCTTCTCCCCTTCCCCATACGGCAACACCGTTTGCATGGTTGGGGTTTGTGTGACGCCGGAAATGTAATCCGTATAGAGCAGACGCACCCGTCGATATTTTCCTTGGAGGAATCCATCAAGCGCGAGTCGAGCCACGGGAACGATATCGCTGTACTTTGGAGCGTTGCCCAGACCAGCAAAGGATGCGACAACGCTGTACTTGAGGCGTTGCATGGCGTCCGATCCTCGCTTCCCAACCGCGATAACATCCACATCGCCGAGCGATTTCATCTGCTCGCGTGCGAACTTCACCATGTTCACGTTGTATCCGCCGGCGAGTCCACGATCAGACGTGAACAGAACGACGAGTTCGCGATCCCCAGAGCCTGGCGTGAGCATTGGGTGTTTTAGCGAATCTCCAGCTCGCTCCATGACCGCTTCAATGGTGGACTTTGCAAGCACAACATATGGCCGACCGCGGAAGGTTGCCGACACTGCTTTGCGCATTTTGCTTGCCGCCACCATTTCCATGGCTTTGGTAATTTTGCGCGTATTTTTGACCGACGAGATTCGGGATTTGATGAGCTTGCGGGACATGGCCATAGGGACGGGAGGGCAATGGACAAGGGGCAAGGGTTAAGCCGTGAACGTTGAAAGGAATTTCTTCAGTTCAGATTCGAGGCTTGCCTTTACGTCGCCAGAAACGTCGCGAGCTTCTACGATCGATTTCAGCACAGAAGCGCCGATCGATTCGAAGTAGCGCAAACATTCTTCTTCAAACTTCTGCATCGCCGTTACTGGTAGCGCGTCGAGCATGCCGTTGTTTAGTGCGAAAATCACGATGGCTTGTTTTGCGAACGACATTGGCGAGTACTGCTTCTGCTTCATAAGCTCCATTGCGCGACGACCGCGTTCAATTTGCTTCTTGGTTGCTTCATCAAGATCAGATGCGAACTGCGCGAATGCTTCAAGCTCGCGGAACTGTGCGAGGTCGACCTTCAGTGTTTTTGCAACGTTCTTCATTGCCTTCGTCTGCGCCGACGATCCAACGCGTGAAACTGACAGACCAACGTTGAGCGCTGGGCGCTGACCGCGGTAGAAAAGATCGGACTCAAGGTAAATCTGTCCGTCGGTAATCGAAATAACGTTTGTTGGAATGTATGCGGAAACGTCGCCTCCCTGTGTTTCGATGATTGGAAGCGCCGTAATCGATCCCCCACCGTGCTCTTCGTTCAAGCGAGCAGAACGCTCGAGCAAACGGGAGTGCAAATAGAAAACGTCGCCAGGATATGCCTCGCGTCCTGGTGGACGGCGGAGCAACAAGGAAATTTCGCGATATGCCCAAGCGTGTTTGCTCAAATCATCGTACACGATAAGGACATCTTCGCCCTTTGCCATGAAATATTCAGCAATCGCACAACCTGCGTATGGAGCGAGGTACTGCATCGCGGCAGGATCAGATGCGCCAGCAAGAACAATCGTGGTGTAGTCCATTGCGCCAGCAGCCTCGAAACGCGCCATGATCTGCGCAACCTTCGACTCCTTCTGTCCGATGGCAACATAAATACACTTCACGTTCTCGCCCTTCTGGTTGAGAATCGTATCGATAGCGATAGCGGTCTTTCCCGTCTGACGGTCGCCAATGATGAGCTCTCGCTGACCACGGCCAACTGGAATAAGCGCATCGATTGCCTTGATACCCGTGTGCATTGGAACGGAAACGGACTTACGCGTCATGACGCCTGGAGCAACCTTCTCCACTGGAGCAAGCGTCTTTGTTGAAAGTGCACCCTTGCCATCGAGCGCATTTCCCAATGGATCAAGAATACGGCCAACGGTCTCTTCGCCAACAGGGATGGAAAGAATACGACCAGTGCTTCGTGCGGTGTCGCCGGCTTTCACACCGGTTGCGTCGCCAAGAATAATGACACCGATCGTCTCTTCCTCAAGGTTGAGTGCAACACCAAAGACGCCGTTGCCGAAGTCGATCATCTCTTGGCTCATCGCGTTACCGAGGCCGGACAAGCGTGCGACGCCGTCGGACACGCTCATGACGGTTCCCACACGCTCTTCGTGCGCTTCCACTTTAAACTCGTCGATGCGTTCTCGGAGGACTGCGATGATGTCTGCTTTTTTGGTTGCCATAGATTTGGGTTCAAGATGCTGCGCTATCAAGGGACTGTTTCAGTCGCTGAAGGATTCCTGCCACGCTTGCGTCGATTCGCCGGTCGTCGATGCGGATTACTGCACCGCCCATCAATCGTTCATCGATACGTTCCGTGATGTCTGCGCCAGGAGCATTGGCCTCGATCGCTTTTCGCATTGCTACCGTGAGCGGATGTGCAGAAACGATCGTGACGTTTGCTGCGCCAAACTTTCGCTTCCAGGCACCGTGAATTTCTCGTTCAACGTCGCGCCATTTGTGCATCATGCCCCGTGCGGCAAGCTCGCCTACAAACGCGTCGATAATTTTCACCAACTCTGCGCGAGTGACATCGACGCATTCGTCGACGAGCACCGTGGCAAGATGGCGTGGAGTAAGCTTTGGCATATTACGTCATCTTTCGCACAACTTCCTCAGCAAGTGATTGCGACTTCTTTTCCGTGAGGCCTTCGGTAACAATCTTTGCTGCAGCACGCACCGCGATGTCGACGACATCTTTGCGCAACGCCATTAACGATGCTTCGCGTTCTGCCGCGAGCTGTTCTTTGCCTTTTGCGATGACACGTTCCACTTCCCGCTTCGCTGCCTCCAACATTTCGTTCTTGCGTGCATCGGTTTCTTTCATTGCACCTTCGATGATCGCTTGTGATTCCTTGTGAACCGCAACGAGCATTGCGTCGCGCTCGGCTTCAGATGCCTTCATACGCGCGGTAATCTCTTCCACATCCTTCATGCTCTTTGCAATTGCCGCCTCACGCTTGTCGAGAATCGCAAGGATCGGCTTGTAGACAAAGCGCCACAGGACGACAAGAACCAGCAAGAAGTTGACGAGCTGCGCCGCGAATAAATCGCCGCGAATGCCGAACGTGCCAAGAACGCCAGTTGGCGCCTCAACCTGTTCGGATGCTGTTGCTGTCGTTGTTTCGTTTTCTGTTGCCATAGAAGTTCATCAAATCGATCTCATGACTTGCAGAGGATTGAAGAATCAAATCCCCCGACAAGTAACGATATCTGAATAGGACCTAAACTTTTGATTTTGGATGCAGTTTTGGTGTGCGACGAAGGCGGGAGCGTCAAGGCGTACGTAATTGTACGCCTTCGATCACGCCGAGGAAGCAAGCCAAAAATGCGCCAAAAGCGGAAGTTTAGAGAGTGAAGGCGATGACCAAAGCGTAAATCGCAATAGCTTCTGCGAACGCCATACCAAGAAGCATTGGTGCGAGCACCTTTCCTGCAGCTTCTGGGTTACGACCAATGGACTGCATTGCTGAGAAACCAATCAAACCAATTGCCAACGCTGGCATCGCACCACCTACACCGATCGCAAATGCTTTCGCAATAAGCGCAATCATTTCTGCTGTCATAAACGCGATAATTAGTTAGGACTTTCTCATTTGAGCCTAGTTTCGACGAAGATCGAGGAAAGCTTCTGAGGCGTACTTCTTGGTACGGTGAAGAAGTTTCCGATGATCTGAGTTGAAAATAGGCCAAAGGAGGAAGTCCTATGAATCATGAATGAAGGTTGTTCGACGATCGAAATCGCCAAACGACATTCTCCCACGATGACGAGATTATGCATGATGATCATCATGTCCGCCATGTGGTGTGGTGGCGATGACGAGATACACCAACGTAAGCATTGCGAACACCGTGGCCTGAACAACGCCAACGAGAATCTCGAGGAACATGAAAGGAATCGGTACCACGTACGATACCAAACCAAGCATGACGGTCATGAGAATTTCGCCCGCGAACACATTTCCGAACAATCGGAGGGAAAGTGAAAGGGTCTTTGCGAATTCACCGATGATTTCAATGAATCCAACACCGAACTCGATGACCGCAGTAATAAATGCCATTGGGCCGTGTTTGATCGACTTGAAAATGCCTTTGACGTTCACGAACTTGCTGAAGTAGTCGATGAACCCGACGGCACGAACACCGGCAAAGTGCGAGAACAACACTGCGGTGACCGCAATGGCAAGTGTGAAGTTTAAGTCGCTTCCTGCCGAGCGAAGCAACGGAATGAGTTCAGTTTCTCCATGGACGAGTTCATAGAAACCGACGGTTCCTGTTCCTGGAAGCAATCCGAGCCAGTTGTTTGCAAGAACGACAAAGAAAATCGTTGCGATTAATGGAAAGAACTGGCGTGCAAGTTTACGTGTGCCGGCGATCTTTTCGATCTCCGTGGAAATGATTTCGACAATGGATTCAATCACGTTGTGCACGCCGCGAGGAACCAGGCCCTGTCGACGTGTTGCAACAAACGCAACCACCACAAAAAAAACTGTCACAATCCATGCATTCACCATGGTATTGGTGACTGGAAATGCGCCAATATGGGCGATTGGTTCCGCAGCAAGCGGAACAAGCGCGAAACTAAGGGGCGATGAGTTTTTGATACTCTTTTGCATACTGCCGAACTTTTTTCACAAGAATGAACGCGGTGCCCAGGAATGTCAGCGTGAGCAGCACCACGAACAGGACTCGGCCCGTGCCATAGCGAGCATCCAAGAACTTTCCCGCAATCGCCGCAACGAATGCTGGCACAAGGATTGTTCCCGTAATGTCTGCCATCGCCCTCAATGCAAACCGCATCGATGACCGAAAATCGTCCATAAAGCGGCGTGAGTATACCGTACAAAAAGAACAATTGGAAGTTTGCTGTTGGGGAAAGAACACACAATGGCTAAGGTAAGCGAAAAAGTGTTCGAGCATTCGCCGATGTTACTTTCGCGACCTCCGAGAGCACGATCCCCTTTAAGTCCGCGATGGCCTGGGCAATGAGAGCGACGTTCGCCGGTTCGTTTCGCTTCCCTCTTAGGGGTACAGGGGAGAGATACGGACAGTCGGTTTCGATCATCATTTGCGCTAATGGGATCTCTTTCACCGCGGAGGCTACGGATTTTCCAAACGTCACGATGCCGGTGATTGAGATCAAAAATCCAAGATCGGCATACTTTGCCGCGTCGTCGATCGTGCCAGTAAAACAGTGAATCACTCCCCTGCGCTCGATTCCTCCACGCGCAATCTCCTCGACGATGAGAGAGCGCATATCGTCATGAGCGCCAGTGACATCGGCCGTTGTTCCACCGCGACAATGAATCACAACAGGCTTGTGGTGTTTGGTTGCGAACTGAAGCTGTTGACGTGCAACGTTGCGCTGATCGTTTTTAAATACTTCAATGTCCATCCCTTCTGGAATGCGGGAGTAGTCGAGACCGAACTCGCCGATCGCGACAACTTTTGGATGACGAACGAGTGATTCGTAGCGCTCGGAATCGAATTCCTTCTCTGGCGTCGGCTTACTGAGCGTCTCCTCATTCTCGTCCACGAAGTTATGGTCGTGCACGTGGCCTGGATGCAATCCAATCGTGCACCACACACCATCGTGTTGTTCGGCAAAATCGATTCCCGATGCGCTCGTCGCGAATTTTGTTCCAACCGTAATTAACGAGATCCCGTTGTCGCGAGCACGTTGCAATACTTCGGCACCATCGGCGCTAAAGGCTGGGAAATGGAGATGAGCGTGGGAGTCGATGAGTTCCATAGTAGGAGATGAGCGATCGGGATTACCCTTGAGCGAGCGCTGCGCGCGAGCGAATTGAGCGAGTGAGGTGACATCGTGAGCGCTAGTGGCGAGGGTACATTCTTCCAACGAGCACGCGCCCCACAGCTGCAGTCGAACGAAGTGAGACTCTGCAGCGTAGGGGATTCGCGCGGAGTGCAGAAGAATGTATCCAAGCCACCAGCTCACGATAGTCATTGGATCCCCGCCTGCGCGGGGATGACTGAAGAAGTCCACGATCTACATTTACAGAAGTCCGGCGTTGCTTTCGATATCTACTGCGCGGCTGACGGCAGTTGATGAGAGGAGTGATGTTCGAACGTCTCCGATCGGAACGAGCGTGACGGCAACATAGGCGAGAACAAGAATCGCAACTGCGGATTGCAGTACGCCGAATGCGGCGCCAAGAACGTTGTTGATGAAATTCACGAATGGAATGATTGCGATGATTTTGCGAACAAGATCAAGCGCGTCAACGATGTATTGTGCAAGACGACTTGCGATCAGCGAGAAGACGAGGAACGCGCCAATGGTAATCCACGGATGCTCGGCGAAGGTAAGGCCAAACGAGTCGTGCAACCAGCCCATTGCGTAGAACGACGCAACGACGCTTGCGATAAGCGCGAGCAAGCTTCCAAACGATCGCACAAACCCGCTTTGCCACCCGGCGAGCGCCATGACGATAACGAAAACGAGGATGAGAATATCAACGATGCCCATATTATCGATCTCTTCGAGGGAACAACGGTTCCCCAGCCACAAGAATATCACTTTCGTACCTACGAAGGATTTCCGCAGCTGTCGCTGGTATTACTGGTTCGAGTGCCGTTCCGATCCAACGGATCATCGCAGCGAGTTCGGACAACGACTTCTTCGCAGCAGCAGGATCGACCTTCACGAGCTTAAATGGCTCCTCTGTTCCGATTTTCACATTCGCGATATCGACCACGCGCCAGACGATGTCTACATATAATCGGAAATCGTACCGCGCGATCGCCCTTTCAAGAAGCGCATCGAATCCCGTGTCTTCTCCCACAAAGGTTTCGGCGGTAACATCTGTCTTATCGCCAAACATTCCAGCGATATCGTTCACGATTCCGGAAAATAATTCACCGATCTGCGTACGCTCTTCCGCTGTCGTTCCATGGCGCGCCTTGAAATCAACACGATCGATTCCCTCGGGGAAACTCTTTGCACACATTGCCGCAACACGGCTGACGAGGTTACCAAGGCCGTTCGCGAGTTTCGTGGCAAACAAGATTTCGAATTGCTCCTTGGAGTAATCACCATCTTGCCACGATGGCATTCCGCCAAGAAGATAAAGACGAGTCGCATCGGTTCCGTATTCTGCAACAAGATCGTACGGATTGATGACGTTGCCGATGGACTTACTCATCTTCTGTCCATCCGCAGTCACGTAGCCGTGAATGAACACCTGTTTCGACGGTTCAATGCCAACAGACATCAACATCGCTTGCCACATCGCAGTTTGCTGACGAAGGTTGTCCTTCCCCGCCACCTGCACACTTGGCCAAGCAGAATCGAACAGCGATCCTTCCTTCGGCCAACCGAGAGTAGAGATGTAGTTTACGAGCGCGTCGAACCATACGTACATCACCTGAGTCTCATCGCCAGGTACGGAAACGCCCCATGGCATCTTCGTCTTCAATCGCGAGATACTGAAGTCGTTCAAACCACCTTCGACGAAAGTTCGAATCTCGTTCATGCGTGCCGACGGCATCACAAAATCTGGACGATCGCGATATAGATCGAGAAGCCTTTGCTGGTACTTGGAGAATGCGAAGAAGTAGTTCTCTTCCTCGATAAGATCGAGATCGCGATTCGGATGAATTGGACAACGTCCCTCGACGAGCTCGGAATCGGTCTTTTCCAGCTCGCAACCCACACAATACTTCACTGAGTATTGCTTCTTGTAGATATCGCCGTTTGCATTGCATCGCGTCCAAAATTCTTGCGCAGCAGCAATGTGATATTCATCCGTGGTGCGAACAAAATGCGTGTAGCTCAAATTCAATGTCGACTTCAACCCGTCAAACTTCGCGGCGTATTCGTCGCAATACGCCTTCGGATCGATCCCAGCTTCAATCGCCTTCTGATAGATTTTCTGACCATGCTCATCGGTTCCGGTATTGAACACCACATCGAATCCTTTCGATCGATAATATCGAGCGAGCATGTCAGCCTGAACAATCTCCAACGCAAATCCAATATGCGGATCAGCGTTTACGTACGGAAGTGTTGTAGTGATGGAATAGGTCGGCATAGTGGTTATTCACGATCGACAACAATGACAAACTCCCCTCGCGTGCTCGTCTTCTCGAGATCGATGAGAATCGATTCCGCGGTACCGCGGTATATTGTCTCATGAATCTTTGTCAGCTCGCGACAGACAATTAACTTTCGTTTTAGTCCCTTCATTGCCTCGAGCGTCTTTTCAATTCGATGCGTGGATTCGTACATCACTATCGCGTGATCAATCTCACCGAGCTCACGAAAGAACTTCTCGCGACCTTTCTTGTTCGGTGGAAAGCCGACGAAGGTGAATCGATCGAGCGCGATGCCAGCGATCGACAACGCAGCAATCGCCGCACTCGCGCCAGGAATCGGCGAAACCTTCACGCCAGCAGCAACCGCGTCGGCCACAAGGAATCCGCCAGGATCCGAAATACACGGCGTCCCAGCATCGGTAACGATCGCCATATCGATTCCCGAAACCAGCTGATCGACGATCTTCTTCCGAGCGAGTTGGTCGGTATGTTCGTGGAACGCCATCAGCGTTGGCCTGACTTGAAGATGCGCCATCAGTTTGCTCGAGACGCGCGTGTCTTCGCACAGCACGATATCAACAGCCGCAAAAATTTCCTTTGCTCGTTCGGTAACATCGCCGAGATTCCCAATTGGTGTTGCGACGACGTACAACATAGCAACTATTCGTTGGTTGCGACCGCCTTCCATGTTGGATGCATTGCCGCCATACAGAACCAGAATCCGCGAACCGTTGGAAGCTCAACAAGCGCGTGCGCTTCATCGTTATTTTTCACGCTCCAACCGTCGGCATACCACACACCACCGGTTTCATTATCGGTTAAGCGCTTCTTAGCAAAGTCAAAAGAAAACGTGTGTACGTCGCCATTGTTTGACTGTGTCTTAAATACTCGCACCGTATCCGTCTCAAAATTGTAGATAGCGATAATTGGCACGTCGCCAAGTTCTGCGGTCATCATTCCGGTTCCGGAAAGTGCGAGCGCAGAGAATGCTGAACCATTCGTTCCGTCGGTAACGCCATACGTCACCCATTTCGATGTGAAGTCTGGGCTGGTGTGGTTGATTGGAAAATAGACACCCTTGCTTGTGTCGTAATTGCCATATGGATGACGAGTGTAGTCGCGAGTAATGCCAGTGTTTGTGGAAAGCACCAAGCCAGATGGGTACAAATTCTTCCACACCTTCCACGTCATCATCTGAGAAGGAATAACGGAAAGCGTTCGTCCGATTGCCGTACCCTGAATCGACTGACCCGTTGCTTGCAACCACAGTGATCCTGTTTCAGCATCCTTCATGACAGTATTGTTGTTGTACACCTTTCCTGTTGCTTCGAATGTATGTGTTCCGACGGAAGGAAAATTATCAAAACTCAAATCAATATCTCGATCGTACACAACGCCCGTTCCACATAGTGGGCAGTATGTGATGGCAATATTCTTGCCATCGATCGTATCGTTCACGACTTCGTGCCAGTTCATGATTTGTACTGGATAGAACCGGCGTGTTCCCCCGAGATCAAGATCGATGCCAAGAAGATCGTCGGCAATCACGGCGTCGGATGCAAGAACGGAATCGTATTTTGGATTCGTGAGGGCTGGAATTCCTCCTTCAACAACTCCACTGTCGTAGAGTTGATCATTCGGAACGAGCGACGCAACACCGTCGCGAGTAACCGCCGATGCGTATACACCACCATCGAGCGATGGCCATGCGGCGCCGTTTGCTTTGTTCGATTGATACGTATTGTATGCCCATGTCAGCCCAGCAATCACGACAATCGCCCCCACGAACAGCCCAAGATTTTGCTTTTGTGTTTGCGTCATAGATAGGTAGTCCTTCCCCATTTTGTCCATTTTCGACTCACGTCATCAAAAATTTCCTCAATGTACCATGAAGTACACCTCGGAAATTTTTTCGACGTTCATCGAAACTGGTCTAAAATGAGAAAGTCCTCATAGGCAGAAGTGTAGCGGATAACCAGTTGATTGTAAAAGATATTCACGGTATCTTTGAGTCTGATCAGGCCACGAAATGTAAAAAAATTTATCTTCAAGTGTCGTAAAACTATGATCGCTATTAACAAGCCAGCACCAAGCTTTGAAAACATTACGTCGTACACCGAGGGAGAGTTCACCAAAACCAGTTTGAGCACCTACAAAGGTGGTTGGGTGGTGCTGTTCTTCTACCCTCGCGACTTCACGTTCATCTGCCCTACTGAAATTAAAGGTTTCCAAAAGCACGAAGCAGACTTTGCTGCACTCAACGCAAAAGTCGTCGGCGCATCCACCGACAGTGAATGGAGTCACAAAGCATGGTTTGAACGCGATCTTCCAGAAGTGGCCTACCCTATTCTTGCGGACACCACGCAAAAAGTTTCCCGCGACTACGGCGTATTAAATGAAGACGACGGCAGCAGCGATCGCGGACTCTTCATCATCGACCCAGAAGGCGTGGTGAAATTCGCACTTGTCTCCGCAGGATCGGTCGGCCGATCGGTAAAGGAAGTAATTCGTGTACTGACAGCTCTGCAGTCTGGCGAGCTTTGTCCGGTGGAATGGGAACCTGGCGAGAAGACATTAGGAAAGGCGTAAATTCTTCATCAAAAACAGTAGGTCAGAGCCGCGTGGCTCTGACCTACTTTTGAATACAAATCTGTCGTGAGTCTCGATTGTCCGAAAACGTCAGTCGCCAGTACGTATCGTCTTCCTGAACGCGCAGTTCCATTCCAATCTCCTTACAGATTCTGGAGAAGACTTCTCGACAAAGCAGAAATCGACTTTCCAACGTATTTGTTAATGGAGTTGGCGGTGTAACCGTGAGCTTTTGTAAATAAAATTCAAACTCCTCTGCCGCACGTTTTGTGATGCTCGGCGCAACTCCCGTCTGTACAGCATTCCGAATGGATTTCAGGATCTCCTCTTCACTTTTATTTCGAATATCTGCGGTAAAAAAATCACTATATGCTTGCACCGCACGAATGTTTTTAAGAAAACCATGTGCGATTCTTCGGCAGGAAGTAGTAATATACGGATGCGTTCGCAAAAAACTTTGCATTCCAAACTTTCTTACAAAGAAATACGTAAGTACAAGCTCCTCTCCAACCCACGCCGAGGGATCGAATCCTCCGATGCGAACATATGAAGCAGCACTCAAAACAGTGTTCCCGCACCATGCGCTAACAAAAGCATCCTCCGGAGCGTCAGGACCGTATGCACTTTCCAAATTCTCTACCAATCTTACTAAATCACCAAAATACGGAATTTCATATGCGGCGTCAATATAATGCTGCGACTGCGTACTCAACAGCGCCTTTCCACGGTGAAGAGCAACAAGACTCTCAAGATACTCTGGATCGATCTTCAGTGCATCGGCGTCATTATTCACGAGCAAGGTCTCCAAACCAGATCCACGCAAAAGCGCAAGGTCATTCAGAATCTTCCGAAGAAGTCCAATTGGCGCCTTCTGTGAAAATGTCCATTCAAAAAAACACACTCGAACCGTGTGTGATTTTTGAAATTCACGAACCTGATTTTTCAACCTATTCACTGATGAATCTTCTTCCCTCCGGTTCAGGAACAGAAGAACCTCGTAACGTTGTTTTTTAATTGTCTGTTTCTCGTACAGCGTCAAAAGCCGTTCGATATTCTGTTCGGATGAATGTACGGGGATTAAAACAAAAATGGACGTCCCTGGCACAGCCGGTGGCAGCTGTGCCAGAACATCAGCGAGCGTCTGAACGTATTCAGGATGGTTCTTCTGCTCGTTCGCAAGATACTCTTGAATCTCATCGACCATACTCAGCTCCATTGCCATTTCTTATTCTTGCGACTCACCTTTCGTCGCTTTGTCCAAGGCAGAGTGATATACGGTTAATGCATCCAAACGCGCCCGTTGCTCATCCAAGCCTTCCGTGCCCGCAAGAGGAGACCGCGCCTCTGCAGAACCCTCACGACTCATCCTATTTGCCAAGGCTGCGTAATACGCGTCCCAATCCACTACTGATTGTGGCCCCGCTTGACGAAGTGCTTCTGCCTTAGCCATAGCCTCTTCCTTTGTCCCTGGATAAACAGCAACAGTGGCAGCATGTTCATGTGCTGCAAGTAACGTATCGAATGCCTTCTTCTGACCCGGCGTATACAAAATTTGGTCTGGTTCGTGAGTCCTATCCCCTTCCGGCACACGCTCAATAAACGGATCTTTTGGTTCTGGCATACGATGGTATTAAGAATCTAAAGCAATTCTAACAGATACAGGAAATATTCTCTGTTGTTATTCACAGAAAGAGGTGATCCGCGCTCTGACGGCATTACAATCTGGCGAGCTGTGTCCGGTGGAATGGGAACCGGGTGAGAAGACCTTAGGGAAGGTGTAGAATAACGGTGAGGCAATTAATGCTGCATCAATATGAGCAATGAGCTCCCATCACAAAGAGAGGTTGTCGAGGCAGAAATTCAAAGAGTAATCGCCGACTACCGCGAACAAGAAAAACTTGCAGCGAGCCCAGATTACAATATTCGATACGGACCAAAGTATTTTATTGGACTAAACAAAGGACGATTTGCTTTTGCGGCACTAGGCGTTCCGCAAACGCGCGATGGTGGCGCACCATTCTATCCAAACTGGACTGTTGAAGATTTTCGACATGTCTGCCGAGAACTCGGGATCGACTACGAAGCAGCAGATACATTTGCGAACCAAGAGGTTGCCCAAAGAACACAGCGAGGTGCAGGAAAAGAGAATAATTAGCGGGTACAAAAAATCAGAGCCGTGCGGCTCTGATTTGTTATTGCTAGAACACCGGAGGAACAAATGGCCCCAATGGGTTATTTTTTAACTTCGCACCCTTTCTGTTGCTTTCTCGATACTCAAGAAGTCTCCTGCGGAGAACCGATGTATCAGTTGGGATTACCGTAATCCACTCAGGATGAGGTGAGATATCGGCCTTTATGCCAAGGAAATCCAATGTCTGCCTCAAATACTCTTCACCTTCAAGACCGATTTGTCCGCTTCCGTGATAGTAGAAGGTTTTTTGTGCAATATGCATGAACGCTTCAATTTCATCACGGATTCTGGCATTGAATTGTTGAACAATTTCATCGCTCTCCGAAGCCTCGGCGAGCTTTCGGACATCGAGATTTTCAGGTTGCGCGTGTTCCGCCATTCCACCTCCTCGAACATTTTTTCTGTCGTTAAAATCAGACCACGTGTACGCAACAAGCTCTCCACTTTTGAACTTATCGATTTCACGACGTGGGTCGACCATGACCCAATCCTTGTTCGAATATCCAACCGTTCTCTTTCCACCACGAGCGACTGAGAAGAGACGACCGAATTCGATATCTGCCCAGAAATCCTTGGTACGATTTCCACCGATTGCGGCATAACTTGATCCGCGCAAAATCGTATTTCGTCCCTGAGTCATAATGTTCCCAGTCTTTGAGCGTGAAATTGCTTCGATAAACTGCGCAAACCTCATCGCAACATGGAAGGTTGGATTCTTTTCGTAAACCTCCGGATCGAGATCCTGCCTACCGACAAGAGCGTCCAAATCCGGTCTCTTCTTCATGTCATCAAGGACATCGACAAGATACTCTGGAGATCCATAGACTGTATCTGCATCGTTGGCGATGACGAGAATTTCCCGGTCTCCTGATCGTCGAAGGTTTCGTCGCAACGCGAGATCGAATACTTTTCTTTTAATCCAACCGACTTCAGGTTTTCCGACCTTAATTTCCTCAGAGTATACCTTCAGTGCAACTTTAGGGTGATCTTTTCTGAAACGCTCGATCTCCGAGAATGTTTTGTTTGCATCTGCGCCTTTTGGCCAGTTGACGTAAAGAAGTATCTCAAACTTCGCGGTTTTTCCGGCCCAAACTGAAGCACCTTTCCGGTCGCGGTTCACCGCATACGTCTCCAGAGTTCTGTAAATATTTGCATGCTCACCGGCACCAGCAGCCGCCAACGCAACACAAGCTTCTACGCTATCACCCATCTTGTCTTTGTTTTGAGCGTCAAGCGTATCGAGTTCCTTTTTGTAGCCAGGATAGCGCCTTTCCATGTCTTCGAAATACCATTCCATCTCCTTTCGCGGATTGAGAGGCGCATTTGGATCCTCTTTCAATCGAGGAGACATATCTGCACGAAGTGCCTGTTCGCTCCCCTCGGTTGCATTTGGGTAATACGGATACAGCGCAATAGCAGAATCTCCACCTTCTAATTCTGGCGTCTGATTCCCCGCTTCTGGCCCTGCAAATTCACCGGGCGGCAAAGGTGGTGGTGCAACTGGAGGCATAAACGGACCCGCCTCACCTCGAGGCCCCTTCTTCATCGGCTCCATCGGTTGACGACCGCGAATTGGGACGAACCAAGGGACGATGACTGGCGGAACTTCGTGGCCTGGGAGATCGATGTTCGTGACGTGGCGAGCGACGGATTCAGCGGTGTCGGTGGAGGTAATTCCGGAATGGACTCCAGCGCCCTGCGCTGTTGCAAGAATACTGAAGTGGTTCACGCCAGCGGCATCGAAGCCTTTAGAAACTCCAACCTCGGCAGTGTGATACAGCGGAATAACCTTTCCGTGATCAATGCGGAAGAACGTCTTGCCGATGTCCGATGTCGGATCGATATGAATCTGCCCGTGTTGATCCGGTAATACTTCAATAACACTATTCTGCGCGTGATCGTTCATCGTGAGCAACACACGAATTTTGCCCTCAACAAGTTCTGCCGGAGCATTATCTGTTAATCCGCTATGGAATGAACCGTCCTTCGCCATGTGACCCATGGTCATGACGATCTGGCCATCTGAATCCAAACCCATTGGGTGCACGCCATCGCCGGTCACTCCGCCCCATTCAAGTTTCAATTCGTTGTGATCTGCGCCAAGCCAACGCTTAAGCTCCTCTGAAAAATGCATCGGCGTGTCGTTGTCCATCCAGTGATCGCGATGGATTTTCTGCATTGCATGATGACGCAACCATTCCCATGTGCTTTCTTTGGTACTGGTGGTGGCGCCTGAATTGATCCACTGATCTTTCTCCACAATATTCGCGCCTGCACCTCGCAACGTAGCCTCCGACGCAGCATCAAGATGACCCGATGCATCGATGTGCAGGCCAGATGCAATTGCATGATGATCCGCGGCAGACTCAAGAACAAAGCTTCCATCCGCCTGCGGCACAAGATCGGTTCCCGGAGGAGTCGTGAACGATCCCCCGCCAATCATTTCCATATTCGGTGAACCGACGGCAGCAAGCGGGGCATGATTAAAGTACGCCATGAGCGCATGCCACGCACTGCCGATGGTGGTGTCTCCACCCGTACCAAGCGCCCACAGGTCGTGAGCGACGGTACCAACAACGGCACCGATCGCCATCGTAGAAAGTCCGCGCTTCAATGCGACACGGTTCGACCACTCTGCGAACTTCTTCTGCTGCACGCGCGCTTTGCTGGTCTCCTTGCCATATAAGGAAACTTCACTCAGCTTATAGATATAGTCAAAGTACTCCTGAAATCCGGCGACGGTCTTATTCTTTACTTTCTCTCCGTATGCATCTTCGTGTGCTTTCCGAAGGGCGGCTTTCAAACTTGCACGCGCAACATCGAGATTCAACCGTTCAACTTCAGCCTCCGCAACGCCTGTATATTTCAGCAAGTCGATCTTCTCGCGATCACTGATACGAATACGCGCCTCTATATTCGCAAGGACTTCAGTAGCATTTTCGATCGTGACATCACCACGCAACTCTTTGCTATCCGCACTCAAGAATCCGCGAACACTTTCCGCGAGCCCCTTTGCACTTTCACGAGCAAGCGCAAACTTCTCCATCTCTGCGCGACGAGGCTGAACCTCGCGACCACTCCGCAGCGCTTGGATTTCCTTTTCTAACGAATACCGCTCCATCGGCTGCCACCATCCAAGCTTTCCCTGTCTCGCTAATAATTCTGCCTCAACCTTATTCGAATCGTCATTCTTCGTCTCCCCACCAAGCGCCATCTGGCGTTCGTGAAGAGCGCGCTCGCTGTTCAATCGGCCCTTTTCTTTCCATGCGCTGTACGCTCCAGTGACAACTGCGGAACCTCCAAACGTAAGTGCCTTTGCCGCCGTGTTTTTGAGACCGGCCATAATTCCAATTCCCCACATGGACGCTGCCGCGCCAAGCGCGATACCGATTTCGTTTCGAAACGCTATGGCAATGGCGCCTCCAGCCACAGGGTGACGACTACTCCATTGATCAAGCTTTTCAAGTGTTTTATCAATAAAATTCTTTTCTCGTTCCGTCCGAGCGCCAAGCTTCATTCGACCAACGACAATTTCAAGATCAATATCCAGATTCTCCATCCCATTCACTGCCGCGGCAGCCTGACGAACCTGTTCCGCAAGCTTGTCCAAGTTATCCGCATACAACATGCCACGCCCTTTTGCTTCTCCGCCCAATGCATTCGCACTCGCGAAAATTTTATCCCGACGTAATTGCAATTCCTCCTTGCTCATTTCAACGTTCGAGGCATATTCCTTCACCAACTCCAACAGATCAACACGAACCGCCTCTTCTTCTGGCGAATACTTCGTGACGCCTTCTGCATCTTTCTTTCCAAACTCCGTTCTTCGTTCTCCGTGCGCACCTTCGTTGTGCAAAAATTCATCACTTCGTTGCACCAAGCGTTCAAGCATCGCGCCAGTTGCCTTTTCGTGGTCTGCACGACTCAGCCCCTTACCAACGAAAACGTTGCGCGTAGACAGCACCTGGTTGCGTAATTTTCCAATCCCACGCTGTCGATATTCCTCGTGCGCAAGATTATGCTTGAAAATCTTATCCCACGTTCCCGCATCTCGCTTTTCTGCGTGCAATGATTCATCTACGTCGTCACTGATAATATCCTCGGCCGTATCAGAGATATCGCCTGCGCCGTACCGCAAATGCAAAGGAACGCCCTTTTTCGCGACGGGCTTTTCGCTTTCGTCATCCTCAAGCTCAACCATCACTGGCGTTGCTGGGGGTTTTGCACCCGTCTCAACAACTTTGCGCTCCATAGAATCCGCGGTCAATTTCTCGAGATTCACAGAAACTCCACTCCCGTCTACATCAGCTGGGAGTGCTTTGACGCCCTCAGACATCGCTACAACCTTAGCAACAGGTATCGCAAGAATTTCACCTTTCGGTCCTTTTAACAGCACCGGGCTACCATCATCTCCAGACACAACACCAAGAATTCTCCATCGCTCCACTGCGGCCCCGCGCAACAAAAAAACATCTTCACCGGCACGCCGTGCATACGCAGCCTGAGCGCGGCGAGCCTCATCTTCTGTCCATGATTCTGCCGACCAACGATGTCGTGGGCGCCTGTACGTTTCACCACGAGATACAGCATTATCGTATCCGCTCCGCATTTCGTCATCAGACAAAATTCCGTACGCATCGGCGGCCTCCTTAAATCTCCGGCTCGCCTCAGCTCGAACAGCGGCCGATTCCTTGTCGTGTCTATCAGGATGAAATTTCATCGCAAGCTTAAGGAAAGCAGCCTTAATTTCATCTTTACTCGCATTAGCGCGAACGCCCAAAGCATCGTACAGGGTCTTCGGCGCAGATTCACTACTTGATTCCGCGGTATCCGTCGCCTCGTGCGAACCGCTGTTTTTTTTATAGCCCCCGGCAACTCCCAGTCCGAAGAACGTATCTTTTCCTAACGGCATTTTATACATCAACATACTTTTACACTAACGCGTTAGCTAAGGTACGACGTACGGAAATCCATGAGCGTTCGCGCAAGCACTTCCTGATAGTTTGGCACGTTGCTCACGAAAAACTCGCGAACAACGTCTGGTTCGGCATCGGCGTCCATAAGGTCGTTGAGCTCCTCAACTTTGTCTGTCTCGAGTAAGGCGACCATCTCTGCATTCAAACGCTCGCCAATTCTCGTCATGAGGTCTGCGCGAAGCTCGGCAAGCACCGCTTCGTCTACCGATGTAAGCCCTCGTTCCACGAGCAAATTCTCTACGAACTGTTCAAGCGTTGGAGCTGCCATAGCAAAAAGCAAAGAGTATTAGCTCAAGTATAACAAAATGCACACCCCATCGATCCGATGAGGTGTGCATGATTCCACATTACATTCTCTCGACCAGCTCAACGAGCGTTCGCACGCCGTGACCGGTTCCGCCTTTGCCCAAGTAGCTTCCCATTGGCTTTTCGGCAAATGCTGGGCCGGCGATATCCAGGTGCACCCATGGCAAGCCGTCCACGAACTCTTCCAGGAAGAGGCCGGCGGTGAGCGATCCACCGTATCGCGACGTTGGGATGTTTCGCAGATCGGCGATATCGGATTCGATGAGCGATCGATATCGCTTCTCCAGTGGCATGCGCCACATCTTCTCACCGGCGTCTTCTGCGGAATCGAGAACCGACTGCGCGAGCTCGTCGTTATTACTCATCAATCCCGTAATCTCCTCGCCAAGCGCAACAACACATGCTCCAGTCAACGTTGCAAGATCCACCATCGCCGTCGGCTCGAGCTTCTTGGCGTACGTCAGAGCATCGGCAAGCGTGAGGCGGCCTTCAGCATCGGTATTGAGAATTTCGATAGTCTTACCGTTGCTCGCCTTCACGACGTCGCCTGGGCGAATTGCTTTGCCCGACGGCATATTTTCGACTGCCGCGATAATGCCGTGCACCTCGCATCGAGGTTGCAGCTGACCAAGAACGGTGAAGAATCCAAGTACTGCCGCAGCGCCAGCCATGTCGCACTTCATCGTCATCATTCCGTCGCCAGGCTTTAATGATAATCCTCCGGAATCGAATGTAACGCCCTTGCCGATAACGGCGAGACGCTTCCGGCTCGATCGTTCTGGTGTGTACGTGAGATGCAAGAACTTCAGCGGCTCATCGGAGCCATTCCCCACCGCAACATACGAACCCATGCCAAGCTCTTCGCATTCAGCACGATCGAGAACCTTCAATGAGAAGTTCTTCCCCGCCTCCTTCACAATTCTCTCTGCAGCCTCAGCGAGCGCCGATGGCGTCATCACCTGCGCTGGCATATTGACGAGATCGCGAGCAACGGCAACACCGCCAGCAATCGCACAGCCACGTTCCACTGCCTTGCGCACACGAAGCACGTCGCGACCGTCGCGAATCACCAACGTTATTTCCTTCATGCGCTTTGCACCGTTCTTTTCCTTGTATGTATCGAATGCGTAGTCCGCAAGCTGCGCTGCGACCACCATGGCTTCTGCGACATCCGCAGCATCACCTTCTTCGGACACCGGAATTTCCACCGCGAGTGTCTTCGCACCAAATCGGCGAGTCAACGTGATTGCCGTTCCGATCATTTCGCGGGCGGATTCGAGCGTAGCATCTGTAGCCGATCCCAAACCGATAACGAGGATGTGATGATGTGCCGCATCGTGAACATCAACGGCAAGAACCTCACCGGCCTTTCCGACAAATTCGGAAGCCTTCATCGATCGTGCCGCGCTTTTCCGAACGGATTCTGGCATTCGTCCAACGATCGATTCTATCGAGAATCCTTCCCCACTAAACACCGGGAGCACGAGCACCTCGGCTTTTGCGGAAAACAGATCCATCTTTTCTCCAAGGATGTTCATAACGGTGTTCATAGCTCCTCCGAGTTAGAATGCATTATTCCTGCAGGTACTGAGCCATCTTAGTCACAAGCGCTGGCACATCGTCAATGTGAACATCCCCAAGGAAGATGGGCGATCGCTGCGCTTGAGCGATCGACGGATTACCGTCTTGGGCAAATTGAGCGAGTGAAATGATGGCCACCGTCGGCCCTTCCTTGCAGTGATCCATACACGATGTGGAAAGAACCCGAACCGGCAAACCGGCAGCTTTCATTGCCTCCTTGATTGCTGCCCGAAGCCCTGGCTCGGTAACGCCGCAGGATTCCCTGCCATCGTCCCGGCGATTTTCACACACCAGAACCACGGATTTATACAGTTTTTGGCTAATCTCATGCATATTTGTGGGCGATTTGTTTGACGATTCATCGAACCTCAGGCATACTCTACTCCATCATTCGATTCCCTTTTCATTATGCCAAGCCGCCATCACCTCTCACGAAAGTCTCAAAACGCTCTTTTCGCCATCAAGCGCGAGAAGGCTTTTGCCACCCACCGAAAGTCCAAGGCCATCCGTATGCGAAAGCTCGAGGCTAAGGAAGCTGCAAAGTCCGCAAAATAAGGAATACAAAAGACCCTCCGATTACTCGGAGGGTCTTTTGTATCTGTCGGACTAGTAGCTTCGAGCGAAGACGACACGCTGACTCGATGGCTTTCCGGAGAACACGCATGTTCCGGTGGATGGCGCTTCGGCAAACGGAATGCAGCGAATGGTGGCGTTCGTAACTTCTTTAATCTTCTTCTCATCGTCCGCGTCGCCAGACCAATACGCCGTTACAAACTTTCCGGCTTCGATTGCAGCAACGAATTCATCCCACGTTACAACGCTCACTGAGTTCGCTTCACGGTGTGCCAAAGCACGATCGAAAAGATTCTTCTGGATTGTTTCCATCAGATCGGCGACTGTTGCAGCAGCGTCGGCAATCGCCACGCGAGACTTCTCGCTCGTGTCGCGACGTGCAACAACCACCTCACCCGCGGCAATATCCTTCGGTCCAATTTCAACACGAACAGGAATTCCCTTCTTTTCCCAGTGGAAAATCTTTTCACCTGGGCGGCCGTCGCGAGTATCAATCTTGCCTCGCACACCAGCCGCCTGAAGTTCAGCGAGCAAGGCGCTCGCCTTCTCCATGACCGGACCACGCTCTCCGTCTTTAAACCAGAGTGGAATGATGATCGCCTGAACGGATGCAACCTTTGGTGGAAGAACAAGACCCTGATCATCGGAATGCGTCATGATGAGCCCGCCAATCATGCGTGTTGAAACACCCCAGCTTGTTTGCCATGCCAGCTGTTCCTCGTTGTTCTCGTCGCTAAACTTTACGTTGAATGCTTTTGCAAAATTCTGTCCAAGGTTATGCGACGTCCCAAACTGCAGCGCCTTGCCATCTTGCATCATGGCCTCAACACAATAGGTTCGCAGCGCACCGGCAAAGCGCTCACTATCCGACTTTTGTCCTGGAATGACTGGAACCGCCATCACATTTTCCGCAAAATCAACGTAGATATCGAGCATCTTTCGAGCAAAGGCATCAGCTTCGTCATGCGTAGAATGCACCGTGTGCCCTTCCTGCCACAAGAATTCTGTGGTTCGAAGAAACAGGCGCGTTCGCATTTCCCAGCGCACCACGTTTGCCCACTGGTTAATGAGCAGTGGAAGATCACGATAGGAATGAATCCATCCGCTGAACACTTCGTACATGATGGTTTCCGATGTTGGACGAACCACAAGTGGCTCGTCGAGCTTCTTTCCACCTGCATGCGTGACCGTTGCAACTTCTGGTGCGAACCCTTCAACATGATCTGCTTCACGGCTCAAAAAACTCTGCGGAATGAATAATGGGAAATACGCGTTCTCAACACCAACAGCCTTGAAACGGGCATCAAGATCTTTCTGGATCATCTCCCAGATCGCGTATCCGTGCGGCTTGATGATCATGCAGCCCTTCACTGGCGAATGCTCCGCCATATCTGCTGCGGCGATAACATCCAAATACCACTGACTATAATCTTCGGCGCGAGGAGTAATGCGAGTATTCGATGCCATAAAAATGTTGCTTCGTTTGAATGCGTCGATGGTACCGGAAAAAGGAAATCGTCGCAAAATCGAAACCGGGCACTTCTCTTCGAAGATGCCCGGTGCGTTGTGATGACCTCTAGCTGTCACATGTATCGTTCGTCTTGACGACACTTACTAGATTCATCGTTCGCGCTTCTCCAGCGCTAGCGATGAACGGGCCTGTGATTGCAAGCCACTTTCAGACAGAATCCACCGCGAACTCGATCGCTACCTGGACGCGTAAGGGCAGTTCCCCTCACGCCGAACTGCACAGTTTTTGTCAATTTGGCTGACGGCCGGTCGCTGACGGAGGATTTACTCCACCCGGTGGGGGATGAACCCCTCCTAGAGGCAAAGGTGAACTCCGCCAGACGACCGACCGGGCCAAAGATGCTCCGTTGCACCCAGTGTGCGGCTTCAGCGAAGCGGCACTCGCTCAGTTCAGCCCCATGAAGGCTGAACGTTGCACGGAATCTCATCCCCCGATGCGTCGACGACATCCAGACGACGTCCGCAGGCTTCGGGTGGCTGAGGAGGCAGGCCTCGTCAACTGTTTACCGGTTCTTGCTGCCGGCATTCACGATGATTTTGGGACTGCCGATGGTGAAATCATCGTTCCTTTCGAAGCCCTTGGCAGGCTACGAAGGTGTACGAGTGTCATATTCACCAACTCCGGGAGACAACCCGGTTTGCGTAGTCGGCCATTGCACCGATCCACACGAGACCCAGCACTCCAAGCGGCCGAGATCGGCCGCCGTACGTATTAGGAGTAGGAACACTCTCCGTCTCCGCCGTCAATATACCGGCGTAAGAAAGACGTGACGCGGAAGGAACCCAATGGCGGTTCACGCGGCTGAGAAAGCTCCTTTCAGACGTTGGCCGGGCCTATTCAGCCTCGCACCACCAGTAGCCTCTACCACCTTTCGGCGATCAGGTTACAAAAACGAGAATACCACAAATTTCCGCTTTCGTCAAGCGGAATTCAATATAAAACACAAGAAAACCCAATAAAGTCTTCAGTTCTATACAAGGGAAATACTCGGTATACTTGGCGCATCCGAAATGAAACCACCCTCTTTAATAAGTGTCGCAAAACACATCTATGACCGAACAACTCAATCCAAATCTTTCAGAAGAACAGAAGAACGTGTGCTTCTTAAAAGGCACTGAGCCACCGTTTAGTGGAAAGTATTACAAAGCCACGGACGCTGGAACGTATGTTTGTGCCAACTGTGGGCACGAGTTGTTCGGTTCGGATACGAAATTCGACTCTGGTACGGGATGGCCGAGTTTTTGGGACGCAACAAACTCAGCGAACGTCGCCACCGAACCGGATCGCGAGCTTGGTATGGCACGAACCGAAATTCTTTGTGCCAACTGTCGTGCCCACCTTGGTCACGTCTTCCCCGACGGCCCAGCGCCAACTGGCATGCGGTATTGCGTAAATTCGTTGTCACTCGATTTTAAACCGAAAGCGTAATCACTCTTCTATGCAGTCCTCAACGCCACAACAGATGCAGATTCGAAAGATTCTTTGGTTCGCATTCATCAACGCAATCGTTATTTACAATATCGTCGGTTTTATCACTTTCGGCAACAACTCAAACGCGGGCCGCGTTGTGCGCAATCTTTCATTCAACGATCCTGTTGTTGTCGGAATCGGAGCCTTTGCAGTGCTCGCAGCTGTTGGGTCGATCCTTCTCGCAAGAACTCCGCTTACATCCTCCGTGCAGGATTACCCAAAATTCCTTATTCGATTAGCTGTTGCAGAAGTTCCCTCAATTCTCGGCCTCGTTCTTTCGTTCACGACACTCCAACCAGAACCGCTTTGGATTGCGTCGGTTGTCTCAATTATTCTGCTCATCGTGCACCGTCCACAATTCACACAAACACTCTAAAGAGCACCGAAGATTACTTCGCCGCTTTCAGCATCTCAATCTCTTCGCACAACACAAGCCACTGATGCTCAATTCGGCTCAGCTCGTCGTCCAGCTCGGAGAGGCGACGGTTCTTTTCTGGTGAGTAGTCGGTTGGGTTCTCAAAAAAGTACGCAAGAATTCCACTCTTTTCTTTATCGAGCTTTTCAATCTGCACCTGCATGCGCTCTGCGAGCCGTTGCTTCTCTTTGAGCATCTGTCGACGAAGCGATCGTGCCTCCGCGTCATCGGACAACTCCTTCGGTAGCACCTCAACGTCGTCCGCGTCCATGATCAATTCCAAGTCACGCACGTAGTCCTCGTACGTCCCAACGTAGTGACGAACAGTTCCACCACGAATTTCATAGATTCGCTCAGCAAGGGCGTTGACGAATGTTCGGGCGTGGGAAACGAAGAGTACGGTTCCGCCGTATTCCTTAAGAGCCGATGCAAGCGACTCCGCTGTCTCCACATCAAGGTGGTTCGTTGGCTCGTCGAGAATGAGTACGCTGTGTTCGTGCAGCAACATTCCCGCCAAACACAATCGGGCGCGCTCTCCCCCGGAAAGCACGCTCGTCGTTTTCTCCAGATCGTCACCACGGAAGAGGAAGTTGCCCGCCATCATCAAAATACGCTCCCCCGATGCCATTGGCGGCGCTAAGCGAGTGAGATACTGCAAAATTGTTTCCGTTGGAATAAGCGTCGCATCCGTCTTCTGGTCGTAATACCCAATATCTGCCCGATGCCACCATTTTGCTGATCCCTCAATCGGCTCGAGAATTCCCGCGAGCGTCTTCAAGAGTGTTGATTTTCCCTTTCCATTCTCCCCCGCAATAACAACCTTCTCTCCACGATTAAACGTAAACGAAATGTTCGATCCAATGACTTTGTCTCCGTAGCCGATCGACAACTTTTCTACGCGCACCGCAATACCCGGGATAATCACCGGTGTTGGAATGACGATACGCGTCGTCGACAAATCTTTCTTAATGGCGACGATTGAGCGGCGGAGCTTCTCAATGTGCTTCATTTTACTTTGTGCCCGCGACGCCTGGCTGGCCTTGTACTGAAATCGATTCACGAATTCTTGATGGTGCGCCATCTCTCTAGCCACACGCTTGTTGCTCTTCCGCACAAACTCCAACTGCTCCGCCTTCCACACAAGATAGTCTTCAACGGTTCCTGGATACGACGTCATTGCCGCACGCTCAATCTCCATGGTTGACGTACACGTGTTCTGGAGGAATTCACGATCGTGCGCGGTCATGATAAAGCTCCCTTCATACTCGGCAAGGAAACGCTCGAGCAGCAACAACGTTGGAAGATCGAGGTAGTTCACTGGCTCATCGAGCAACAAGAGATTCGGATCACACAGCAACATCGCCACAATTTTCACACGCATCTGGTATCCGCCAGACAGCGCGGTTGGTGGCTTTTCGAGGTCGGTTCCGTGCAACCCAAACTTTGCTGCAAGCTTACGCACGTCCCACGTTGGCTTGCCCGAGATCGATGAACAGTATTCCTCCGTCGTCACATCGCCTGGCAGAATGTCGTGTTGCGCAACCATGCCAAGCTTCGTCCACGGCATGAGTTTCACGGATCCAGCATCAGGCTCCTCGATTCCCATGAGCATGTTCAGAAGCGTCGATTTCCCAGCACCATTGCGGCCAATCAGCGCGATATGCTCCCCCTCACCCACCACAAACGAAATATCGTCGCAGACAACTTGCTTGCCATACGACTTTCGGAGGTTTTTCACGTCGAGGAGTGGCTTAGACATGGCAGGAAGGGTACACTAGAAATATGCGTCTTCCAACCAGAAAGAAAGAACTTGAGCGGCAGCAAACCGAGGAGCCTGATTTGCATTTCACGCCAGAAAAGATTGAAGCGATGAAACGGGAACTTCAACGGCTCATCGATGCGGAACGAGGTGTTGCCGCGGCAGAAGTAGTACGTACTGGTGAAATGGGCGATTTCTCAGAGAACGCGGGGTATCAGTGGGCAAAGCAGAATCTTCGGCGAATCAACGGAAGAATTCTTTCTCTCACCGAAAAGATTAACCACGCGATTCCTATCGTCCACGAGGCGGGGTCGAGTCGAGTCCGAATTGGATCGACCGTAACAGTGAAACTCGAACCAGGATCGGCGACGTACACGTACGAAATTCTCGGCTCACAAGAAAGCAACCCAATAAAAGGAAAGATCTCGCATCACTCCCCCATTGGCAAAGCACTTCTGGGTTGCATGGTCGGCGACGTCGCAGATGTTCAGGTCGGCGATCGAACAACGCACTACACTGTCGTCGCCATCGCATAACCAAAAACACCCAGCCAATTCGGCCGGGTGTTTTGGTGTTTCGTTCTTACTTCGCGAGAAGCATGAGAAGTGCCGCAGCAATCGCGATGTTCTTTTGGAACATGATCATGTCGGTCATCTTCTGCTTCTCGTCGGTGGTTGCCCAGAAATTGTGAATCATCACTGCGAATACCACGAGCAATGCCGCAAGCGCACCGTATGCCCATACAAGGTCCATCTGGAAGAGAATACCTATTCCACCAAGGACCAAGATCAGTCCGCCGACGTACACGCCAACTTCTGGCATTGGCACCTTCTTGTACTTTGAGTACTCGATCAATCCCTTCGCTTTAGTGAAGTGTGGAATACCCGCAAGAATGAAGTACACGCCGAGCACGATCTTTCCCACAAGAAACAATGTTTCCATAATGATAGGTAATGATTCTTGCACGAAGCGTACAGGAAAGACGCTATGATTGAAAGAATTCACCCGGGAATTCTTTTGAGTGAGTTAGTGAGAGATCGGCGTAAACAATGGCGTATTCGAAATCGAAGTCCGGTTGTAACGCTTCTGGATGAACAAACATCAACGCCGTGGTGAGCCCGTCTGCAACCAACGTGGAATCGGCAACAACCCACACGGCGAGAATATGTTTTGGCGACGAGAGCGATCGCGGATCAAGAATGTGATTGAACGCGCCCCAGGCTCGCCGATTTCCCGCTGAGCCACAAATGCTCGTGTTCACGACGGAAGCCACGCCAATGACCTGTGACGCGCTCACAGGGCTCTCTAGCCCAACACGTAACACCGCATTCGCATCACTCCGATACCGCATGTCTCCGCCGGCATCAACGCAATACGAACCAATCCCTTCACTTGCGATGAGATCGGACACAATGTCGATAAGATATCCCTTTCCAGCAGCTCCAAAATCAAGAAGCGCAGGCTCGAGGAGATCAATAACCGATCCTTCAACGCGCATCACATCGTCCCATCGCTTTGGCGCCATCATGGGTTTTGTCTTCAACGAATACGCGGCATCGTACCCAGCATCGGACAACGCCTGGCCAATCAATGGCGTAACGAATCCTCCGGTGAGATCGTACAGTTTTCGATACAGCACGAGCATCGACACAGCATCAGTGGGCAGTTCATACCGACCCGCCTTCTTCGACATTGCGGTAACGATTGAATCCGCGCGAAAGCGCGAATAGGCCTTGTCGAAGATTTCGATCCGATTTCGAATCTTCCCCATCACAAACTCGACGCGCTGGGCGTCGAGGGTTGCGGGAAGATCGATGCACCAATGTGTGCCGATCGCATCGAACTCGTTCCGATACATATTATGCTTGAGCCTGAGTTTTAATGGCGTTCAATGCATCATTAAACCCTTTTGGTGTTAACGATGAACCAGAAACTTTGGTCAATTGCACATCGGCAATATTCTTTCCCACAACGAATGTTTTGTATCCGGCAATAAATATATTCTGGTACATCATCGATGTACCGTCGGTGGCTTTCGCGGTCACAGTGGCTGCAGTAATTACATCATTCACCAGCGTAAGCTCCACTCCCATACCCTGTGCAGGCGCTTCAGGAACACGGTAGGTTGTTGTGACGGAATATGTGCCATCTTTATACGTTGACGTGGATGCTGGTGCTGGTGCTGGAGTTGTCGATGGCGTCGGTACTGGAGTGCTCGGCGTCGTCGTCGTGCCCGTTGTCGGCTTTACGGATGTCGTTGTTGCAGGAGTCGTCACAACTACACTCGACGTGACAGGCTGCGCCTGTTCCTTTGGCTTCATGACGAAAAATCCTAGAACAACCACGGGAAGCAGTGCCGCAACAAGAATAGAAACGCGTTTCACTGTATTTTGCATAGGAAATTTAAGTACGAAAAGTATACAGGTCGTGCGTGAACGGCGAAAGCCGCCACGTGTGGATGGCGGCTTTCAGACGCGCACATGTTTAGCCATTATCTTCTTGAACATCTCCCCCGTTCATCATTCCTTGACCGCGCATCATGCCACCAGATCCACGATGCATTCCTCCTGGACCACGACCGCGGAGGCCTTGGCCTGGAGCAAATTCCTTTGGAAGATCGTTTGACTCTGCCCACGCCTTCTGCGTTTCTGCATTTGCCTTGAGCGCAGCTTGGCGCTCTTCTGGCGTCTTATCCTTCAAACTCTCAAAGAATGTCTTCTGCGTTTCCATGTTCGCGGCAATCGCATCGGCCTGTGCTTGCGTTAACTTGCCGTCCGTTACCGCTTTCGTAAGATGATCAGCAATGTTCTCTTGTCGTTGCTCCTGCATCGTTGCGTGCTGTTCGTCGAACACCGCCTGAACATCCGCTTCTTTCACATTAAACTTTTTTGCAATCGCGGTCACAAGATTCTGCATTGGTTTGTGAACGATGGACGTGTCTGTTGCAGCGAATGCGGTTGCTGTACCGAACGCACCCATGCCGAGTGTCGCAACGATCGCCGCAGCAATCACGGATTTCTTTGTCGTCGTCATAGAACAATGATGTTAAGAGTAACGTCTAGACTATAGAAAACGTGCCATGAAGCAATCATGAAGCCTTGTGGATAGGCAGAACAATGCTCACTGTTGTACCAATATCTACAGCACTTTTCATAGCAATTGTTCCCCCAGATGATTGGACGATGGATCTTGCAATAGACAATCCCAATCCGCTTCCACCGGTCCGTCGCGATCGGCTCTTATCTGCTCGATAAAATCGGTCAAAAATCTTCTGTACATCGTGCTCGGCAATGCCAACGCCGGTATCAGCCACATCGATACGAACCGAGTCATCTTGTCGCGTCATTGAAACATTCACCGATCCATTGGTGCGGTTATACAGAATCGCATTCTCAATCACATTCGTGAGCACGCGGATTAATGGCTCTTCTGTGGCAAGAACAGTAAATGTTTCCGGCGCGTCCTCTAGCGTAAGTGTCACACGGTGTTTTGTTGCAATCGACGACAGCCGATCAACAACCGTTTGAAGAACGTCGTTCATCGTCAAAGAAACCCTCGTCACCTCCGTCCCAGTATGCTCAAGCTTCGATAATGAAAGAACATCGCTCACCAATGTACTCATACGCCGAACCTCCTCAAGATGACTCTCGGCAGATACTCGCACGTCGGCCGATCCGCCATCGCGTTCGTTTTCCAGGTTCGCCTGGAGAATCGCAAGCGGTGTTCGAAGTTCGTGCGATGCATCGCTCAAGAACTGACGCTGACGTTCATATGCTTCTTCGATTGGCCGCAGTGTACGCGTGGCAAGCCGATAACTAATAAACACCGAAAGAAACACAAGAATGCCATTCACCATGAGCAACGTGTCAGACAAATCTTCAGTAACGTCGTCAACGTTCACCGGGAATACCACCGGGTGAATGCGATCGTTTCGATCGATAACCAACGCAAATCGCTGACTAAGACGATCCGAAAACACGGTGCGCGTTACTCCACTTGAAATGAACAAGAGAATAACAAGAATGCCGGTGTAAATTGCCGTCAGCGCAACGCGTGTTCGAAAATATTCTTCACGAAACGAGCCGGTATCCTTTTCCCCAAACCGTTTGAATACGTTTCGCATACTCCTTTGGCAATTTCTTTCGAAGATTTTTCAAGTGAACATCTACAACATTGCTTAACGAGTCGAAGAACCGATCCCACACGTGCGACAAAATATCTTCTCGCGTTACCACAGCGCCTTGATTCCGCAGGAAGTACTCGAGCAATGCATATTCTCGCAACGTCAGATCGATCGGTTTTCCGTTGATCGTAACAATTTGTGAACGCGTATCAAGGAGCAATCCGTCCAGTGTCAGCACATCGCCTTGCACGTTCGGTGCCCTGCGAGTAATCGCACGAATGCGTGCCACAAGCTCGTCGAACGAGAATGGCTTCACAACATAATCGTCTGCACCAACGTTGAATCCGGTAATCTTTTCGTGCACGTCGCTCTTTGCGGTAAGAAACAGCACCGGCGTTTGCACACCAGATGCCCGAAGCTTCTTACACATTTCAAAACCGTCCATGATGGGCATCATCACATCGAGCACAATACAATCATACACATTGTCTTTCGCAATCCGTTCCCCCTCTGCACCGTCGAAAGCCGCATCAACCGTGTATCCACGGCTGCGCAAGCCTTGAACGATAGCGGCATTCAATTTCTGTTCGTCTTCAACAACGAGGATTTTCATACGTAGATAGTATACAAACATCGCATGAAGGAACCGTGAAGCCACAATATCCACAATTCTCTTGCAAAGCAAAGAATCTGTGGTATTCTCAATACATCCCTATGAACGCTCAGTCGTACGCAACCCAGATTCTCGTGGTCGCAATGCCAATTCATGGCCTTTGCGATTTTACGCGTTTCCTTCCTTGTGCCAACGACAGATCGATTCATTCTGTATAACGCAACGTCCAAACGTGCGTGACTGAAGAAAAACGATCTGTCTCCCCGACAGGTCGTTTTTCTTCAGGCGTTCACTCACTCCCCACGGCTTTGCCTGAGGCCAAACACCCCGTTCCCCGCAGAGGTTCCCGTTCCATGGCACGTTTGAAGCCCCATCAGAAGAAGAATCGCGCCGCTCTCGCTGCGCTCGGCCATACCTCCGTCGCAAGCGCAATCGCGGAGATCCGCCGGTCGATGCCCAGCTTCGACAAAAGGCACAACTACCCGAAGGTGAAGGGCATTTGCCCGTCCCTCGTGGATCTCGTGCTCTGGGCTCGTGGCCAAAAAGCGTTCGCGTTCGATCACGAGACCGGCGGATTCGTCTCCAACAACCAGCGCGATCGCGAAGCTCGCAGCCTCTCGCGTTCTCGCGAGGATCGATTCCCGAAGTCCGGACAGCCCTGGCACATCTGCGAGTAGAAACGACATCCCACCATACGCGGTGGAAACAACAGATCGGCCACGCACCGATCAACGAAACGGGACGAGCTTCGCAGCTCGTCCCGTTCACAGTTTTATGACAACGTGCTCATGTCGAGCGTTTGGGTGAAATGAATCTGCGATACAAATTCTGGCGCGTGGCTCACCATGATGACGCAGCCTTGATATTCATCGATCGCTTTTGCAATAACTGGAAGATGACGGAAGTTGATGTGGTTTGTTGGCTCGTCAAGAATCAACAGCCCCGGGGCCTGCAGCACGAAACGGGCGAAGCAGAGCAAACCTTTCTGACCTTCGGACAGTGAACCCACCGTGTTCTGCAGCACAGCACTTGTAAGCAAGAATTGCGAGGCAACGGCGCGAAGCGTTTCGTTCGACTTCAGCTCCATCACCGATGCGAGCGAATCGTACGCGGTTTGTTCAAAATCGAGCCCGGAGAAATCTTGTTTGTAGTATCCAACCTTTACGCCTGGATCGATCGCGAGGCCTTCTGTTTTTCCCGACGCCAATGCGCGAAGCAGCGTACTCTTACCGATGCCGTTTGTGCCGGAAACCAAAAGCTTCTGACGGCGACGCAACTTGATGTGCACCTTTGCATCACGAGGTTCGTGATTCTTAATAACTTTCACCGAGGTCATCGTCACCATTGTTTCAATAAAGTCCTGCGTTGGAATAGCAAAATCCTTGATGGTCCGATCATCACGACGCACCTCTACCATGTTCTCCTCTGCTTCTTCGGCTTGGTCTTTGAGCTTACTTGCCAACTTACGCATCTTTCCTCCCTTGTTTGCGAAGAAGTTCACCTTATCTTTGCGGTCTTGAATCTCCTTCAAGAGCTGCGCGTTCTTTGCGCGATCACGTTCAACACGAGCAGCAATCTCTTCAATCACGTCGGAATAGTTTCCAACATAGATATCCGTTTGATGACGGTACACATCCAAGTGCAACACACCTTCGGTAAACGCGTTTAAGAAATCCGCATCGTGGGAAATGACGAGTACTGTTTTTGGATACATCATCAAGAAGCCGGTAAGGTGCTCGATGCCGTCGTGATCAAGGTTGTTCGTCGGCTCGTCGAGCAACAGGATATCTGGGTTCTGAATCAATGCGTACGCAAGAAGCAAACGTGCTTGTTGGCCACCGGAAAACTCGCCAATGATCTTTTCCAGCGGTGCAACAAGATTCACCGCCTCGAGCACTTCAGCGATACGTCTGTCCAGATCGTACGTGATCTCTGGAAATGCGTGTGCAAAGAAATCGCGAACGGATTCGGTGAGATGTTCGCGGCTCATCACCTGACGACCGATGGCAATCGTCGATCCCTTCTGAATGTGGATCTGTCCGCCGTCGGGTTTGATCTCCCCCAGAATCATTTTAAAAATTGTGCTCTTCCCCGCACCATTCTGGCCCATCACGGTAATTTTACTGTTCTCACGAATCGAAAAGTTCGCATCGTCAAGAATTGGGTAATCCCCGTCATACGCATACGACACGTTTTCAAACCGGACGATGACATTGCCGTGGTCCATAGGAAAAATTATCGAATGGGGACTCCTGATGCCGCGCCAACCATGCAGTCGTCGTTGCACCAAATTCCTTTCTCGTGTTTTGCACAGTTGAAACAGATCAACAATTGCTTATGACACTCATGCCATGCGCAATTCCCAAACCGTTCTGTTTTGCTCGAGCACGCCGTACATTCACCAATCACCATATATTTATCTGTAAATTGTTCAGTCATTCGTCCGTCAAAAACGTACAACGATCCCAAGAAATCCTCCCCGGGAAACTGCCTCATGTACGTGCCAATTCCACCGTTCAGCTGGTAAACGTCTTCGAATCCCTGCTGCTTCAGGAAACCTGATGCTTTTTCACATCGTACGCCATACGTACACACCGTGAGCACTTTCTTCTTTTTCAGATCCTCGAACTTCGACGTAATCTTCGGCAAATCTCGAAAATTCGCCATTGTGCTGTTCTTAGAGTTGGCAAAGTGGCCTACAGCGTACTCGTAATTGTTGCGCATGTCGATGATTTCGAACTCTTCACCATTTTCAATCCAGCGCTTCAGCTCCTCAGGATCGATGTGCTTTCCCGTCGTCACATTTGGATCGACATCCTGATCCTTTGATAATCCTGTCGCGACAATTTCGGATCGGAGCTTTACGACGAGCTTCTTGAATGCCTCCCCTGTTCCTGGACTCGATTTAAACCAGAGACCCACAAATTCCGGTAACGAGTGCATCCAAGCCTCGTACTCCGCAATCGATTCCGCCGCCCCTTCAAGGGTGCCATTTATTCCTTCAGCTGCAACGAGGATTCGTCCAAAAAGACCCAGCTTTTCGCACATCTCCCGTTGGAGAGCGACGAATACTTTTGGGTCTGAAATCCGAACGTATTTATAGAAGATGATGATCTCGGTTGGCGCGGACATATTCGGCAAGAGTGTACGCGAAAAAAGTGAAAGAGACCAGACCCGAACCTGATCTTTGATGGATGTGAAGGGAGCGAATGGCGGTAACAGCGCATCATCGGCGAACTTGGCATGTGCGTTTTGCGAAATATTGTATGTGCGGTCGACCGCACATTTTATCTGCAAAAATGCCAATACATCGATGAGCGAAATGTTCGGTGGACCGCACATGCATAGAATCGGGAATCGAGGATCTACGCTCGCGTAAAAAGCTAGCTCACCGTGGATTGCCGCATCGGAATTACGATTCCCTCTTCCCATGCATCACCATCTCAACCGCGTGTTCCAACGATCCTGCTGGCGTAACGGTTCCGGCATTCACGAAGTAGATTTCATCGGCAGTTTCGATGGTATTCAAACGGTGCGCGATGATCACACGCGTTGTGGTAGATGGAAGTTGGCGAAGAATGTCCTCAAGCAGTTGTTCGGTAACGGTATCGATGTTTGCAGTCGCTTCGTCCAAGATAAGAATATCCGGTTTTCGCAACACCGCTCGCATGAACGCAATCAACTGTCGCTGGCCAAGACTCATGGAATTTCCGTTCGATGTTACTGGTGTTTCCAATCCCTCCGCAAAGCGAGGGAGGAGCGCCGACAATCCGCTCGTCGTAATAATTTCAACGAGTCGCTCCGATGATACTGAAGCAAGCTCATCGTTACCGTACACGATATTGTCACGAATGGTTCCAGTAAATAGGAACGGCTCCTGCAAAATGAATCCAATGCGCTTGGCACGATCGGCCGCCACGTAATTCTTCATATCAACGCCGTGAAGCAGCACCGATCCTTCCGACGGATCGTACAATCGCGCCATCAACGACGCTGTGGTGGTTTTTCCCCCACCAGTTGGACCAACCAACGCATACGTCTTCCCCGCTTCAAGCGAAAAGTTCACGTCGCGCAACACGGTCTTACCATTCGGATAGTGGAATTTCACGTTTTTGAATTCCAGAACTGGTGCGGATGTGTTCACCGCAGCGCCGGATCCCTCAATCATTTCCGACTCCATGCTGAGAATATCAGAAATACGGTCCCACGCCGCTAGCGCAAGCTGGAAAGAGCTCCAGAGGCTCGCAATTTGGCGCAACGGATCATAGAAACGTGTTACATACGTCAAGAAACTGATAAGCACACCAATGGTGAGCAACCCGAGGCCAATGAGATGCGCGCCGTACGCAATAACGACGAGAATCGCGATGTTGCTCGACAAACCGTAGATTGGGGCGAAGATGGTATTCGCGAGTCCGGCAGTGATCGATGCTTTGAAGTTTTTCTCATTCACCGTTGTAAACCGTTCGCGGAAGTAGTCCTGGCGGTGGAACGCTACGATAACGCTAAAGTTGTTCAGGCTTTCTTGAATACTCGCGCTCATGTCGCCGATCGTTTCCAGGCTCTTTGCGTTCTTGCGTTTCATCCAGCCGGAGAGCAGACGAGTGATGACGAGGAGGAACAATGCCGGGGCAAGAGCCGCAGAACCAAGACGAGGGTTAATAACGAGTACGGAGATTCCAGCACCAATCACCATAAATACGCTTCCAACGAATTGCATCAATGCCTGAGAGAAGAACTGGTTGAGCTTGTCCGTATCGTTGTTGATACGAGAGATGAGATCACCAGCCTTGTTCTGGTTAAAGAACGCCACAGGAAGCGTTTGAAGCTTCGTAAAGATCGCATTACGCAAATTGAACAGCACGCGATTGCTCACAGCACCCATCACACGAGTTTGGGTGTACTGCGCTAATGCGGCAAGACCGAAGATAGCGAGCAGTAAGGATGAGAACGTGATAACACCATCAAACTGACGCGTGACGATGTACGTATCAACAACATGACCAACAATAATTGGCGCAGCAAGATTCAGGCCTGAGTTCAGGATGATCGCAATGAACGCGATGACCATTCCCTTCTTTTCACCCCCGATAAACGGCGCAAACTTCTTCGCCACGGCAAGGAGCGCGTTGGACGACGTTCCTTTGTTTTCGGCAAGACTATAGTTCATATGCGCTGGTGCTTTGCTGTGATTCAACCATCTGGACGTATTCTGGCGACGTTCGCATCAATTCCTCATGCTTACCTTTTGCGAGAACTTCTCCTTCCATCAGAAGCACGATTTGATCGTAATGCTGAATTGGAGCAATCGTTTGCGTCACAGACACAATCGTTGTTCTTGGATAATTCGCGGCAATATTCGCCACAATCTTCTGCTCTGTTTTTGCATCAACGCGAGCTGTAAAGTCGTCCAGGAACAAAATCTTTGGATTCAGCGCCAAGGCACGAGCAAGCATGATCCGTTGCTTCTGCCCGCCGGAAAGACTCGTTCCACGCTCGGAAACGATCGAATCCAATCCTTGTGGCAAGGTGCTGATAAAATCACCAAGCTCCGCAGTCGCAATCGCTTTCGCAATATCTGCCTCCGTCGCAATTCCGGCAAAGGCGATGTTCTCGCGTACCGACACATTGAACATGATGCTTTCCTGGAACACCAAACCAATCTGACGATAAAAGGAAACCTTTTCGTATTCCTTCATGGGAATACCGTCGTACGATACTGATCCTTCCTGTGGATCCACCAATCCGATGAGCGCGTAAAGCAGCTGCGTCTTTCCTGCAGCTGTTGGCCCAAGAATCGCGGTCTTTGTACCGGCCTTAATGGACAACGACACATCTTTGAGCGCGTACTTCTCTCCGAACATCATCGTGACGTTCTTCACATCAATATCTCCACGAATATCAATCACTCGCGTTCCCGTGTCCTTTGTATCTGGAGAATTTAATACGTCAGTGATGCGTTCGTACGACGTGGTGGCACGAGCGATAACGTTGCTCATCATGCCGATCATCAGAATTGGGAAAATCATCAATCCCACATAACTGTTGAACGCCGCAAAGTCGCCAAGTGAAAGCCCACCGCCAATAACCAAATGGCCACCGAGGAACAGAATGACGAGTGTTGCAAAACTCGCAACAAAAGTAATGATTGGAATGAGACCAGCAAAGAGATACAGGATGTTCATGCTCACGTCTTTTGCTTTTGCGTTCACCACCGTAAACTTCTGCTCTTCTGTATGGCGTGCGTTAACGACACGAATACATGCGGCACCAAGAATGCTTTCGTTAATCACCTTGTTCAGCCAGTCGATGACCTCTTGCGACGCCTTGAACAGCGGGCGGACACGAGAGAGCGTCATTGCAAACGCGAATCCAATCGCCGGCAATACGCACAGCACAACAATCGCGAGTTCGTATTGAATGGACAGCAACAACAGCGCAGACCCAACGATGATGATCATGGACGACACCATGGTTACGATGGCTTGCGACACGAAGAGCTTCACCGCATCGATGTCGGACGTGAGGTTCGTGAGCAACTGCGACGGGGTCTTTTCCTGGATGTATGCAAAGCTCTGATTTGAGATTTTCGCCGTCAGGGCATTACGCAAATCACGAGCCACACGTTCCGACGCATACGTCTGAACAATTCCCTGCAGATACGTCAGCACTAAAATGCCAACCGCAACGGCAACGAACTCGATGGTGATCGTTGATTGATCCAATTGGTGCGTCAGAAATGCATCGATAGCGCGGGAAACAAGCTTTGGAATAACCAAACTCACCGAGTTCATCGCAACAGCCAAACCGATCAACACAATGACGAATCTTCGATACGGCGTAAGAACGCTGAAGATGCTCGGAGGAGATTTCTTTGGGATTTCTTGAGTCATAGGAAGTCGATAATACTAGCACGGTTTACTTGATTGTTCAAACTTTTTGTGTAATCATAGCGCAGAAATCTCTTCCTCCTATGTTTATTTCCATCATCACTGACTGCCAAGACGGCAACGCGCAGGTTCGTCAGCAAACGCGATACAGCGTGCTCTTCCCCGGAGTTCCATCGAGTTTTACTGGTGCGTTCTCCGATATTGAAGCCGCAGGCAACCTCATCGATGTGTTTGATGCGTCCGACGACCAGGAAGGCATCATTGCCGTGAATGTTGCGCCGCGTCATGGTGCTGCACGAAAATGGCCGAATGGCACACCGTTCGGGTATCTCTGGATTGGGAAGATTCTCGTCGTTTGTACCATCGACGGCGAGGTGCTCTCCCTTTTGAAAAAATTCGGCCTCGCGGACCACGTAAACGTCACCGACATTCGCACGGTTCTGGCGTTTGGCGGATATGATCAGGAGATTATCGATCGCGCAGCAACGTCGCAGTTCCGCAGCTTCGATTACCTTCCGCGCCTCGCTCGAATTGCGTGGGACAAGAAAGACGTGCCATCGGAGAAGCTCATGTTCACCGACATTCCCGATGCAGCACTTGATGTGTGGCGCATTGATTCCTTTGGCAACTGCAAGACGACGCTTCTTCCTGAAGACATCGCCTTTGAAGAAGGCGCTGAACGCGAAATTATCTTGAACGGTCTTGCCATTAAAGCAACATGCTACAAGCAGCTTCGCACGGTTCCGAATTACCAAACCGGACTAACCATGGGAAGCTCTGGTTACGGAAACAAGCGATTCCTCGAACTTGTCGTTCAAGGATCGAGCGCGGCAAAGCATTACAACATCACGCAGAAAGACACCTTTCAAATTGCGAAATAAGCCCCCTCCGACTCCCCCATAAATGGGGGAGAGATTTCACCGAGCGGCTCCCCTCCATTTATGGAGGGGTTGGGGGAGGCCAAAAACGCCTCGTCATTCCGACGAGGCGTTTTGTTTTCTACTTCACTAATGGGTAAAGATCAGGATCGATGGTCCGGTCAAAACACACTCGACCAACTCCGTGTTTCCAACTCCCATAATAATCTGTTCCGTACGCTCGGTATGGCATCGAGACATCCGTCTGATCCCCAACAGAATCTGCCTCAAATGTTGCGCAGAGAGTGAAGTTCAGACCGTCTCCTGTTGAATATTCGTATGCGGCTCCAGTGCTTGGATCCACTGGAACAGAATATCCGCTCAGCGTATTCGTCAGATCGTTCAACGTTACCGGCAATACGCCTTTCTTTAACTGATAGAAGTTTGTTACTTCATTCTGAATTGTCGCTAAGTCAGACACGCGCTGATCATCGAATCGCACCTTTCGCTGTTGTGCCGGTGAGCCGACAAGGAGGAACCCGAGCACGATCATTGCCACGACAACAACCGATGCAGCGACTGCAGTTTTCTTTGGAACCGTCGACTTCGCGATCGATTCTGTACGGAGATCCCAAAGGTAATACGCAAACACCGCGACGGCTGTTGCGAGTACAACGAGAACCTTCAAGATGAATCGTGTCGTAATCTCGCCGTTCAAGAAGTAATTCACCAAGGTGATGAGGTCGACGACGATGGTGATTGCTGTCACGAAAAGGGTGAGATAGAGCAACCATTTGCGAATCGCAATTTCACGCTTCTCAGAATCTGCCTTCGCATCCTTGTACATGAACCAAGAAATTCCCACAAACGCTGGCCACATCACGATGAGACTTGCCATGCCGGCACGAATTGCATCAAGCGCTCCGGTATAATAAAAACTCAATGCGTCGGGAAACGTCACGTCGATGTACTGAAACCCGAGAATAATGAACGACACGACGGAAACATACAGCGTCACAATGGCGAACAAATGCGAGAACACATCTTTCGCCGTTGAGCGTGGGAGTGATTTCATACACATAGAATTACGTTTCTGCTTTGAGCATACCACTTTCGCTTTTCCCCATATCTCGCTGGGAAACGGTATACGAGTGGTATACTAAAATATATGATGGAAAATGAAAATCATTTTATTATTCCGGAATCGTCGGCGCGTAAATATACCCCCGAGGAACTGGACATTATTCAACGAGCGAACATGGCCGCCAAGACTACGCCGGCACCGGAATCGCCGGATGCACTAAGACGAAGACGCCTTGGAGAAGGTGTCGTTGAAGAATGGACCGGGCCACATACAAAGCGGATATAGCAAAAATACAAAAGCCGCCTCTCGCGAGGCGGCTTTTGTGCATTTTAGATTTCGTCTGCGTCCAAAAGTTCGAGGATCTGATCAAGTTTGCGTTCAATAGCGGCAAGACGTACGGAATCGCTGCTTCCAGATGCGCGATCGTCACGCGGCGCGTAGGCTGGGCGCTCGGAACGATCCGAGTACGATGGCTTGCGGTCGAACGATGGGCGACGGTCGTCGCGATCGCTGAATGATGGGCCGTCGGTACGGAAACAATCGCGGCATTTTACTGCGCGTCCTTCGCTTGGGAAGAACGGCACTTGGCATGGCTTACGGCACTCGCTACACACGGCATCGTGCAATTCACGAGGTGCTGGACGGCCCGCTCCAGCACGGTTCCAGGTGCCACGATTGCTGGGCTTTCGGTCCGTTGTGCCGCCAGAACGCTGACTTTGATATTTGTTGTACATAGGATTTTGCGAATGTTAGCAGAAAAAGTTGTATAACGCAAGCTGGTGGCGAGGGTGCATCCGTTTGCACTCACTCCTCAACGGGTCCTGTCGCCTCGGACCCCGTTACGGTGCTCAGCTCGCGCGTGAATGTTTTGCGTAAGCATCGAATACGTACAGCGCTCGTTGCGCTCCGTACGGGGACCTCCCTCGGCGCCACCCGTTGAATCGCTCGATTAACCATGCATCCTCGCCGCTGGCGCTTGCGTGTAGGGGAAGGCTCAGTCTCCCGTCACTACTGTAAAAGTCATTCGTCCAAGAACTTGCCCTGTCGTCGTCTCAACGCTCACGCGCCACTTACCGGCGGCGATAGAAGACACCATCGAGTAGCCGCGATAGCCATCCGGCCTGCCACCGCTAATTTGGAATGGAAGTTCGTGTTCTGTTTCCCAGCTATGCGTGTCTGCATCGTATCGTTGCCATACGTGAACAATGGTCGTCGTTAATCCTTCTGGCGCATACACCGCAGTGTAGGCATACAGCGCATCACCGGGAGTGACAAGAATGGTTTCACCAAAAATATATCGATCGAGCCACGATTCTTCCGGCGTCACCAGGACGTAGTCCGATGTAACACTGTAGGCCATCGTGGCATCGCGAAGCGCGAGAGGAATCGGTGGAATGATGTTCAAAAAGTAACAGGTGTTCATGAAGACGAACACGCCGGCAATCACAAGCCACATACGAACACGATCTTTGTAAAGATCGCCGAGGTTGATAAGGAGGACAAGCAACAATGTCATCACAATCATGCTCGCCAAGCCTCCAGCCAAGAACACCGGCCAGCTTAACGACGCAAAGAGGTGGGCGAACCAAATCGCAAATAGCGAGAAAAGTGCGAAGTACAAAATGCCAATCTGCACCATCGGTCTGAGCACAATGTGTCGAAGAGTTTCGTTCGAGATCATCAAGATTGCCACAAGCGCGATGAGCGGCCAGGTTACCGAGAGCGTTCCGCTGAACCAATAAAATAATAATGCCGTACTTAACAATCCTCCCATCGCAAACTGCTGCGCAAACGGTGCGGCGAGTCTGACGTATCGCAATCGTGGCGATTCTTCTGCACGCTGAAATGCAGTAAGTGCCATAGAGCCCATGACCACCGCAACGTATATGCTCATGACAATAAACTTCTCTCGCAAATCCAACACACGAAACTGCCACACGTCAAATGCGGTTCCCATCACCAACATCGTCGGCATGAACCATCGTTCATATCGACTCAAAAATTCTCGAACGTGCTTGTATGTTTGGAGTGCTTGTCGCGATCCCGGAATCATAAATGTATGAGCCGAGCATACCACGCTCGAACAACGATTTGCGCTATACCTTCAGTCCGTTTGCAATGAGAACCGTTGCAACAGAAACCGATGCGGCAAGCACAGTACCCCATGCGAGATCGACCGCAGTCACGAGCAACGGCCAGTCCTTTGTTGTCGCAAGACTCGTCAGGTCATACGTTGCGTATGTCACGAGCCCGAACAGCGCACCGTACATCAATGCCCGAATCCATGAATGTGATTCGTATGCCGGCCCAATCACGAAAACAACAAGACCAATAATAAACACAACATAAAACGCAATCGCCGCAAGCCAGTTCACATTCGATGCCATAAGATACCCAATCTGACTTTTATACAATCCGCGCGCAGCAAATCCAATCCACGTCAGATCCAGCGCAAGAAACACAGGAAGCGCAATAACAAATAACGAAAGCGATGTTGGCATACAAAATCAATTACATGTTTAGCACTCTCATAGCATACCGCGGCTTGTCATACGAAAGTAGTTCGCAATCCAACGAAAGTTACTGGCGTTTCGTGTAAAGTTTTTGCGCTCTTCGATCACGAGACTACCAAAACACCGACCACGCTGGTCGGTGTTTTGTTTGGTGGAACGGAGCTACTTCTTAGCTCCCTGACAGCTGATAGACCACTGAAGCAGTATTCCCATACCTGCAATGAACATCATGATCGTTGCACCAGACCAATCGTTCGCACCAGAGCCCCGGTACACAATCGCGTACAACACCATCAATATGCCAACACCATAGGTAATAAATGGCATAGAATATTAGATGACTTTCTCCCCACGAATCACGCGAAGCAGCACCACGACGATCGCAATGACCAAGAGAACATGGATGAATCCCCCCATCGTGAACGACGTCACCAAACCCAGGAACCACAGGATGAGAAGAATCACTGCAATCGTCCACAACATAGAAAAGCGTTACCTCGCAAGATTCCGCATAAACGATCGTTCCCTCCACCATGCGCTACAATGCATAAGAATGCAATGATGTTCATCGTTCTGCGACTGTGCTACGATCACACCTCTATGATTCCTGCATCCTTCTTTACCGCAACCACAACACTCTCCGACCTCCCGGTGGACGCCAAACCACACATCGCGATGGTTGGGCGTTCCAACGTGGGAAAGTCGTCGATGATTAATCATCTCACCGGCCAAAAGAAGCTCGCTCGTGTCAGCTCCGATCCTGGCCGAACGCAAACCATCAACCTGTACGATATTCATGACCGATTCTTTCTTGTGGATCTTCCCGGCTACGGCTATGCGCAAACGTCAAAAGAAAAGCGCGTTATGTTTGCCGAAATGATTCATGAATATCTCTTGCAGACGCCACAGCTTCGGCTTGTACTTCTCATTATCGACGCACGCATTCCCCCAACCGAACTTGATGCCGACATGGCAGCGTGGTTGCAAGAAAACGGCATTCCGTTCGTCATCATCACGAATAAGATGGACAAACTCTCCGCATCGGAAGCCGCAAAACTTCATCGTACGCTCGAGGAAAAATATCCTGGTGTTCGCCGCATTGAACACTCCATCACTTCTGGACGCAATCGCAACGAAGTATGGGGCGCGATTGAGGCCGCCACACGAACGCCGGCCCGGGACATGACCGTTACTAGTGAGCTTTCCTGGACCGCACCGTCGTTCAATGTGGATCTTACTCCGCCACCTGAAGAAACGAACGAATATCTTGGGTAACGACTACTCGAGGATTTCTGTGTTGGTGAGCGAGGCACGAATTCCATCAAGATCCTGTTTCGTTATTGTGTTCCCCCGAAGATCCAGGCGCTGCAAGTGTTTCAAATTCCCAAGCTCATTCGGCAAACCCGTCAATTGGTTGTTCGAGAGATCGAGCGTTTGTAAATTCACCAGCTGACCAATTTCTGCCGGCACCCCAGTCATCGCGTTATCGCTTGCATCAAGTGATTGTAAGTTCTGCAAGAACCGAATTTCACCCGGAAGCGCTCCGGTAAGTGCATTGTGAGAAACATCAAGGCTCGTGGTTGTTGTTTTTGTGAATACCGAAGACTGCAGGCTCGTGAGTCCGCGATTGCTGAGATCAATCACCGTTGAAGACGTTGCCGTTGAGGTGGATGACGGTGTTGTGGTCGACGGCGAGGTCGTGGTTGTGACCGCTGTCGGCACCGATGCAGTACATCCGGCACCCATTATCACCATCCCGAAAACCAGTACGAAACCAAAAAGGATCTTCATAGAGTTCAACCATAACACGGTTCACCTCTTACCGCATTGGACACGTATTTTTCCCAAGCGCTGCGTACATGCCGCACCAAGAAAATGCCGCTTCGAAGAAGCAAAACCCAGAGAAGAACACCAGCCACCAGCTCCAGCCAGTCAGCATCGCCCAGAACAAAAGCGCAATACCGACGACAAGGCGAACCACGCGGTCGTTCATGCCGATGTTGCGCGTGGCACCATGTGGCTTCTTTGACGCAAACGTTTTCATGAACGCTCGATACGCAAAAGCAAATACTACGCCAGCAATCATTGCAGACGCCGCAGAAATGAGGGCCGAAGATGAAAAATCAATCATAGAGACGTTGGGTATATTTTCGTAAGGCATTCGCTCCACTCGCTCTCAGCAACTGGCTGCACAGAGAGCCGGGAATTCTTCACAAGCACCATGTTCTTGAGCTCAGGAAGCTTCTTGATGTCGTCGAGCGACAACGGAACATCTGCTGCACGATCGGCTCGAATATCAACTGCGACCCAATCCCCTTCCCTTGCGGTTGGGTCTGGATACGCCGCTCGCGCAACAATCGCGAGCCCATGAATCGATCGCTCGTTCACCGAATGATAGATGAACACAGAATCGCCAATGCGCATGGCGCGTAAATTGTTGCGCGCCTGAAAGTTTCGCACGCCCGTCCAGCTTGTGGTGCCTTCGCGAACAAGATCGTCCCACGAGTATGTACTCGGTTCAGTTTTGAGAAGCCAATGCTGCATAGATTACACAGAGATCCACGTCGGTTCGGCAATGAGTCTGCCGCCGTCAATATCAAATCTACGAAACGCGCGAAGATCGGTAGAGGAACCGGCATTGTACATGGCAAGCGGCCGCTGGGTATATGGGAAAACAATTTCCGACGGCACGTGGCGATGACCGTGAAGTACAAGGTCGCAACGGCCTTTGATTTTTTCTAAAAGTTTCGAACCGTACGAAAGGTTTTCAGCGAACGGAAGAGAGAACCAGGAGGAAATATATTCAATGAAAAGCTCCGCGGGAAGCGGCAACGGATGATGATGGAGCGCGACAATAACGAATGTTCCTTTAGGGACTTGCGATAATAATCGATCAACGTCGCGAAGCATTGCCGAGGAAATATTTCCATGACTCGCAAACGTGATGCGATTGTACCAACGGGTCGTATCAATACGAAGCGTGATGATGTCGCCCTGCCGTACAAGATTTACTGGTTCATCACCCATCATCTGGCGAGAAACGTTCGCACGAGATCGGTCGTGATTCCCCGGAAGAAGAATCATGTTTCGGTCTGCTCGAAGTTGTGTAGTGATCGCAAAGAACTCCTCGAACTCGGCGATGCTCCCGCGATTCGTAATATCACCCGTCACGATAACGGTTTGAATGTTGCTCGCGAGAATCGCATCACACATTCGCCTCAGCACAAACGAACGCTCAGGCGAAGAGCCGATGTGCAGATCCGAAATGTGAGCCACAGCGTGCAGATGAGAATATTCTATCACCATGATCAAAGAATCTGAACGGAAATGAAGGGAACTGCTATTGGATGGGTTGTGAGGGTTGAGAATCTGATCTTTTGAAGGGGTTGGGACGAGACAAACGATTACTCAACATCATCGGCGACCTCGGGGTGGTCGACTTCGTGATATTCTCTATGTGCGGTCGACCGCACATTTCGCTCTTCGATTCATTGGGCTTTTTGTAAATAAAATGTTCGGTGGACCGCACATGCTCAGAATCTGAAATCGCGCACCCGGAATTGCCGATGATGCCTGTCGCTCGTCAGCTCATCCCTCACTTTTGCTCAAAGGATCAGTCTCCGTACATCACATTCTCTCAAAGACCACTTCAGATTATGCCGAAGAAAACCATGCGCAGCCGTCACTCCTCACCGCCTTTCGTCTCGCGGCATATTTCAAGGTCCCGGTTGAAAAGCTCTTTTCCTTCAAAGAACGCCCATAGCGTTCTAGACTTTTTTCCAAATTTCTGCTATTCTTCGCGGTTATTTTTCTTCTATGACCTACGTCCCCCGCAAAACCGCATTCAATGTTGTGCCGCGCAAAAGCGCTGCGGGCTTGGGCGTGTTTACGAACGTTGCCATTCCAAAGCGTCGGTTCATTATTGAATACTGGGGCGACATCGTCACCGAAGACGAAGCGAATCGCATTGGCGGAAAGTATCTTTTCGAAATCGGGAACGGCAAAACCATCAATGGCACCACCCGAAAGAATATTGCTCGGTATATCAACCATTCCTGCCGTCCAAACTGCGAAGTCGAAGTACAGGGCCGAAAAGTGCTCGTCTTTTCAAAGCGCGCAATCAAACCCGGCGAAGAGCTTTCGTACAACTACGGCAAAGACTACTTCAACCATTTCATCGGCAAGCACTGCCGCTGCGCGAAGCACCGAGCTGTATAGCTCGCACTACACGCGCAAGTTTCGATAAATCACAAACGCCACATCACGCACAAGATTCCCGCGGTCTTCGGATTCCATGGGATCGAAAAATCCCTGGCGGATTCCGCCACGATGACTGAGGTCGGACAACAGACGTTTCGCCATTGGCTGGGGTTTGTCGTCGATCATGTCGTCCGCAAGAACGGTTGTAACGATGTGTTCGAGAGACTTTTGAATCGCTACAATTTCCGATGGGCTAATTGCCGAGTACTCCTCGTGAAAATCTGGAAAGGCATTCAAACATTCCAACACGGCGGAAATGATGATCTGACTTCGCTCCTGCGGGGTGCGTTCAATAGGTTTTGGCATAGACAACGTTTTGTCCGCATCGTAACACAGAACCAGATTTCTTTGACGTTTCTGGAAAATACTGTCTTACTGTGCCCACCACTTTTGAGGAAACGTGACCATCACCGAACAGTTCATGCTCGACCAGCTCGAGCGCGCCGACGGCATCCTCACGAAGTGCCTCGCAAATCCCACCACACGATGGTACTCGACGCTCATCGACGACGCGTTCCCGAATGTGGAACGTATCTGGGTTCGGATGGACAACGGCTACCTTGCGGTTATCCATCGAATCCTCCCGGTGCCAAAGGGCGCTGAGCCGCTCTACTACTGGCACCGTCGTCCAACGGGGTTCCTCGTGATGGATGGTTCGTACCGAACGGGCATCGGCAACGGACCGCCAGGCGAATCGCCACCGCCGATCGTCCGAGAGACGATCTGTTATCCCGGCGAACGTCGCACCATGATTCAACCGAACGACTGGCATTGGGTGAAGCCCGTACGCCATTCCGTGATCAGTGTGAACGTGGTGGGGCCGGCACACCCGGGCATCCCCGAACGGGCAACACGGCACAGCCTCTTTGCCCTTCCACCGGATCGTCTCGCACGGCTCGTCCAGGATTCTCGTTTGCTCTATGGGGTCTTCGGCTAACTAACGGGGCATGAGCGACGCAACACTCGTGCCCAACACAAAATGCAGCTCATCTCGAGCTGCATTTTGTGTTATTCCCCGTCCTCATTCCCACGAAGCTGGGTTTCTTGATACTTCTCCCACAACTCTTGAAACTTCTCTGACGTTTTCAGCAAATCATCCAACGATCCCGATGCCACAATGCGGCCGCGTTCGAAGTAGTAAATCGAATCGAATTCTTTCAACAGATGCAGTCGGTGCACCGAAGAGATAATCGTCTTTCCCTTAAACGACTTGAATACACTTTCGTAAATATGCAGCTCGTTCCGCATATCCACACTGCTCGTAGGTTCGTCGAGGAGCACGATCGATTTATCGGCACAGGCAAGAAGTCCACGAGCAAGGGCAAGACGCTGTTTTTCACCACCACTCAAGTTCACGCCCTTCTCCACAATTGATGATTCCCATCCGTGTGGCAAACGCTCTACCACGTTCGTAAAACGTGCCATGTCGGAATATTTCTTTACCACCGCCATCGGATACTCCACCCCCATCGTCACATTTTCGCGAATAGTTGTGGCAAAGATTTCTGGATCCTGCGGAATGAGCGCGATTTGCGCGCTGAGCATCTCGATGCCGTTCTTCAGCGCCTTTCCATCCAATAGAATATTCGATTGCTTTGATGGGTATAGCCCACGAAGCAACTTCAGGAACGTGGTCTTCCCGCTTCCGCTTTCGCCAATTAATGCAATGCGCTCGCCGCGAGCAATGCGCATCGATACGTCGTCAAGGTGAAGGTCCGCACCGTCATCGGCGTGATACGAGAATGAAAGGCTCTGAATATCAAGAACTTTCCACGGTGCACCGAGTCGAATGCCGGGAACAGCTTTCGTATTCTGGAAGTCGTGCGCAATACGTTCGGCATTCATCACCGCCGTTTTCTGCTGCACAAAGTCACCGTACTGATACGCAAAGTTAAAGAACACGTCGGTCACGCGCATCACATAGCTCCAGAGCAGATAGACGGTTCCAATAACCACAGCCGATCCTGTCGCGAGATTGGTATAAAAATATGTTCCAAGCACCAACGCAACCATCACGCCGCCGGAAATAGACACCATCGCCCACTTAGATTCATTGATAACGTTATTGCGCACGAACACCTTAAACGGTTGATGAATCTTTTTCGCAATAGCCTTCGTGACGAGCTTTTCAATTCGAAGAATAATCACCGTGGTCACGTTGCTAATCACATCGAAGACTTTCGCCGCAATGGCGTTGTCGGCACGGTTAATTTCGTCGTACTGCCGAATGAGCCGCTGATCAAACTTCAAAATCAGCACGATCGTTAATACCACCATCACGAGCACAATTGCACCAGACGTCAGACTAAAATATGAAAGAATCACAAACGCGCTTCCAAGCTTCATGAAGCCTTGCAGCGCCTGGAATGTGTCCGTTCCGAACCGATACAGCCCACTGCTTCCTTTTTCGATTTTATCGATGGTATCGCCGGAATGATGATCCGTATGCCACGCCGCCGGCAGCGCCAACGTGCCTTCAAGCAAATACATTTTGTATTTCGCGCGAGCAAGAAATGCATTGGTAATTTCAATCACACGTGCCGGACCCCAAAACACCCAAAATGCTATCTGAGTTGCCACGAACAACGACGTCAGAAGCAATAGGAACGAAATATTCTCCTGCGTCACTCCGCCAAACTGAATCACGTCAAGGATTTTCGCAATGACGAACGGTTCAAGCGTGCCGATGATGTTCGCGAACACGAACAGTACGATATACAAAACAACCTTCCGCCTATTACCGGCAGAAAATTCCCACAACTTTCCTGAAAGAAAAATAATCGGGTTATCCCGGAATGCCATATGGATGAAAGTATAGCAGGAACGCAACGCTCACGAGAGAAATGTTGTTTTCACCGCACCGCCAAAAAATATATCAATGTACTGTTTTGCGTTGGTAAGCACTAACGACACTGACTGTTTTCGCTTCGGATCATACAACGCTTTCCACACGTTTGGCTTTCCGAGAATGCTGTCGCAGAACATCGTCGCAGAAAGAGCGGCGTACGTCATGCCGTTTCCAGAAAATGCTGTTGCAAGAAATTGTCGCGGAGCGAATTCGCCGATGTATGGCAAACCATCAATAGATTCCACGAGTGGCCCGCTCCATTTGTGCACAATGCGAGTTAGCTGGGTTGGAAGTAGTGTTTTCACAAAACGCTCCAACGTTGCGAAACTCTTTGTTTCACTTACCGGAATATCCTGACGATGGTCTGCACCACCAATTATAAGCCGATCGAATGCTTTCCCGAAATCGACACGCCAATAGCGATACGGCGTTTGCGCGTCGATATACATTCCTTCCTTGAGCACACCCTTTGGAATTTCCACGTCGATCACGTACCCTTTGTAATTCGCTTTTTTGAATGCGAGGACTTTTGGCTTGTTGAACGGCACCGAGGTCGCGACAATAATGTGCTTCGCCTTGACGCTGCCCAATTCCGCGCGTGCAGTGAACATTTCTCCCTGAACAATCTCAACAATCGAAGTCTGTTCAAAGATCCGCACCCCGAGGAGCTCGGCCTTTCTTGCTAACGCCTGAACAAAACGAATCGGATGAAATTTTGCTTGGTTGGGAATTTCTAACGATCCAACGTTCGCAAATCCAAGATCGTTTACACGATGGAGAACAAGATCAATCCCAAGTTCTTTCGCGGTGGAATATTCCATTTCCAAATTCGCAAAATCTTTTGCCTTCGTTGCATACAGGAATTCAGAGCATCGAAGGAAGTCACAGTCAATATTCTCAACCTGAATGATCCGCTCGATAATATCGATCGCCGATCTGCCAGCATGCCACAGCGCTTTCGTCTTTTCCAATCCGAACAGTTTCTTCATCTGCACGAGTGTCATGTCAGTGACCTGGGTGACGAATGCCGTCGTGCACACTGTCGCTCCATACCCGATCCGCTCAGATTCACACACTACGACGCGTTTACCTTCTAACGCTAAAAGATATGCGCTCATGATTCCAGTAATGCCACCACCAATAATGACGACATCTGTTTCAAGATGCGCATTCAGTGCCGTGTACTGCTCGCTTGGCTCTGCTGACTCCCATGAAGTGACGTTCATAGGGAAAGTATAGCAGTCTGGATCCCCGCCTTCCCCCTTCGCTAAAGCTATGGGGGACAGGTCGCGGGGATGACCAAAACATAAATATTACTTTCGAATACCGATGTTTCCGTTGACCGGCAGAGATTTCATCAATGTGTCTGAAACAACTTTCACTTCATGAAAATCCTTGTTCCACGACAGGAAGACCGCTTCAGTTGGGTACAGGTATCGTCCACCGTCGTGACCACAGAAGTACACGTTGGGATTGTCTTGTGTGCGAATCATATCTCCTGGCATGCATGTGGTGATTTCTACAACAGCTGTAGCGGTCGCAACAGCTGCCTGAGGCTTCACGGAAACATCGGTGGCACTCAGCGTGATTGCCGACTCCGCCCTTTGCGCAGCCTTCAACATTGGATACGGATCGATTGGAGCATTGTTGAGATTCAAGATCTCGAAATGGAGGTGCGACCCGGTGCTCTCCGCATTTCCCGAATCGCCAACGTACCCAATCTGCTGACCGCGTTTCACATGGGCGCCCTTTTTAATCCCCTCGGCGTATGCGTATTCTGGACCACCCTTCCCGTCGTCGGTTCCCGGAGTGTCGTTGTTCAAATGGACGTAATTATATTGATACCCGTCGTCACCGCCCAGCATGATCATGTATCCGTAGCTCGGCTCCACCATTGGAGCAAAAAGGATCGTGCCGTCCACTGCCGCAAGGACTGGAAGCATCTTGGCCGCCATAATGTCTGTGGCGTGATGCACGCGGCCACCGCTTCGTGCCGCGGTGAAGGTGTCGGTGAACGAGACGTCGCCCACCACTGGGAACGTGATGTCGCGAACAGTTTCAGCGTGGGCGAACGCTGGCACGCCCAAGAGCAAAAGCACGGAACATATCCAATACTTCATAGGTTCCTATCGTATCAATTTCCCCAATATTTTAAAAGAATTGATGTGGATACGGTGGTTGACAAATCCATAGACAGAATCCGCCGTATCGGCTACACTTCCCGGTCCGATTTCACCGCAGGAGGATCCCTGGCAACTCGCATCATTCCCCTCGATCTCACCAACGAGAAAGTTCGACTGGACCTCGAAGCAATGCAGTACGCCTACACCCAAGGTTCGTGCATCGCCTTCGCCGCGGCCATGCATCGGGTCACCGGATGGCAGATGATCGCACTCGATGCGACGCTCACTCACGTCGGCGTTCGCACACCGGACGGGACCATCTGGGACGCCCGCGGGCCGGTGACGCCGGAAGAGTTCATCGAACCGTTCACTGACACCGTGCCCGACGAGTTCCCGGTCGTCAGCTGGGAATATCTCCGAGGAGCGTGTCCGGCGATCGACTACCTTCTCGGAGCGCAACGACACGCATCGATGATGTTCCCGCAGCTCCCCCACCTGCCCACCAGCGATCGCTCACGGAACCTCGCGTTCATGGACGACGTGTGGGAGCTCGGCATCCTGTGGAACTACTGGATTGCAGCTCAGCAACCCGATTCGCTCACCACGTGGCCGATCATCAGGGAGGCATTCGGGGACGAGGCCGGCTACCGCGCCACGAACAATCACGGCGCGCGAACCGTGGATCGAATGCTCACGTCACAACAGGGTCGCGGGCCGAGTCATCTCCCCCGCGGAATCGAGCAGTTCCTCACGAAGCTCGCTAGCCTCAGTCGGAAGCACGGCCTGTGGATCCACGCCGTAGGAACGTGGCCGCGGATCGTCCGACTCGATCGCGAAGAGAAGATGGCGGCCGTCTACATGATGCGCCAGACCGACACCGCTTCGGGATTTCTCACGACACTCCTCTGAAACGCGAAGGCCGCCCCTTATTCCACGGGGGCGGCCTTCATGCTTTTTACAGTTTCATCATCGCGGCACCGAATTCCTCGTCCGTCGCCTGATCACCGTCGAGAAGCGCGAACGGATTCGCTTGCCAGTGTGGCAATGCGGCCATGTTCTTTCGCGTCAGTCGCTCCGCGAGAACACGATCGCCGTCGGTCACCGATCCCATAAAGAACTGTACTCCCCCTTCAAAAATATCTTCCGCGGGCTTCATCGCTCCATCGACAACGTCGAATTTGCACACAACACCTTCCGCGGTCTCGATTCCCACGTCTCCTGCATGGTCCCCTTCGAGTGGCATTCCGCACGCAATGCATGATTTCATATACAAAAGTGTATCACCATTCTCTTTTCCCACACCATTGACAGCTCCACAGAACAGGCATGAAATGAAGGGTAAGGCCTTATTTTTAATCCTCCTGGCTTATGACCTCTCTTTTTCTTCGGAGAACACTTGGAATAACAACGATCTTTGCCATGTTTTTGGGCTTTTTCCCAACAGCAGCTGGTGCAGCATGGCTCGCCGCCCCAACCAACGTCACCCTTGATGGCGGCATCTACACCAACGACACCACGCCAACCGCCACCTGGACACGCCCTTCTGGAGCAACCTGGTATCAAATTTTAGTCGATAATGGCAACTGGATCGATATTTCCAATACCGACTCCTACACCATCTGGAGCCTAGCAAACGGCTGGCACACGTTCTACGTTCGTGCTCGCGACAATAGCAACACCGTAAGCGTTTCAGACTCCGTCACCTTCGAAATCGACACAGCTGGCCCAACCGTTCCTGCAGTTTCGCCATCAACGGCAACTGAGGATCGCGCAACAACCTTTAGCGTAACGCCTTCCGGCGAATCTACAATATCGTTCTGCGATCTGTACGTGAGCGGATCCTCTGTCGGATCGATGACGAAAAACGGATCAACCTTTACCAAGTCCTACACGTTCACCAACGACGGCAGCTACACGGTGTACGCACGCTGCGCCGATGGTGATGGGAACTACACCACTGGAACATCGCGCACGGTTACGGTAAGCAATGTGGATGTTTCAGACACCTTCTCCGTTCCATCAGTGTCTCCTTCAATCGCAGTAGAGGATCAATCAACAACCTTCACCGTTACTCCATACGGCACACTCGATGCGATCGCCTGTAATCTGTACGTCAGTGGCGCGTACGCAGGATCGATGAGCAAGTCGTCAGCAACATTCAGCAAGAGCTACACCTTCTCGAACGATGGCAGCTACACCGTGTACGCGTCTTGTGAAAACGAGAACGGCAGCTGGGTGAATGGCACATCACGAACCGTCAGCGTGAGCAACATCGACGTAAACGACACATTTTATGTGCCATCGGTTTCACCATCGTCAGCGAACGAGGACGAATCGACAACATTCACCGTGTCGCCATACGGCACACTGGATGCCATCGCATGTAACCTCTACGTGAGCGGATCATCCGTTGGTTCCATGAGCAAATCCGGCAGCACATTTAGCCGCAACTACACCTTCAGCAACGACGGAAACTATACCGTCTACGCGTACTGCGAAAACGAGAACGGCACTTGGACATACGGAACGTCACGCACTGTTACCGTCAGTAACACCAATACAAACGATACATTCACCGTCCCATCGGTTTCTCCTTCAACGGCAACCGAGGACCAGTCCACGACATTCTCTGTTACGCCATACGGCACACTCGACGCAGATGAATGCAAACTCTACGTCAGCGGATCATCTGTTGGATCGATGAGCCAGTCTGGCGACACCTTCTCCAAGAACTACACCTTCTCGAACGACGGGAGCTACACGGTGTACGCGTACTGTCAGGATGAGAATGGCGACTGGGAATACGGAACATCACGCACGGTTACCGTGTATCAGCAAAGCTCGAGCAACACATCGCTCGATGTTCCAACGGTTTCCCCATCAACGGCAGTGGAAGACGAACGAACCGAGTTCACCGTGTATCCAACAAGCAACTACAATGTTACTGATTGCTGGTTGTATGTGAACGGCTCACGCGTCGCAACAATGGACGAAGAATCCACGAACCGATTCGCTGCAGACTACACCTTCAGCAACGACGGCAGCTACAGCGTGTACGCACGATGCACCGATAGCCACGGCACAACGGTGAACGGCGACGAACGCAGCGTGTACGTGAGCAACCAGTCGTATTCGTACGACGACGCAGACCGCGGAACACTCATCAAAATTCCCTGTGGCGTGTATTCCAACACATCGGAAACGTGTAAGGCCGTGTATTACTACGGCAACGACGGCATGCGCCACGTGTTCCCAAATGAAAGTGTGTTCTACACGTGGTACAACAATTTTGACGATGTTTCTGAAGTGAGCCAGGACTTTATGTCGTCACTCACCATTGGCAAGAACGTGACGTATCGCCCAGGAAGCGTCGTGGTAAAGTTCGATAGCTCATCGTATGTGTACGCCATCGAAGCTCCACACACGCTCCGCCACTACCTCACGTCGTCACTCCTGGAATCCGACTACGGATCGTCATGGGTAGATTCCCTTGCCCACGTTCCAGACTCCCTCTACAGCAACTACTCCGTTGGTTCCGTCATCGACAGCACAAGCGACTACAACCGCTCGACCGCCTACTACTCGGTGGATTCAATCGACGACGTACTCTAAGCGCGATCAATCAGATCGAACACACAACAAAACCGGCGCAAGGCCGGTTTTGTGTTGTATCCCGTTCAGACTCGTGCTAGGCTCATTCCTTGCCGTCGTCCGATGGCAAATACTCCCAAAGAGGTTCACGTGACGATCATTCATCCCGACTTTCGCGCAATCCGTGCATCCGCCCCCGTGGTCGGCATGGGCGAAAAGCACAGCGACTTCTGCGTCTTCGCTCTCGATCTGGGCAACAACGAGTACTTCGTCTTTCGAGACGTCTTCGCGCACATCGAGATCGTAGACTCCGAGAAGGTCGTCTACGTTCCGGGGCGAAACGGTGTCCGTGGACTGCTACAATGCATCGTCGAACACAAGACGGATCGGCCGCGGAAGCTAACGGAGCACCCCGTCCGTCTCCCGAGCTTCAACGACTGGTGGGACGGGACCGACGAGAAGCTGCACACGCTGATGCTCCTCCTCGTGAAGAGCGACCACGACGTCATCGAGTCCCTCGTGAATATCGCGCAGGCGATTCGCGGACAGGAAGTTGCCGATCGCGTGGTCCAAGACACGAGCCTTCCGGCCAGCACGCGCTTCGCGGCGCTGCACGCAACGGAAACGGAAGCTTCGATTCAATCCCTCTGCTCATTCGTCAACGGACACGGCGGCTTCGCGAGGGAGCTGCACGTCCGGTTGGAACACGCCGACCCCCTCATTCAACTCCTCGCGCGGCGCGGCGAGCTGGAACGGATCCGACCGGCAATCGAACAGGTACCGAAGGTTTTCGAGTGGTGGAACAAATACTCCGGTACATCTCTCCTCGAGGCCCTGCGGGTCCTCACTGGAACAACACGCTGAACAACGGAAGGCTGCACCACGGTGCAGCCTTCATGCGGTTTAAATATACAGCTAAAGAAATGTGAGTCTATTGGTTTATGGATTCCCGCCCGCGCAGGGATGAAAGGAAATAAAAATACGAAACCGCCCACCGAAGCGCGCCGGGGGCGGTTTCGTGTGGGCGGCGAGCTAGTGTTCGTCGCTGCCGTCGCAGTTCTCATCGGTCCCGTTGTACGGCACCTCGAGAACTGACGGGCCGATCATGCTGTCGATGTCCACGCAGTCGAGGTTGTTCTCGCTGATCCAGGTCATCAGACCCTTCGAATCCGAATACGCGATCTCGGAACTCGTGGAACAAACCCACTGCGGCGACGTGTCGAGCACGTCTCCCGCGTAGTCCACGTCCTGGTCGCGGTAGTACGGGTTGGCGCCGAGCGTGGAGCTGTCCGCATCGTCGTCGAGCACGCCGTTGCAGTCGTCGTCCAGGCCGTTGCAGGATTCTACGCCGGCGGGGTTGACGGCGAGGTTGGTGTCGTCGCAGTCCCCGTCTTCCGACGTTGCTCCGTAGGGCTGCACGCAGGACACGATCATGACCAACCCTGCCCCGTACCCGTCTCCATCACTGTCAAGAAACCACACCGTCTTGTCGACGGCATCGCCGTCGACATTGTGATCGCAGTCGTCGTCGATGCCGTTGCAGACTTCTTCGACGCCCGGAGAGACGGCGGGGTTGGTGTCGTCGCAGTCCACCGCGGCGGTACAGCCGCTGTAACCGTCGGCATCCGCGTCGATTTCCTCGGCGGGAACTTCCCCGTCGCAGTTGTCGTCCGCACCGTTGCAGACTTCCCCCGCACCGGGATTCTGCTCGGGCTGCCAGTCATCGCAATCTCCGTCGTTAACGACGTACCCGATGGGCTGGTCGCAGGCGGAGGTGGAGATGGTGGCGTCGCCGTACCCGTCGCCGTCGTGATCGGCGTACCAGGTCTGCGTCTCACAACCGGAATCCTCGGAGTCGACCGAATCACCCGTGTCATCGGCGCTGTCGCCGGAATCAATCGCCGTGTCGCTGCCGACCTCGGCGGTGTCGAGGCTGGTGTCGGCTGCGGTATCGGAATCGACTGAGGCGGTGTCGGGCTTCTCGGAGTCGATGGATCCAGCGCAGGCGAGAAGAACAAGAATTGAGAGCATCAGTTTTCCCCAGGAAAAGGCGGTGAGCACAGAATCCAGAGTGTTCTGGATGGAAGAGTATATCACAAAAATACCTTTTTGTCAAAGGTATTTGGCTAAAACAAGCGAAGATTTAATAACAAAAAAGTCAGGTTTTGAATCTTGAATTTGCACAAAACCAACGCGAAACTAGATTTGTCTTTTGTGAGAAAGTTTTGACTTTTTGGCTAATATTCGGTACATTTCCCTCACGTGCCTTACGGCGCGCAACACTGGAGTAAACATGTTCGCTTGGCTTGGCCGAATGCTCGGTCGTCCTCTCGCCCCCCCTCCCGCAGGGTCTGACCCAGATGTTATGTGCTGTTTCTCAAGATTCTTCGCAGTAGTTTGCG